>Ga0302221_10002947_pt1 | contig 10447 bp, 11 predicted proteins | sample II_Palsa_E2_1_FD_193517 | JGI IMG/M metagenome (GOLD analysis project Ga0302221, IMG submission 193517) | Peat permafrost microbial communities from Stordalen Mire near Abisko, Sweden - II_Palsa_E2_1 | ecosystem: Environmental > Terrestrial > Soil > Palsa > Peat permafrost | place: Sweden...
TTAATTATTAATTAATTATTATAATAATAATATTTATTATATATTATTTAAAATTAAAAAAATATTAAATATAATTTTTTTTATAATTTTTTTTAACTTTAAGTTTTAATTAAATTTAAGAATTAAGATTTTATTTTTAATATTTATTTAATTTTTATTATTATAATTATTAATTAATTAATTAATATTTATAATTATATAAATTTATATTAATAAAAAAATATATTTAATATTTTTTTTAAAAAATTTAAATAAAATTATAAAATAATTAATTTAATTTAATTATATTTATTATTTAAAATTTAAAAATTTTTTAATTAATATAAATAAAAAATAAATATATAATAAATTTTTATTTTTTTAATTATTTTTTAATTAATTTAAAATTAAATAAATATTTTTATATTTTAAATTTTTATTATATTTAATAAAAATATATTTTTTATATTATATTTTATTATATAATATATTTATAAATAAAATATTTAAAAATTTTAAAATTATTTTTTATATTTTAATATTAAATTAATTTTAAAATTTAAATTTAAATTAAAAATTTAATTATTTTTTAATTAATTAAAGATTAATCTTAATAATAAAGTTTAAAATTTTATTTATAAATATAATTATTAATTATTTTTTAATATTACTTATTATATATTATAAAAGTTAATAACTATTATATTTCTTTAAATATTAATTAATTTATAATTATAAGAATATCGCATTAATTTAACTTTTTACTTCTTTATAAAATAATATCCTTGTTTGTCTACTATCTAGACTCGGTTACCTCTTTAATAACTTTATATTCATTCATCTTCTATTATTCTTAAGCATGTTTGATACTAGGACTACTACTATAACCCGGCCAACCCTACATTTATACTTCATAGATGCTGAATTCTAGTGCTTGTAAAGGCATTAGAGAACGTAATGACTTGTGGTTCTCCTCATGATCCTCACTATGAAAGTGCCCTTCCTGTTCCCAGAGGACCCACAACAAAGGAACTCTTTCGTACACCCAGTCAATTCTTACTCGCGCTCATTTACCGGCTTCTGCCCGTACACAACGAAACTGTCAAGTCAGAAAGATGACTGTGGAGGGTTTGAAAGCCAAGTATAACTTACAAACGCCAGTACCAATGGAAAGTCTGTCGACTCTTGACTTCTTGCCTCACCTTCGCTAGGAAGACCTGGACTTCCTCGGCGGACCACCCCAGGCATCTACAGAGTATCGCCAGTGAGAACGCTTCCAAGCCATCCTGGAAGTTTTTTAATTGAAAATGTCCTATCTTTTCCAGCTTCTGGTCGTAGGCCCAAGGGCCTATCGGTATTTTTTTGTCGACTACTTGTACGTCTGTAAATCCTGCATTCTCGAATTGGGCCTTGAGTGTGGCGGACGACATGCGCATGTTGATATTCACACTTGAGGCACCCTCACATATGAGCCGGTGCCACAAGGCAATCGCACTGTCCTGAGGAACACACTGTTGTCATCCGAAAATGCAGCGAAGTCCATATCTTGGATTTCAGCCCAGCCACCAGGAGCAAGGCAGCTAATCTTGACTTAACAATCGGCGCAACAAATGACTAGACGAATAGGGAACATACTTGAAGCTTTCAGAAAGGAAGTGATCTCAATTTCTTTCAGAGAAGCCGTTCCCAAAGCGGCTGAACACAAAATCAATGCTGTCGGCCCGGTGGTGGACCCAAGGGAGATTAACGTCATCTATTTCAAACTAAGATGCATTAATAGCAGCCTCTAAAACTCTTTTCCCTCTACTAGCTACTCACATAACAGTTTGGAGGTACCCTTAAACTTTTAGTCATCTCAACAATGGTCAAATATTAGTGAACTTACCAATCTGGTTGCATTTTGCTCAGATCCGTGCCAATGACTACATTGCAGCTATTAGCAGCAAACTTTCTGGTGGGCTTGCATTCTTACCAGTCGCATCTGCGTACTTATAAGCTGAGAGGGATATTATTAGCACATGAATCACAGAAAAGGCTAATGTATTATGACTTACCGACATAAATACTCCAGATACCTGTTTGGGGTTAGTAGTGTTGAACTCTGGGATATGTTTGGTAACGAGTACCTGTGCCTGTTCCTTGGTCCAGTATCTTTTTGGGATTTTGCAAGGGAGCCAGGAACAAGTTTTTATCCAAAACAAGACCGATGAGATGGTGCTGCAAGTCCAACCTAGAGTACGTGAGAAATAATTCTTCGGAAGGGACTCTCGTACCTTTCTCTTTCTCTCTAAATTACGTGAAAACTGTAAGCAAGCTCTGTGAGTTAAGGGTGGTTTCGGGAATGCTTGCCTCGTCGTTTGGCAGAAAGTATACTGGAATGGAGTCAGAAAAGGTTTCGTTGGGGTGGGTATAGTCTTACTCCCTTGTTTATGCTTTACGAAACCGTATGTTAGTAGTAACAGCAACAAGAGGGATAACTCACATTATGGTAACCTCTCCCGTTCTCAAATATGTTGTGATGTTCAAAATTCACATTCATAGAGCTAGTCCTAGTCGGAAAATCTGAAAACCCGTCCTGCTCCACGTTTTCTTTTGCTTCGCTAATTGCGCGACCTTGTCTTGGGAGTGGAGCTGAGAAGTTTGGTGGGCTTGGACTGACTGAGGCCGTTATCCTTGAGTCCTGTGTCGGATATGAACCATTTTTATCTAGTTTTTGATTAGCTGCTCCTTGGCTCAGGAGAGCTGAGTCAGTTTTAGAGATACGATTCTTCTCTCGAAATTGCCGCTTGATCATCCTCAGCCTTTTGAAGCGACTGATCTCCTCTTGCGTAGCTGCTTCACTGTCTTCCAGTGAACGCATATTAGACGAGGATGCCAATTCCGGTTGGTGGTGAGATTTTGGACCATGTACTGAATGCTCGAATGATTCAGATCTCTTTGTACCTCGCTCGACCCTGCTAATCGGAGTATTCAATTTGATTGCCGTCGCAGTCCGTGCTGTCCGAGAACCTGGATACAATCTCTCCGGCGGATCAGAGTCAAAAAGTTCGATGACACGGGCAAACCACATGCCACATGCAGCACTGGACATTATTTTGAGCAATTTGTCAACGGAAGTGAATAACAAATCTTACCACTGAGTGCTCTGTCCGGAGGAATTTCTATTCGCCGTTTGGCATCTAGGGCAAGAAAGTTCGACATTCTGCCGCGTCTCCGTGAAAGTGATACTCATATCGACTCTCTGGCCTGGAAGAAATGACCCTTCCCAAGATCCAGCACGGGAGATATCGCGCCTAGTAGCTCGTTCCTGCAAGACAAACTCCTTTCTCTTTACCTTGTTGTACCCCTGGAGGTCCCGAAACCGTGCTTCGAGAACGGCATAGAATGCGTCCCAAGAGTTTATGAACTGCAAATGTACAGGCGCTTCCCGACCAATAGCATCTTCTAGCAAGAACGGTTCCTGGATGAGACACCGATCTAAGTGACTTGGAAGGGATGCTCGAAGCTCTGACACGATACGAAAGGTTGCAAGATTTACGAAGAAGATTTTTCCCACAAGCCCCTTTAAATCAGAGGCCAGAGTTCGGAGCCAGTCCAGCTTCATGAAGTCCTTGATCAGTATGGTGTGAGATTTGGTGACTTCTGTGTTTCTGTCGATACTAGATTGGAGAACTTCGAGTAAGCCGTCCTGTTTTTGAACGGCATCCTTCCGTAATTGTTCTGCAGCATTGTGCTCCTCACGATGTCTCTTAGCATTCAATTGAGCGACACTCCTATTTGCAGTTAATCATAATTCTGTTTACACTCGTCCTAATGCTTACAAGTTGGCTGTGATCAAGAGCATACTCAACGAAGAGCAGTGAGCATTGATCGCAGCTTTGAACTTTTCTAACTCATCACTTTGGGTCAAGCGCCACTTGATTTTCATAGGCACACCTCGGAGCGTGTTCTGGCTGGTGCGTCCACCTAAGCTCTTCTCGTATCTTTTGACTTTCTCCAGGAAGTTTTCAATGCTTCGACGACACTCATCAGTAGCGCGTTTCGTAGTGACCCATAACGCATAAAGTTCAATCGTTTGCTCGGATTTTCTTGACACTTGCTCCACCTCCAGAAGAACTCGATCGAGCCCCCACAATTCGCGGATCAGGTCTTGGTACTCTGCAGCAGAGCCTCGGCTGTTATCAAGAGCTTGCACTAAGTCCTTGACGGTGAGGCTAATAGAAATAATGTCGCCGACGGAACCATATGGGATCGGCATTGGGAGGGCGGGTCGATTGACTCGCGATGAAGTGACTTTTGGTTCAAAAGTCGTGGAAGATTCGAGCTTTTGTTCAACAGCACGCGTGAGAATTTGTTTTTGCATAGCTGGGAGTGCCTCACAATCAGCCCCGCAGGGGTGTCATATCAAACTTAGCATGGGTTTTTTCGGCCTCCGGCTTATGCTCCGAATGGTCGGATTCTGAGTCAGGGGCCAGACTAACTCCAGGTTTGACGTTCTTTTCTTTTCATTCAGAATTTGCTATTGGGGGAAGAGGAGGAGGTTTCGAGAAAGGACGTTATTCAATTGAGATGGGCCGATGACTTATCTGAAAAAGTAGGCGAATCTCAACTATACGTTCTGTAAGGCTTCATTCATCGGGATACCTATCCCGTCATATGACGTGGCGTACGAAAGGCCACAGCCACTAACTACGAGATCCTAAGAGCTCGACCAGAACGGCAAGATCCAATGAGCGAATAGAATTACTCTATTTTGATACCAGATTCGGAGCCTCTGGTGGTGGCTGAGCACGAATGACAGGTAGACCCTGCACAGCCTACGGTGAGACAAGAGTGAGTGTGCCTGAAGAGAGGGGTACTCTGCTCCCAAGGTCCTGGTTGTTCCCGCTTCTAGACTGGTTTCTGCAAGGTTTAAATCACGGTAGAGCAATACGTCTTTTCTTCGGCCACGCTGTTAATTCTGTTTTCTATCTACTTTCTCAACTCACTTCGCATTGTTTATCCGCGAATATTTGAGTATTTGAGCGTTAGCAGAAATTCTGCGTTAGAGAAATATCTCATTCTCTTAGAGGACTCAAGATGAGCCTCTCAATATCGTACGGGGTACTTCCACAGCACGAGTCTCACGCTGCCAGACCTCCGCCAGCCCTTAATAGTCATCAAAGTCATCAAAGTCATAACACCCCCAATCCAGCACCTAACTCGCAAAATTCACACTCGCGTTAGCCACATAGCTCGAAGCCAGCAAATCCGTCGGCACCACCGACCCCGGCGGCGCATACCCACCCCCAATCGTCACCGCCGCCGCAAAGTTAACCCAGAACTCGCAATTGCTCGCGGGGTTCTGGTCGTCGCTGATCAGGCTGAACCCCGCCTCCCTCGCCTGCAGCACATTGCTCATCTGCTCCCCCGTGCCCACAGTCACCGGCGGCCAGTTGATCGTCCTGGGGCTGGCGTTCGATGCACGGTACGTGTTGGGGTTGCCCGTCCGGATGAACGAGGTCAGGTAGCTCTTGTACCCGTTCGCGAAGGCTGTGAAGCCTGGTAGGACGAGCGCGAGAAGGGCGCCGAGGGCGTTGCCTTCGAAGTCGGTGTCCCAGAATGTCGGGAGCAGGTCTGTGGCGTGCCAGCCCGGTTCGGTGGCGTACTCCATGTTGTAGATCTTGCCTGGATAGGCGTTGGCTAGGAAGCGGGCGTTGCAGGTTATGGAGCTATCGCGGATGAAGTCGCGCACGCGGGCTGATTCGGTCGTGTAGTTGCCTGCGTTGGTGGATATGCCTGGGTAGTAGTCTTCAATGGCGCTGAGTATACCTTCGGCGGTCACGTACTAAGCGGGAAGCGTGGTTAGCAAATTGAGGGAGATGTTTTCAGAAACGGCAATACTTACTTCAGGGAAGATCTCGCCGAGAAATGTGGAGAACTCGGCATCATTCGCAACATGCCCGTCGACGAAGAGAGTAGCTTCATCGGAAGTATGGGATGAAATGAGAGCATCTACACCGGTATAGAAGTTCCCAGATGCAAATTCCAAGGACGGCAGTTGTCGGATGAAGCTTCCATCAGGAGCTGGCCCGACGATGAAAGATCCGGTAATAGCCTCATTATTGAGAGCAGTATTAGCAGCCAAAAGAGTCGAAGAACTTGCACCTCGTAAACAAGAGACTCCCTGACCTGTGCAGCCTGACAGATTTGCAAATGTCTGGAAGACGTCCTCGAGTTGGCCCTTACGATCCCACATAGGCTGGAACGCAGCACTCTGCATAATAGCTCTATTGAATAAAGGGTCGAGCGTGCCTCCCTCCGCCACCAAGTGATGCATGATAGACCCGGCTCCAGCTGACTCTCCCATTGCAGTGACCTGTGTAGGGTCTCCACCGAGCAAGTGGATGTTATCCTTCGTCCACTGCAACGCCGCACGCTGATCCCACAATCCAGCATTCGGGAGGCCTTGATTTTCCATTGTCGTGCCAGCAAGGAACCCGAACGCTCCCAGCCGGTAGTTCGAAGCAACGTAGATAATGTTATTAGAGGACTGCTTGACCAAGCCCGTGCCATCGTAGAATGGTAAGTCCAAGCCCTCCAGCTGATCCTTGCTGCCCAGGATGAAGCCACCTCCGTAGAACCAGTGGATGACTGGAAGACTAGTCGTCGATGGCGAGCGAACGGCTGCACCGGGAACATACACATCGAGGAAAAGACAGTCCTCGGAACCTCCGTTGATGACTGCCGGCTCGACGTAATCACTAACTATGGTGTCGAGGATCGTTGCTGCAACGGAGGTTGTTCCATCACCGAGAAGATTTATCCCCTTGATGCTAGCCTGTGGACATTTCGGCCCATAATCTCCAGTCTGAAGAGCTGAGTTCTTTGGAGCTGGCGCTGGCTTTGCCCAACGGAGATCGCCTACGGGAGGAGCTGCAAAGCGGATGTTTTTGAACTTGTAGATCTATATCGAACGAAAGGTCAGTGTTTGTAACGTGTAATGCATTGTACAGGTCCCAGAAAACAATTTTGCTATACGGCAGCCTAATGGAAAACAAAATAAGACCCGAGCCCCTTTCTGCAGCATTCAAGCCAATAGGATTGCTAGACTTACATCGCTTTGAGAATCATAGCTATATGCCCGATATGTTGCATCTGGTAATGTCAAAGTTGGTAGTGAGCTTCTCTTATCGAACTGTACTCCAAGAGTTCCCGATAGAGGTGCGGCAGGAGCTGCTTGCACCAGGCCACAGAACAACCCAACCAGAAAAATACATTTGAACATCTTGGGCCAGTAGAAGACAGCGTTGAGAAAAGACAGAAAGCCTGCGCTGATGACCTCGAACCAAAAATAAACTCTCCTGGGAAACTTCCATCTTTATAGATTCAAACAAACCTTTCTAGGAGCTATTATCTGTTATCACAAGCAGATTTCTCGTAGAAGAAGCCGAGTTGTGTTCTCCGTAAGCTGGCCATCACCGAATTTGGCACATACCACAGCATTTATACGGTACCCCGCAATGCGGAGCATGTTATTGATCCAGGAAAACGGCCGGTAAAGGTAGGTCACGTTGCTCCCACCTTAGAGTACTGACGTCCATATTGGGTCCCACCCCGGCTTAGAGACATCTCAATGCAGGTCCTGCCGGTTTAAACCCGGAAGCGATTGCTCTCTTCAAGAGAAGCTGCGGTCGCTATTGTGTAAGAGACCTGCGCTATTTTGATGGAAGACATCGCATAGATTTCTGAATGTCGTAGAGAGCAAATTTTTGAGACTCACTCAGCCCTTTCAAGTAGCTATTGAATCAAACCAAATCTCCGGGGGAAAGTTCTTCTCGACCTCAAAAGGCGCTGGATAGGCGTCCAGCAAAGAGTATGACTGTATGTACGTGGGGTAGGCCCTATGACATCGTCATTGAGGTCGCTCCATAAGTGGTAACTCCGCTCCGTCAAGGCTGCCAACCCCGCACTAGACAGCCCTGTACCTGTTCACAAGGTTGTCCCTGGAAGTCACCTCGGCATCTCTTCCCAGGAATAAGAGTGATAAGCGCCTATCTCCTGAAATTTGGGTTACATCATTACTTTTTGGTTGCAGGAGAGCATCGTCTTCGCCTGCGAAGCGAGTGCGAGGTTGCAGTACCCCTCGTCCACGTGCGCGTCCTGCGGGGTATGGGGAAGAGTACTCCCCGTACTTTGTATAGATTCCGGTATGCTTTTCATCGCCCTCGCCTATATAATACGTTCGTAAGGCTGAAGTAGGCAGCATGGCCGAATTTCTCCACGTCCTCTGCGTCAAAGCTTACGGAAAGTCGTAAAAACGAGATGTCCATGTGGGGGACGTACTGGGTACCGACATGAAGAAACGGGATTTCGGTTCACCGGAATAATAATACCCCGGATTTACGAGGTTACCATGCCAAGAATCAAGAATCAGTGCCGTACCCCACGAAAAGTTATGAACTGGATTTTCAGTACCTGTAGGCAGCCTAAAATATAGGGACTGTAGCCTTATGGTTTAGTGATTAGAAGCCTATAAGTATAGCTTACAAGCTCTTTCCACTTCTCTATGACCTACCTGATCTTCCCATCGCTACCACCAGCACCACGATTATGCAAGCCAATCGAAGTACAGGTATCCCAGTTCCGGATCATATTTATTCCATGAACCAAATCCCGCTTCTCGGATCTACGAGTCCATCATCCTAGCCTGGACGAAGTAACGCTCCGGCTTTCCGTACCTACCTTGCTTGGCATCGGCGATAACGCCCTCTCCCCTGTACGTGTGCCCCTTTCCAGAGAGAAAGTTGAATCGCGCTGGATTGATACGTCGGAGCTGTGTCCGCCTGGATAGGAAAGGAAAACTGGGGCGCCGAGGCCGTGAATGATTTGATTTATCTCGTAGCTGGATGGAAAAACGTTAATCTTGTGTTAAAGGCGGTATGGCGACATGTGAGACGGTTGAGAAACAGGATTTTAGCCGAGTTTGAAGAGGGGGTTAGGAAATTGTTTGCAGTTACTATTTCAAGCTTTCCAGGCCCCAGATGGCCCATTCTCGGCACTTGGTATAATACCTGTCCCCAAATATAATTTGAATTGATCATTTTAGGAATGGCGAAGTGAAGATTAAGCCAGACGCGGCTTTACCCCTTTCCCATTCACTTCTCTTTCGTACGTGGAGCTCGCACCACACCTATTTCATCTGATGATTCACGACGCAATATGGCATATTTTAAACGGAGAGTTGAGGTCAAAGATTCTTGAAGACATGCAAATTCCAATTCTCTTCTATTGTACAGAGCTAAACATCTAAGCCATATTCATCCCCAAGAGTCGAAACGCAAGCCATGCAAGAATGTAACTAAGTATAGTGTAAAAAAGCGTATGCATGACATCCACCAACGCCAACCAGGTTGTGAGAGACCATCGCGTCAGGGTATCAAATTCGTAGACATGAGAAGCCATTCTGGCCGTGTGACATCCGCCAAACTCCGGTCTGATGCAGTCGTGGTTGATACATCAAGAAGAAAAGAAATTTCGAAATTCGTGTGCGAGAATGCAAAGGTGACGCTAAAACTTCGCCTGTCTAGAATTACAAAGAAATACGAGAGAGCAAAGCCCAGCGTGCTGAATGAATAGTGCTCGTGTTGGCCCGTTCGTGACCGAAAATAGACCAGAGGTTTGTTGAGAAACGGCTGTCTAGTCAGAGCATCCTCAATAGGCGATCATTCTTCAAGATCTGACCACAAATCTGAATCAAAGATGGCCTCATCAATTGGCAAACCGCTTTCTCGGTGAAACTCAATCCATCGCTTCGTGGGGTTGGTGAGCGAGTCAGTGGTCCACTTCCAAACAGTCTTGCCAGGTTTGAAAGTAGATTTTGGTGGTTCTCCGCCCTCGGGATGAATCAAAGTCTCGGCAGATTTTGATGCAAGCTCCTTGTCTGCCCGAACAACTTGTTGAGAAATAAGGATGGTTGGTCCCTTGAGCGGCTTCAGGCCCGAGCTGATTGATACGAACTGCGGAACTGCTGTACCGGCGAGGCCTCCGTCTCGCAAAAGCTGGTGAAGGACTCTCTCCTCATTCGAGAAGCCTGTCTCAATATCTTCGTCCATAGGTGCACCGGTAATGAGTACCTCGTCAGCGATTTGGCCGACGTGCCATCGAACCAAACTGCTGAATTGGTAGCCGCCATACGGAAGGTGGTCGCAGAAGTTGACCAGATCGATCTGCATGGATTCGAGACCAGGCAACAACTTCTGACGGGAGAGCGAGGGAGGCTCAGGCATCAGAAGAGCTCGCAGGAAGTCTGCAAGTTGCTCCCAGCAGTAAGCTTGAATGCCTCTGTCCTTGGTAAGTCCAGGAGGTCGTGCAATAATGGGGATCATCAGCTGATTGATTCTGGGATGGTAACCCACGTTGCCGGTAAGATCACGCTTGCCAGCAACTTCATCGTAGTATCGACCGACGACACGCAAGTTGACTTGAT
>Ga0302221_10002948_pt1 | contig 10447 bp, 9 predicted proteins | sample II_Palsa_E2_1_FD_193517 | JGI IMG/M metagenome (GOLD analysis project Ga0302221, IMG submission 193517) | Peat permafrost microbial communities from Stordalen Mire near Abisko, Sweden - II_Palsa_E2_1 | ecosystem: Environmental > Terrestrial > Soil > Palsa > Peat permafrost | place: Sweden...
AGTTTATGCCTCTCGCTCGATACAGGTTCAAACAGAGTGGGGTTTTTTTTTACCATGCAGATCATAGGCCATGAAGTTGAACCAGTCGACCGAGTCCTGTATGTTGGCGAGGTCAAAATGCTGTAAATACCAGTACGATGTTGGAAGTGTGATCGAAAAGCCATATTTGGTACCGAAAGCAAGTCTGATCGCTTTCACCAACGAGACATAATTGGTAAAGTCAGCTGGTATTCCGCCCCGATCATCTGCTGCTGGATATTCCCAGTCTAGGTCAATCCCATCAAAGCCATAAGTGTCCATAAACTTGATTAGACCATTGATAAAAGTTTGCGTGTTCGTTTCCGAAGCAGCCATATTACTGAAGGCATTGCGTGTCGCGCCAGCTGGAACATGTAAGTCAGTCACCCACGCTCCTCAACATTTAAAATTCTGTGACAAGAAAGCATGCTTACGATCAGTAAATGACCAGCCGCCAACTGAGATCCATGTCTGAAGACCATTGTATGACCCTTTAAGATCTGTGAATTGGCTGTATAGCGAGGCAGCATTCGAGTCCTGGATTGTGACGTCAGGATCACAGACGTAGAAGATGATGAGAGCGCTTTACCATAGGAGTCACCTGAAAGGTGGATGGGTCGAAAAAGGCGAAAGCAAAATTGATATGGGTAAATCCATTCAAGTTGAGCTCAGAAGGACTAACAGACTGGCATGTCCGTGTACTTGACCAGCTTTCATCTGTGTCCACATCAGTATAGCTGCTCATACACAGTAGAAAGATAGCTGTTGACATGCGTGCAAGGCTGATTCTCAAAAATGGATTTTAGACAGGCAAAAATTTTTTACTTACAATATCCTATAGTTCTTTTGTTGATTGTCGATCCACCCGTGCATGATGGTCTATCCACATCGCCACAGCCTCCATACCCAGCCTGAGCCATGAAGTCAACAATAAACTCTAAGAGAAGATGCATAGCTCAAGCATTGTCTGAAGCCCGGGCGGTCCCACACATAGAAGGGCGAATAATCAAAAATAACTCACTTGACAACCAGTACCGCAAAAGTCGGGTGTCTCTCCACAAAAGCTTGAGGCCGTCATCAGCGCAATCTTTTTCCAGTGCCAGTTTGGGCAACTCACCCAAACTTCGAGCAACACACCCCAAGTGGACAGTTTTGAGAACCTTCCACACCATATTCACCACATTCTGCCTTTGCATCGCAGTTTGAGGTGCAGTTCCCGGAGCCACATTCCAGAGGAGAATATCCACATAATCCATTCTGGAGGTTACAATGATCAGCAACGAAATGAGGCATTTAGAATACGTACTGTTCCGCAGCAAGCGCCGTTTACACAAGGTGTGGTAGCGTCGCAAGTTCCGACGGGCAAATCGCGAGCAGCTAGATGAGTGATGGGCGTGAAATTTCTAGAGGACAAAGGAGAGAGAGCTCTGGTGACGGAGAGCAAACCCCAAAACAGAGTAGTAATGACGACGAGAAGCATAATGAGAGTTACGAATACTGCCTCTCAACGCCGGCTTGGCTGGACAACGAAGAAAGAACGGATAGACGATATCGAGGACACTGAGGAAGCCATGATCATACAGTTATGTTATGATCATGTACCCTTGCGACCCCTGGCAGCTGGCATCAGATTTTTAAGCAGGTAGACGCTTGTCACATATTGTTTCTGATGCAGGATAGAAAATAGTTGAGACCCTTGCCTCATTAAGATAGCAGCAATCTCCGTTGTTGATCATGGCTGCATGACTGCATGACTGGCATCCATCTAGGATGAAAGCACCCTTTTGAGTCTTGACCAAATATTCGCGGGGCGAAATTTTGAGATCGCGTGAGTAGCATCGAGTAGTTCTGGGGTCTAGCACTTCGTACATAGTCCTCAATACGAGGTATGTCCGTGTCAACCCAGGCAACCGATAAAGCCCCCCCCTCGGAAGTGTGTTTAGAGGAGCTTTGCTTCGACCTGCCGCGTCTGAATGACAGGAACGCGCTCGAGACGCGCTTTCCTCCGCCTGCATAGGGAGATTGAACCCTCAATGCTCGTTGTATATTGCGACAGAATAAGGAATCTCCGGTTGTGCCCGGCTGTGCAGCATGGATGTGTTGTAGGTGTTGATGATATGAGGAAGAAACCAACAAACACTTGGGCAGCAAATTTGGATGAACTCCTTCCTCCGCCCATGCACGCGCTGCCGCCCCACCCCGCCGCCCCTCCCGCGCGGCCCGAAGGTCCAAATCGGGCTTGGCGAAAGCTTGACCCCTATCTTCTCATTTCATCTGCAAATTTCATTGCAACAGCTGCCCACTGGAAAACCTGCATTATGCATGACAGAAATGCTTATTTCTCACGCACTCAGGCACCCTTGAACTTGCATTCGATAGATCATCGAGCTTGCTGACCATAAGGTAGGATTTAAGCTTACCCTACTCCACTTCGCGCCCTCTTGGACCATGACTCGTGAGAAAATGCGGTCTCGATTTTTTCCGTCATATCACCAGGCAATCTACACTTTGAACCCGACCCGAAATGCAGGGTCGAAGTCATCCTTGAAGGCAGACAGACACCTGTCGTGGGCTCCTGGCTTCATAGACACCTCCATTCCGCGACCCAGCTTCACCTTGTGTCTTTGATGCCGTTGTACCACTACTCGTGTAAGTAACTGCCTCTTTTCGATTCTCACCATGGTTGCCCATCATTCTGCCATAGCCATCATTCTTCTCACGGCATTCACTTTCCTGGCCCAAGCTCAAAGCTTCAGTCTTTACCCCACTGTTAACCCAGATACTCTTGCGGCGGGTTTAAACATTAGCTACGAATGTCTCGATACGCTGTAAGTGATCGATCTTGTGAGATCTCATAAATAGAGCACGGCTGATATAGAAGTAGCAACACAACACTTCCATGCGACAAATACTTGTTCGGGTGGACAGTTGATGTAGACGATTACTTCTGGAGTGAGGAAAACGTCACACAGCTGTGCACTTCGGAGTGTGCAGCTGCAGCCCAGGCATGGGAACAAAATGCCGCGTTGGCATGTGCCGACGATGATTTGGTAGTTTTCGGGTCGCTGGTGCCAGCTTTCTCCGTGGCCGGAAGATACGTCGATGGTTATGGCATTGCTTGCCTTCAATCCAGGCAAGAACCCGTTTCCTATATATCTTCGCAAGCTGTCACTGATTGAATGCAGTAACTCGGATTGGTGCATGATTGAGTCTCTTTCATGGACGGGATCGGATGTCATTCGTCCAGATTGTAGCATTGATCCTACACATCAGCAATGTTTGAATCCTGCCAATGTGACTGCTGAGAACCAGAGGCTCGCGAATCTTTACAATGATACATTGTTATGCAGCGACTGTTTTATTAGCATGCTATATCAAAGAATCACGTCGGATTATCTTCCGGACTCAGACTACTCAGACTATCTAGTTGCAGAATTCCAAGACATCCAGGATGTTTGCAGCACTACTATTGCTGCAAATATCAGCACTCGGCCGATTTGGAACCTGCCTACTGCGTTTCCAACTGCCATTACAAACTCTTCAACAAACAATTCCACTGCTGCAAGCACCATTACTGCAGCAGCGAGCACTGTCTCTGTGGCTGCTTCCAGTAACACGGGGCTCCCATCAAGTATTTCGACCGGACATGCCATCACCACCCCGACACCAACACAATCGGGAATGGTAGCAGAGTGCACCGCTTTCTATGAAGCAGTTCCCGGCGATATTTGTTACAACATATCTGCAGAGTACAATATTACCTTGATCGATTTTGAAGCATGGTATGTTCTGGAACTACCCCGCCTTTTCCTGAAATTTTTTTATTCCCAAGCTATCCTTCTAACTGCCCCGTAAAACGTTTCTCATTAAGGCTTCTATCCAGGCCATGGTGATAGTGAACTTGGCGAGGCTCTAGTGAATGTCTGTAAATCCTCGGACATTCGAGAGACGCTTACGGCAGCTTAGAGGATATCTGAAGCATTTGGACTAACATATAACCCAGGAATCCGGCTGTTGGTGCCAATTGTTCAAGCCTGTGGGCGGACACGTATTATTGTGTTGGTGTTGCTCTCGACACAGACTCATCTGCATGCCAAATGATCGATCTAAGTGTAGGAGTCGACACCTCAAATGCTACCTTGGCCTGCGCAGAACTTTCCCTCTTGTATGGTGTCACAACGGGTGACTTGTACCAATACACTGGCGGGTCAGATTGTTACTCTTCGGACGACGTGTGTTTGCCAGCTGCTTGTAATCTAATGCAGGTACAAAGTAACGCCTCGTGTGCTTCTATTGCGGCACTTTTGACGGCAAACTCGACCATTGGCACAATAACTACCACGCAACTGCTTTCTTGGAATCCTAATATTATCGGTACCTGTGATGCTTTGGCAGTTGGCCAGTATATCTGTATGGAGTATGTTGTCATGATTACTGTGACCACTTGTTTTTGATTTCTATGCTGACAAGATCAATAGCGCACCGGGTGGTTCCTATGTCCCACCCCCAAATCCTACAGGTGTAGTGGACGCTGGTGGCCAAGAGCGTGGTGGTCCTGGCGGCGCTAATCCTACCGCAATCACAGGAACAACCGTCTCCCAGATCATCACGTCCCAAGCCTTGGGAGTTAACCCTACGGCTGCGCCTGCGCCGACTCAAGTCGGCATCATATCCACCTGCAACCAATACTCACAAGCAAAGAGTGGCGACGACTGTACCACATTTGCCAGTAAGAATGGTGTCTCGACGAACAATCTCTATACCTGGAACACGCAACTTGGAATTGATGGTGCAAACTGCAATACTGAACTCTGGATAGGGTATTATTATTGCATCGGCGTGATCGGTGGTGCCATCGCAACCACGACCGTCAAATCATCTACGTCGAGCGGTACATCTGTTTCTGTCCCAGGACCAACTCAATCAGGCATCATATCTACGTGCAACAAATATGCTTCAGCCCCCTCGGGGTCCTACTGCTCGTTATTCGCCTCCACAGAAGGCATCAGCCTCTCTGATCTCTACTTATGGAACACCATCTTAGGCGCAAACGGAGAAAACTGCGGAACAGAGTTCTTCGCTAACGAATATTACTGCATCGGAGTCAGTTCCTCCAGCACCACAACTTCATCATCAACCACAACAAGTAGCTCTATACCCTCACCTACACAATCAGGCATCATTTCAACATGCAATAAGTACGCCGAAGCACCAAGCGGCTCATACTGTTCCCTCTTCGCTACCACTGAGTCGATTTCCCTTTCCGAACTCTACGCCTGGAACACAATCCTTGGAAGCAACGGCGCGAATTGCGGGACAGCTTTTTTCGCGGATTATTACTATTGTATTGGGATTGCTACACCTTCCCCGATTCAGACGGGCATCATCTCGACTTGCAATAACTATGCTGCGGCCCCGAGTGGATCTTATTGTTCTCTGTTCGCGAGTGATGAAGGAATCACGCTGGACGAATTGTACGCTTGGAATACTGTTCTGGGATCGAATGGGGCAAATTGTGGCACCGAGTTCTTTGCGGACTATTATTATTGTATTGGGGTTAGTGGTTAATAGGATTATTTAATATCATTTTAGTATAACTCTAGTAAAATCAAACGTTGGTGTAGAAATGCGCTGGGGAAGTGTCATGATAGTGTTAAGTGCAAATGTCCAAAGTCAGACAATGTGCGGGGAAATAGCGGGGTTGAAGAAATACCCTCGCAGCTCCCCTGAGACCCCCAGAGCAATGAAAATCACCTTCTAGTTAGTTCATTCTGCTTTGCTCCCAAAATTCCATGGAACATGATACTGTTCATTGTGCTGATTTGCCCAACTTGAGGAGTAATTTGTTTCATCGTGCTCCTATTCGAATTTGAACCGAACTGCACTTTAAGTTTAAAAATAAGTAGATAGTTTGGTATATAATAGTATTGCATCATTTGCATGGTTGGATATAAATAGATTGATCGATGCCCTGGCTGATCTAGTCCTCTCAAATTATGTACTAGGCGTTTATATTTCATCTGAACCTCTACCTCTAAAACCACCACAGACCTCACGCCACAATATCTGTGTCCCGGACTGAATCAAAATCATGCCCAAATAGTACTTGTTCCTGGTAAGAAAAATCTTATATACACGTTTGGACTTTACGTTACGATTTCGAAGATATAGTAACCGCCCATATATCAGTAAATACCAAGACGGAACTTTATAAGTATAAGAGGTTACGGCAGTATTTCCTTGGCATTAAACTAAACTATCTATAATGGCGTAATCCATGGACCCGGATTATTTATTACGGGCTATATATTAACGTAGACGGGAGGTTATGGGGATCCCCGCGGTCGTATAACCTATATAATTATCGAGGCCGAACTAGTATAGTACTGGAAAGACTGTACGACGGAGTTCCGGATGAATAAAAATAGCGAGAGAAAAGGAGAGAGCTGGTACTGACCTCCCCAAGATTATAATAAGAGGAGTATTGCGAGTCCGATAGGTTGGTTGGAGACGTGCCGTGTAATGCTGAAGGAGTGAGGATTACTCGACGACTATAAAAAAAAGCAAGATATAATGAACTAGGCATGCGTAAAATCCGAGGTTAAATAAAGCACGCAATTAAGAATAATACTACGGGCATTAAGCATAGAAGTTCGAGGGGTGAATAGACTACAGTGTTTGTTTGTCGTTTAAATAAAATAAAGCTCGGATAAAGATTTTTCGCTTAGGTTTTAGTCAATGGCAATAAGCCCCTATTTCCTTTATTATAAAGATATAAACGTTTATGTAATAATTAAAATATTAATATAAAAAATATTAATAAAAAAAAAGACTATTAAAAAAAAAGTATAAATAAAAATAAACTAAAATAGTCGTCGACATTAAACATTAATAAAAGTAAAAATATTATTAAGTTTTTTATTATAAATAACTTTTAAAAAAATAAAAATATATAAAAAAAATTTTTTTAATAAATAAATAAATTATATATAAATAAAAATATTAAAAAATAAAACTTTTATTAAAATTATTTATTTTATTTTTAATAATATTATATATTTATTTTTTATAATTATAAAATATATAATAATAACGCGAATAAATATAATATTATTTTTAAAAACTATTATATTTTATAATTATATTATATTATTTAAAGTTAAGAATTTAATAAATAAAAATATAAAAATATCTTTAAAGTAAATATTATAACAAAGAGCAAACTAGGATAATATAAGGTTTACGTGTAGGCAAGGTAATTTATTTTAAGGATAGACAATAGGAGGGAGTAGGCTCGTAATATTACACCAGGATCGCCCGTGTAAAAGGAGAGAGGAAGAGGACGGTTAAGGATATTAGAGAGCGTGCAGAAAGCAGCTGAAGGTGTGGGCAGGTTGAGCAGAAGAAAGGCAGCTATTGTCTGCAGTGGTGTGGGTTCAAGAGCCCTTAGTGTGGTTTAGTGGGAAGGGGGTCAAACCAGGGTACGTGTACCAGTAGTGTGAGGGAGAGAACCGCAGTTTATATCGTGGCCTTAAACCAATAGGCTCGTCTCGGCAGGCAGCTGGTTAATAAGCTACACCGAAAAGTATCGGATCTTTCTCATCGACAACAATTTGGCGTCCTGCACATAGAATTCAGCACAAGAGTCGAGGATGTAATCTTTTCATCCTAAACCAAGTCAAGGAATGTCGCGAAAGGTCAAAGGAAGTCAAAAGGTAAAGTCAGCTGACATCACCACATCACGTGAACCATTGCTTCACCGCCAAACAATCGGCAGAACCCTAATTTTTCTTTCCTCTCAGCCTTGCACCACACTACATGAGCAAGCCTTGCGAATGACAGCCCTTCAAAGGACGATCGAATTGTTAGTAGGAAGGCATGCCCCACACATATTCCGTCCAGTGAATCGTACGCAATTCTACAAATCTGTCTCGACAATCAGCATGTCTTCCGCTCAGAGTATCACTGCTCCACCAGCTGCAGATCAGCACATTGTCCACGCGGAGAAGGAATACACGACTATCAAAGAAGGGTTAGCATATATCCTCATACCCGTCTCTGCTTCCAAAACTCCACAAACCACTCCCAAGGGCGAAAATCAACCACAATCAGTCTTCTATAACCCCATCCAGCAATTCAATCGAGATCTGAGCGTTTTGGCAATAAAGGCATATGGAGAGGAGGTTCTGGAGAGAAGATTGCAGGCATACGAGAATGCCAAGAAACGACATGGTGCGAAGAGAGATAAGAAGCGGAAACGCGAGGATGATGGGGTTGGCAGTGAGTCTCGAAAGGCTGGGAAGGTGGGAGCTGGTGACCGAAATGAAGGGCAACCAGCTGCAACAAGCTGCGATGATGCGAATCCTGCGAGCGTGAACAACAAGGTTTCCGGAGTGCAGGACATTGGTGTTATTGATGAGCGAAAGGGCAATATGACGATTGCTGCGGACGAAGACCCAAGTTCAGGCGCACAACTCTCTCCAGTACAACAAGACGTTGGAATGGCCGCCTTGGCAGAGCAGGACGTGGAAGGGAGATCCATAACGGACGGAAAACCAAGGCTAGGAACACAGCCGGCTCCATCTCATCAAGAAAACATGGCAGAAGCTAGTGCGACTCTACAACCCAAGAAGGAAATCAAACCACACTTCCGAATCCTCGACGCTTTGTCCGCAACTGGTCTTCGAGCACTGAGATACGCCCATGAAATATCTTTCACAACTCTGGTTACTGCCAATGACCTGTTACAAACTGCTACGGAGGCAATCAAACTGAACGTTCAGCATAATAAGCTGGAAGACAAAATCTCAGTAAACACAGGGAATGCTCTTACGCACATGTATAAGTTTGTTGGAGATGATTGCAAAGACATAAAAGGACAACCAAAACACAGCGAAAAATACGATGTTATCGACCTTGATCCTTATGGTACGGCAGCACTGTTTCTAGATGCGGCAGTACAGGCAGTACGCGATGATGGAGGGCTTTTATGCGTTACATGCACTGATGCTGGAGTTTGGGCTTCGAACAGCTACCCGGAAAAGTCATATTCCTTGTACGGAGGGACACCATTAAAAGGAGTCATGTCACATGAAGGCGGCTTGCGACTGATTCTCCACGCCATTGCAACCTCTGCTGCTCGATATGGTTTGGCAATGGAGCCTCTCCTATCACTCTCGATCGATTTCTATGCGAGAGTTTTCGTCCGAATTACCAAATCAGCGAACGACGTGAAATTCTTGGCTGGAAAAACAATGATCATCAATAACTGTGATTCAGGCTGCGGTGCTTGGACAACACAAACCATTGGAAAGAACAAGCTGACGAAAGATAAGAGCGGAAAATCCTTCTTTTGGAAGCATGTATTCGGCCCAGCATCTCTTGGTGGTGACAACTGCCCACATTGTGGAATGAAGACACACCTCGCTGGTCCTATGTACGCCGGTCCGATCCACTCTCCGGAATTTATCAAGAAAATCTTGGACGATTTGCCGAATGTCTCGAAGGACACTTACCACACCACTGATAGAATTGAGGGCATGCTTAATCTTGCTCTTGAAGAGATTTTCCCCCTCGAAGAAGATCCCGATTCACCTACTGCAACATCAAAAACAAGGAAATATGATCACTCCATTATTGATCCGGCTCCGTTCTTCTTCATTCCATCAGCGTTATCAAAAGTTATCCACTGCGTTACACCCCATGAAAACGCCATTCGAGGCGCTTTGAGACATTTGGGCTATTGGTGCTCAAGAAGCCATGCCAAACCTGGAAGTATTAAAACTAATGCGCCCTGGGATGTGATTTGGGATATTATGAGAGAATGGACAAGACAAAAAGAGCCAATCAAGAAGGGTGCGATCAGAGAGAACACTGCCGGATACAACATCATGGGCATGGGTGATGAGAAGAAGCCCGAGAGCAATGGGGCGAATGGAACCGAGATTAAAGCGGATCAGAGCGGCGAAGAAAGGCCAGCGGATGATAAGTCCCCAGTCGATACTCCGACAGAAAAGAAGAAACTTGAGATCGTGTTTGACGAGAAGTTGGGCAAGGAAAAAGACACGAGGAAGCTTGTTAGATACCAGCTGAACCCTCGGGAAAATTGGGGTCCCATGAACCGTGCCAAGGGGCACGCATAGGCTAGTCAGTGATCACCAACCCTCACTTTTCCCGAAAGCCAAAGTTCCAAATCACCTGAAATTTGATGATACTGTGAAAAGTCTGATGGGCCACTCGAATTTCATTCTATACATATGTGGCGAAGTCGCTCCTTGAAAGCTGCCCTATGAGCTAGTCCTTATAGATCCACACCATCTCGAACTCTCTAGGTGGTTTCTTCATTTCGTCCACCAGTGGGTGTCAGAATTCGTGACGCAATACTGGATTTCAATGTACTATAACTCATGGAACACTTGTAAAGCGACGA
>Ga0302221_10002950_pt1 | contig 10443 bp, 24 predicted proteins | sample II_Palsa_E2_1_FD_193517 | JGI IMG/M metagenome (GOLD analysis project Ga0302221, IMG submission 193517) | Peat permafrost microbial communities from Stordalen Mire near Abisko, Sweden - II_Palsa_E2_1 | ecosystem: Environmental > Terrestrial > Soil > Palsa > Peat permafrost | place: Sweden...
AATTACGATTTCGTTCAGGATGTCTTCGTAGAGTTTGGCCATATTGGTGCGGTCAGGACGACTTATGGGGCAGAGCTTCCCCTCCTCCATTAAGCGTTGTTTTTTCTTCGACGCACTTTTAGGAATGGGCATATAGAAGGTCAAGTCTACCTTCACTGGTCCGGTAATGGGAAAGGATCGATACTGTTGGCGAACTACCGTTCTCAGGATCTTCATTTCCTGGTGGCGTGGGTTGAAGCTCCCTCTCTTGCCCACGAAAGGGGCTCTCCAGGGGATTGGGATCCCGTCTATGATGAGGATTTCCATCAGGAAGGGGCCTCAGGGAGCGGCATCCAATGCGTAACATGTTTCAAGACGCACCCTCCATCGAGCCAGCGGATTCCGTCCTCATCCATATAGAGAATTTCGGCAGTTCGGATGTACGGACCACAAAAGGTAAGGACAACGGTTCCCTCCGGAGGAAGACGGTCGGTTACTCTAGTCCAGTCATGTTCCATAGTTCGTTATCGTCTCTTTTACCAGATCCTCGATCTCATTTTCAAGGAACTCGATAGCTCTCTTCTGCTCCTCGTATCGCTTGAAAAGTCCTGAACGGATGTTCTTTAGCTTATTTTCCAAGGTGCAGATTCTCAATGCTAGGCTTTCCGGCTCTTCTTCTAAAAAAGTCATTTGATTCAGCATGTATACTCATCATTTTTTTAACGATCGGCTAACACTTATACTATCGTTGCAAATTTTACACCACATAAGAAATTGCACTCCTCCCTTCGTGTCTCTAAACGAGGCGCGCTCCTCATTTTCTTTTCCGCAAAAACAACAGGGTGAGGTTTTCATCGGAAGTGGAGTAAGATGTTTTGACATGAGAAGTTTATACATTTTAGGGTCGAAAAAGGAAACGGTCGTATGAAGACGCCTTTCGGTAGAGCTAGATTTCCAGGGATGTTGTATGGGAAGACCAATCGATGCAGCATTTGCAAAACGACATTCGAAACCCAAAAGCCAAAAATTGTGTTTCACGACGTGGTCGAATGCCTCGTTTGTGGACACATTTGGGTTCTGGATGATCTAAGGGAATATAGAAAATACTTGTAGATTAAAAAGAATGTTGATATAGTTTCCACTATTTTAAACTAGGAGGCTTTATGAGTATCGAAGAAAAGTTCTCTCCCGGGGAGATAGCTAAGTTCCACGGAACTACACGGGGAGCTATTTATATAGCTATCAAGAACGGAAAATTAAAAGGCTCATTTTCTGGGGGGAAATGGGGCGTGAGTCGCGAAGACTACCAGGAGTATATAAAAAACAAGCACTCGCGGAAGTTTACCCGCTTCCAGGGGGAATTGATTTTTGACCCAGAGAAAGGGGATCGTTCGGTAGCGGATGCGTCTAAGATTTTAAAGATGAATATCCATCAGATCTACTATTTGTGCCGAACAAAGACCCTTCCAAACAAAAAAAAGGGACACTCTTATGTCATTAACATTGAAGACATAATGAAATTCAAAGACGAGCGAACTAGATATCTTGCGTGATTTCAATTCAAATTAAGAATAGCGTTTAAAAGCGAAGCCCCTGCGGAAACAGGGGCACGATAAGCATACTGAAAGTATGAAAAAATCAACTATTGGAACCAGAAAAGAGAACGCCGTTGCTACAACAAGGGCGAACAAAACATCGCAACATACGCGATGCAACTAATTCTACAGGAACGGCTCGCAGATTCAATCCTAAAGAAATAGTTGATAGTTCGCCCTTTTCTAGTTAATGGCTTCTCCTCATAGGAGAAACCCATGTCAATCGTCCGAGTAAAACATAATCGAGAAAATCCTTACGTCATGATCAATCGAGAGGCTCTTTGGGACAAAAACATGTCCTTGGAGGCTGTCGGATTGTGGACCAGACTACTTTCCAGGCCTGATGACTGGAAGATTTCTGCCATCGAACTTGCCAAATCCAACTGTTGCGGCATCAAAAAGATCTATTCTCTCCTCCAAGAGCTCATTGAAAATGGATATGCCTCCCGGTCTCAGGAAATGCCGAAAGGTCACAAAGGTTTTGGAAAAGTCCTCTATGAGGTTTATGAATTTAAAAATATTCTTACGCTCGGCCATTTAGCGCGTAGCGTTTCAACGCGTAGCGTTGGCGGGCACACTACTAATAAAGGATCTAACCAAGTACTAAAAGAGACTAATAATCCTCCTCTTCCTCCTCCTAATCCTCCTCTTCCGCCAACCAAAGAAGAAGAAGAAGAACTTCAGAAGAGATTCAAGGAAAGGCCTAAAGATGCCCGTAGAATCGCTTCTCGAAGTAAATGGGAGGAGAAGGTGCTTAAAGACATTAGAATCGATTCTAGGGCAAAAGAAGATGCTTCTAAGGCAATCTCCCAAAGAAAGCTTCTAGCCGCAGAGTGGGATGGGAAGAAATTTAATGGGATGGACGTTGTGGTGTCTCCTCAATACGTCGAATTTACGCACGGATCTTTCTCAAGGCTTGTGAGATATGATGTGAGTGAGGAAGAATGGAGGATAAAGACTGGATGGCAGTGATTCTCCAACTCTCTCCCCCTCTTCCATTGGACACTCCCAAAGGAGCTTCCTTGGCTCATTTCCTTATCGACTACGGCCCAGAGTCCGATCTAATCTGGGTGTGTTTCCAAGAGAGTGGGGAAATCTGGTGCTTTCAAAACCGAGAGGTTCGGGCTCAAAAGAACATAACTATGGGACGGCTTAAGGAAAAGAATGGAAATAATTGACTACTCGGAACAGCCCCCTGGGAAATCGACGATAGCTATCTTCGGCGTGTATCTACCGGCTCTTTGCATGAGGATCCATAAGTTCCGGCTCATCCGCCTAAAGAACGGCAAATTGCTCCTTGGCTTCCCTTCCTTTCGCACGAATTCCACTACTCCTACCGGAAATGCCATTTACGCGCCTTATTTTGAGTTCTCCACAGAAAAGGGCCAAGAGTTCGAACGAAAGGTGATGGAGGCTCTGAAGCCGTTTCTGAGGCCCTAGTCGGGACCCAGAAACAATCCCATTAAAAGGAAGAGAGCGATTCCAAGTCCTATGAGTATTCCTATCAACGTATCTTGATGTTTCCGGATCCAATCGCGCATTCAGTCTCCTTTTGCCAGTGATAACGCGGAAGCCTCTTTCTCTGCAATCTCGCCGTTCATTTGCCAAGCAAACTGAACGATCTGGCTGCCACTCGGCCTTTCGTCGTGGAAAAGACCCATCCATTCCTCAAACGCGTCATCTAAGTAATCGATCATCTCATCGCCCTGGAAACCGCTATCGATGTTTGCATAGAAGAGATCTCTCCACGCGTTATATAAGCTTTCAGATGGTAGGTTCATCAGATCCCTCCTCTGGAATTATAAGCATCCCGATAAATCGGATGAAAATGCTTAATAACCGAGGTTCTATCAAAGAAAATTTCCATACATTTCGTTGTTTGGATTAACCTATCAACGAAGTCCTCGAAGTAATGATAGCGTCCGCCTTTAGCTAAGTCGAAAGCCATTTCCTCAATTTGCTCAATTTGAGCCTCAATCCAGTCTTTGTTATCGCGAATCATACTTCCTCTCCTTTAAAGCTTTATCCTTGGACGCGAAAAAACCCAGTCCTTCAGGTGTGGGATGAATCACGCCTCTTCCATTTAACCCTTCTTCCATACTATAATGTCCTCACTTTCGTGTAGGCTGAGACTCTTTCTCTAAAAACACTCAAAATTTGGCTCTCGGAATAGATAGCCTGGGTAACCAATCCCTAGAAGCTCCTGTCTCACAATTGGGTGAGACTAATGGCTCGGAGTCCCTCATTATGGTGAAAGCTGGTGGAGGGAGAAGCTCCCGGCTTAATCTGGGAGAGTATTCACAGGTATTCACGTTTCCTCCATCACTTCGAGGGTTTCATTCATATACAGAAGGATTGACTCGCTAAGTTCAAACTTCTTTTTGTCTCCTCCATACCAGGATTTAAAAAATTTGGATCCTTCAAACTCCACAATTTTGTAGAATTTGGTGGAAAAACTCTTAGTGTTGCAAATTGTTTTCCCCTCTTCCAGGGCCACGAGAGCTTCGGACATTTTCATTTTTCCTCCTTTTCTTCATCAAATAGTTTTTCGAATCGCTTTGCAACCTCGAAGTTAAAATGAAGGTATGCTTCCAAAGGCATTCCCATAGATTTATAACTCCATACAATCAGCTCTGCCATGGCCGCCACCCCTTCTTCGAGAGGAATTTTATTCGTGTCCAAGAAAGAACTCATCATCTCTCGGTAATCCACATCTTTTTTATTCTTCATCTTTTCCTCCTTTTCTCGATGATCCAATCATTATAGAGTAAACTCAACATTATGTCAACACTCATAAAAATCCACTACACCAAAAACCAAGTAAATGTTTTACTATCATTTTTAACCACTCTTCATTGAGGACATATGGCTCACAAGAAAAAATCTCATTCTAAGAAACGCGAGGCTCACGCCGGACGTGAAGAAAACAAATCCGCTAAGCACCGCCACGCAGAATCGATGGGCATGAAGAAAGCCATGCACAAAAAAGACTGTAAATAGAAATGCCCCACCGCAAGCCAGAGAAAGATCGCCTTTACTCAAAGAAAGCAGAGAAAAAGATCACAAAAGTGATGCATGAATACGGGAAGGGAGAACTCCACTCTGGGAGTAAGACAGGTCCGAAAGTGACCAATGTCAAGCAAGCCGAAGCCATCGCCATCTCTGAAGCCAAGCGAAAAGGCTATAAAGCCGGAGAGCATTGGAAAAAGGATCGTAGATAATTATGGCTGATAAAAAGCACTGGATCAAGGGAGCCATTAAGCATCCGCAATCCCTTCGGGAATCCCTTCACGTGAAGAAAGGCGAAAAGATCCCCGCATCGAAGCTTGTGAAAGCCGAGCATTCCAAAAATCCCACTCTGGCAAAAAGAGCCCGACTTGCTGAAACCCTTAAGAAAATGCATAAGAAATGATCGAACTCATCATTAAAGTCTCAGATGACGACACCACTCTCACACAAAAGCACCTTCTCCACGCAGAAGGACTTTTCCTCTCACACGACGATACCACCCTCTCTAAACTCGTTAAACAAGCAGAGGACGCGTTTGGGCCAAATGCTAAAGACATCCTAATCAGGATTAAATACACATGGTAAAAAAAGTTGGACGTCCTCCTAAGCTTTTCCAGTCTGAAGAGCTGGAAGGACTTGGATTAGATCTTATTCATTGGCTCAAACATGAGGGCAAACAAGAATTAATGTTTGTTGATTGGTATTATGACAGACATAATATGTTTAGACATGATTGGCTTGATCTTATTAATAGACCTGAATTTCGAACGTATTATGAAATTGCAAGAAGAATAATGGCAAAGAATATAATAAAGAATAAAGATATTCCACAATCATACGGAAATCGATATTTAGCCATTTATGACCGCGACGTATACGATCACGAGAAAGAGATCAAAGTCCAAGAAGCTGCTCTCAAGAAATCGGATGTTAATGACTTTGCGGAGCTTGGCTCGAATCTCCAGAAGCTGGGGGAGTTCCTTGAGCGTCTTCGCTCAATGCAGCTTTCAGCCAGTAAAGAACCCGAAGCATCTCGTAAGGAGTGAGGAAGTTGCCCGGAATCGGGTGAGTGATCTCCCGTTCATAGTCTTTAATCATCTCCTCTAGAATATCGGCTGCTTCTTTTCTCATCTTCTCTCATGTACATTTGTCTTATTCGTTCTTGGCAACTCGGGCAAGGAATATAAGTCGTCCCTCTAGGCAGCGTCGTTTCCAGTTCTTCAGAACACCCTGGGCATTTTTCTTCTGACCTGAAGTCGGTTTTCCAGTTATCCATACGGTGGCACCTTGAGACTAAGTATATAATTACAAAGCATTTGGAAATATGTCATTTTGGAGCTTCTGGTAAAGGCATCCAATAATCGGGAGAGACGCGAGGGCGATACTCATGAGGAAAAATGAACTCAACTCCATACCAGAATTCTCCATTCCATTCTCCGTACCACACGGATCGAGTTCCTTCGTAACAGAAAAGAATCCGCTGAGACTCGCTAGGCAAGCGATCCTTGACGGATATCCACTCCATAATCTGGCTCCATTCACTCATTAGTTTCCTTTGGGGCGTCGGGAAGCGGCATCCATTTAACTTCCATCTCAATCATCTGGTTTTCATCCCACTCCATCGCATCTTTTTCTGTTCCAGGCGCGTGCTCGCTGGCCCATAAAATGAGACAGTATTTGCATTCGTCGGATAGGTACGAATGCCCTCCCTTCTGAAAATGGTAAACCCTAGACCAGTTGCCCAGGCCGATTCCACAATGATAATGAAAAAGGAATTTTCCTTCCTTTGGTGCGGGACAGTCATCGACCGATATCCATTCCATTGACACCCCTACTGTCCAAAATATGTCCTGTTTTGGTACATTTCGCATCGTGTACTCGGAACCGTTCAGCCCCAAGCAGATGGAGTTTATACTTCATTCCAACGCAAAATACAATCTCGCCCATGGATCTGTGCGCTCAGGCAAGACGGTAGGGGTATTCTTTCGTTTTCTTCAGGCGGTCATGCAATGCCCAGGCGAAAATATCTGGCTCCTCGCTCGAAGCCTCTCGGATGTCTATAAGAACTGCATCTATCTGATCTTCGATCACAAATCCTTTTCTATCTTTACTCCTTTTTGCAGCTGGAATAAGCATGACAAGATCCTATTCATGGGCAACAAGAAGATAAACTGCCAAGGAGCGGGGGACGAAGGTTGTCTAGGAGCCATCCAGGGAAAGACATTCGATTTATGTTACTGCAACGAAATGACATTGTATCCCGAGAATGTGCTTCAGATGATTATGTCGCGCCTCTCAATGCCTCGCTCTCAGCTCTTTGCAGAGATGAACCCAGTAACCCCTGAGCATTTCTGCAAGCGTCTCATAGATCTAGGGACGGGGGGGGACAAGAAATACTATTCTCTTCATTGGACGGTCGACGATAATCCCTACCTTACCGAAGAGTTTAAGGAAACGCTCAGGCAAACATCCACGGGTCTATTCCTGCGTCGAAACTACTACGGAGAATGGTGCCTTGCCGAGGGAGCGATTTTCGATTTCTTCGAGCGCCAATACCACGTCGTTGAAAGACCTCTGGGAACTACGTTTTATTGGATTGCGGGCATTGACTATGGAACCGATCATGCATTTGCGTGTATTCTAATACGAGTAAGCAAACTTCCTAAGGGCAAACAGCTCTGGGCCGAGAAGGAGTACTACTATTCCAGTAAAGACAGGCGACAGAAGTCTCCCTCTGAATACGCTGAGGATGTGCAAAAGTTCCTGGAAGGTTATGCCCTTAGGGCTATTTATCTTGATCCTAGCGCCGCTTTATTTCGAGCTGAACTGCGCAGACGCGGAATTCACTGCGTGGACTCAAAAGACACCATCAATTCAGTATATGATGGAATCACCACCATGGTGGATGCTCTGAAGAACGGAACATTGATAATAGGCCCGGCGTGCCATAATCTGATCAGAGAAATGCAGAAGTACGCCTGGGACCCCAAGGCGTCGAGGCACGGGAAAGAAGAGCCGATTAAGCAGAATGACGATACGGTCGACGCACTCCGCTATGCTGTAAAGAGTTATATGAAGGACAGATCGTCCTTGGCTGACGACGAAAATGAGGAAAACAAGAACGCTTCTCTGGTCGGAAAGAAGCTAACGGGGCCTTTAGATACAGGGCATGGATGGACGAGGTTTTAAAAGATCATGATACTTACGCCGGAACCATTCAACCTTAGCGAGCCGCTCTACATGTTCAGTCATAGCATGCGCGAACTCGTCACTTACAAGATAGAGCGGGACGGACGAGGACGCATAGATACACATGGTCTAGTTGAGAGCCCACATATTTGTGTCATAGTGGCAATCGAATGCGTCGATGGACTCTTCGTGCTGGCCCTTGAGAAGGACGAATGACCGAAGAAGAAATAGAAGAGCAACTCGCCGAATTGGTCCAAAGACGCAAAGGTCACATTATGGTCATCGATACAGATACACCCGTGCTAGAGTGCCTCAGAATGAATTGGGAGGAGTTTTTCTTTTGCATGGAGGAGAGAGATAACGACCGGAACACTCTCATCATCATCAAGCAAGATTCCGGTCCTTTGGTCATTCGATCTGAAAAATCTTTCCTAATTCCCTAGATCACAACTACCTCTCTCGTTAGTTTCTATTTAAGAAGAAGGGGACTAAGATGAGGTCAACCCAGGGTTCGATCTCTCATCCAATCGTGAGGTTTTTATGTGTTGTGATGGAATCGGTCCCCAAGGTCCAGCCGGACCCCAGGGACCTCAGGGCGTCCAAGGAATTCAAGGCCCTCAAGGTCAACAGGGAATGCGTGGTCATGACGGATGCTGTGACGGAGGGAAAGGTGGTTGTTGCGATAGATTTGCCAATGTTTATGCCACCAAACCCTTGGTAATCGGGCCCCAAGCATCTGCTACCGATACTGTTCTCTTCGATGCTAAGAATGAGGTCTCTGGTAGTTACGCTAGCACCACTGTTATGACTGCCGTAACAGCTGGCGTCGCCGCTTCTGCGGCCTCTGGCGCCGTTATTGCGGCCGGAGGAACTCCTGCCATGGGAGCTGCTGCTTCAGTTGCCGTCGTTGCAGATATAGGTAAATCATTCGATCAGGGAGCTAAAGACGCTCGGGCCGCAGTTCTTACGGCCGGCGGCACTCAAGCTCAAGCCCAAGCGGCTGTAAAAGCAGTCATTCAATCAGCTCCGTATACTTCGGACTTTGATTTGACTCTTGCTGCAACCACTGGGGACATTAAATTCCTAAAATCAGGAACTTATGCACTCTCTTGGGAATTACAGGGCGCTATTATTTTCGCCGCTCCTATCCCTAATCCTGTTCCCTCCTGGAGTTTCGGGTTTTGGCTTAACGGGGCGTTGGTCCCGGGAAGTATTTACTCTGGCTTTACGCAAGCTACGTCTGATGACGCATGTCACAGCACGGGCAGCGTAATCGTAAAGGTGGCCGCAAATTCGCTTCTCCGTTTAAGAAACGCATCCGTGAGTTCGGTCAATCTTAACCCGGCAATTAATGGATCGGTATTCCCAATCACAATTGCGTCTGTCGTGATCAATTGTGTGAGAGAATAGTTGTAAAACGTGGAACCCACGTTTCTGAGAGAGCCTTTAATCGATGAGAGATCGGGCTTTCTCAGTTTATGGGCAACCTCTAGGCCCGAGGGCGGAAGATAAAATCAAGCATTACATTGAGTTTTTGATGCAGCATGGCTATAAAGTAAGTAAGTAAAATATTTACTTTAGGAGGTTCTTTTGAGCTTTTATTATCCACCGTGGAACAATGCCCTCGAACCTAACCAGGGCAATGTAAGGCAGTGGCTCGACAATCTCTATTCGAAATTCCAGCCAATCGAACAGGCGCGATGGAATCAGTCTAACATTGACACTCTCTTTTATGCCGGCTCGCAAACGTTCATAAACCGCTATTTTAACTTTACGCCATCGTTTAGCTATCAGAACTTCTATTTCAACCTGATCCAGCAACCGATCAACATGGTGACTGGCTACCAACGGCAACACCGCAAGTCGATTAACTATATCCCATGCGAAGGCGCCGATACGCAGACTACGGATCAATACACCCGAATGGTGACGCATCTTTGTAATTCCGAGGGTATCAACGAGGGATTCTCCAAGGCATGCGAATTAGCCGCCGTTTCTGGAATGGTTCTTGCGCAACCCTATCTCAGTTACATGGGGAATGACCCCGCTCAGGGAGCGCTCAAACTTAAAGTCTGGGAGTATAACGCGTTCCTGGTAGATCCTTATTTTCGTGAACCCGATATGTCCGACGCTCAATTCGTCTGGTGCCAGGAGTACATTTCTAAGAAGGAGGCCGAAGATCGATTCCCTGACAAAATTCAAAATATCGCGCCAATGGCTGGGACACCTCAACGGTATGGGTCATTCTACTTCTTACCTGAAAATTACAATATGGCCCGAAATGATCTCATGGTGCTCTCCTACGTGTGGTACAAGTGGAAGCGTAGGAGAAAACGCTTGTACTCTAGATCCCGGAATCAGTTTTTTGATTTCTCTGAAAAAAGCGCAGATCTAGATCAGATTCTGTATAACATTCCCGACATGGAGATTGTGAATGTGGAAGTTCCCACCTGGAAATTGGCAGTTGTTCTCAATGATCAACTCATGTTTCAAGGCGATAATCCTCTGGGGTTTGATGATTGTCCTTTTATTCCTGTTTTTTGGAATTATGAGCCTCATATCAATTATTACGATCTTCGCGCTCGTTCTCTGGTGCGTACGATGCGTGATCCTCAATTTTTGATGAATCGTAAAATCATAATCGCCAATGACATAGAAGAAGCGACCATCA
>Ga0302221_10002951_pt1 | contig 10441 bp, 9 predicted proteins | sample II_Palsa_E2_1_FD_193517 | JGI IMG/M metagenome (GOLD analysis project Ga0302221, IMG submission 193517) | Peat permafrost microbial communities from Stordalen Mire near Abisko, Sweden - II_Palsa_E2_1 | ecosystem: Environmental > Terrestrial > Soil > Palsa > Peat permafrost | place: Sweden...
AATTATATTATATTATAAATATTTATTTTATATTTTTTACTTTAATTATTTATTTTATAAAATTAATATTATTTTAATAATATTAATTAATTTTAATTAATAATAAATATTTTTTTTTATAATTATAATAATAATAATAATAATAAAAATAAAAATTTAATAAATTTAAATAATAATTAAAGTTTTTTAATATTTTTATATAATTTTTAAATAAATTTTTAAATAAATCTTTATAAAATATTTATTTTTTATATTTTTATTTTATTATTAATATAATAAATTTTTTTTAATTTAAATATTTTTATAATATTTTTAATATATTATTTATAAATATATAATTTTTTTAATAAATTTTTTTTTATTTTTTTTTATTTATTTAATATATTAAAATTAATTTTATATTATATTTTTTTATTTATTAATTTTAATTAAATCTAGTTTTAAAATAATATTTATTTAATAATATTATAACTTTAATAAAAAAATAAAAAAAATATTATAAATTTTATATAAAAAATAATAATTTTAAATAATATATTTATTTATAAATCTTTATAATTTTAATTATTTAAAATAATTTTAAGTATTTATTTATAAACTTTATATTAAATTAAAGTTATTAAATATTTTTTATATAAAATATAATTTTATTTTAAATTTTAAATTTTTTAATAATATATTTTTTATTATAATATTTTTTTTTATATATTTTTAATTTTTTATTAATATTTCTTTAAAACTTTTTATTTTTTTAAAAAAAAATTTAATTTTTTTTTATTATTATTAATATTTTTTTTAATATATTATTTTTAATATATAATTTAATATTTAAATAAAAATTATATAAAGTATAAAATAAAAATATTTTTATTATTAAATATTATAAATTATTATATATAAATTTAATAAATATTAATTTTATAATTTAATTATTTTATTAATAATTAATATAATACTTAAAGTATTATTTTATTATTAATTTATAAATAAAATAAAATATTTAATTATTATTTAATTTTTAAATAAAAATAAAATTTTATTTTTAAATTTTAATAATAATAATTTTATAATAAAATTTAATATAATTTTTTATTATAATTTAAATAAATTAAATATATTATAAAATAAAATAAAAATTTATTTTTATTTTTTAATATATTTAATATATTTTTATATAATTTTATATAATTTTATATATTTTTTTTTTATATTATATTAAAAAAAAATTCTTTAAAGAATTTTTATTATTTTATTTATATTAAAATAATCTTTTAAAAAATTATTATAATTTATTTATAATAATTTAATTTTTATTATTAATTTATTTATATTAAACTTTTAAGTTTTAATAATTTTAATTATAATAAATTTTAAAAATCTTTTATATTATTATTATATAAAAGATTTTTTTTATAATTTTAATAATAATTTAATTAATATTTTTTTATTTTTTTAATATATTATTTTAAGTTTTATTATTTATAATTAATTATATTAATAATAAATTTAAATAAAAATCTTATATTTATTATTTTATTATTAATATAAATTTTTTTTTAAAGTTTATAAAATATATTTTATATTTTTTAATATAATATAAAAATTATATAAATATTATTTTTAAATAATTAATATATTTAAATTATATTTTTATATAATTTTAAATTTTATTTATTATAATATTATAAAAATTTATATTATATAAAAATATTTTTATAAATATTAATAAAATATATAAAATAATAAAATTAATATATTTATTATATATATATAAATAAATCTAGATTTAAAAATAACTTAAAAAAATCTTAATTAAAAAAAAATTAAAATAAGATTTTTATTAAAAGATAAAATAAAGAAAATATAATTAAATATTAAGAAAGTCGGAATAAATTCTTTAAAAAATTAAAATAACCTCTTAGTGTATACTTAGACTAATGAGTCTCTTATTGATAAGTCTATGAATTACAGGATATTTAAGTAAAATTTTTAGACCTTGCAAAATCAAAATTAATTATTTTATATAATATTTACTAAATAATTATATATTTCTTTTTTTTTAAATATAATAAATATTATAAAAAAGAAGTCAAAAAATAAATTTCTTATTTATTTTAATTATTTTTTTCCTTGTATAAAAATTTTAATTATTCCTTTAAAGATTATTTGTAAGCGGAAGGCCCTATAATTCACAGACTTATCGGTAAGAGGCTTGTAACTCCGCCGTGTACTTAGGTTACTCAGGTTACTTAGGCCGAGTTTAGGATATACTTAGATATACTTAGGTATACTTAGGAATATTTATTCTTGGCTTAGGTTAAGGCGATAGCTACTTATGTCCAAATACTAAAATAAAACTAGCAAAAAAAAAAGTTAAGTTTAACTTTAGTAATATTTTTCGATCATGATTTTTCCTTTATATTTCTAATATAATTAGTCAATAGTATCGCTCTGGGGTCAGGATAAGGCGACGTAAAAGTAAATAAAAGTGGATTCGGCTTCCAGAATAAAACCCCCCAGAAAATAGAGGTCCAAACCTCAAGTTTCCGAGGTGTTTTATTCGGTATCAATCGACTTATGTGCAGACTATATCAATCCAGAAGAGAAGAGTGATGGGAACTTACCGCAGGCCATTGCAAATAGTATGTTGAACCAACATTCTTCCAGCGATCTTTCAAGGATACTCCATCAGTTACTTTAACGCCGATGGCAATAATACCACATTATAATTGCTATTCTAAGAAATTTGATTACTTGTCTAAATTATACTAGTTTTAAAGCAGTTTAGGGTACGTTTCTACCTTTGCTTCTTCGGCGCACACTGCTGCAGAAGAAGTGCAGGGCGTGCAGGTAAGCCAAAGAGAATGGTTTTGGACGGGGATTTAGAACATGATGCGTCATCTGGACCCAATACATCAAAAGCAAGAAGTCACAAAAGAAGAGCTCAATGCTTTAGGGATGGTTCGGTGAACGCATTTGGCATTTGCGCTAGTGGCGTTTCGCGCTACAATGGTCTGTCGGACCCTGCCTACTCTCCATATAAATTTATCGTCAAGGCTTCGAGATTCTTTTCCGGCGTCTATTCTTGAACTAGAAATCTACATTACTCTTCTACCTTCATTTTTTTATGTTAGAGAGGTGTTTCCAACATTATCATGATGTGGAATTTTTCTATATCTCGTGGCGTTGAATTTGCTAGTGTTTCAGCACAGCCCCATCGCGGCTTTGCCTTGAGGGGTGCCTCACCGAGTGTGGTAGGTGCTAGCGCCTGTGGCTTTCGTCCAAGGCATTTAATTGAAGGATAACCAGTGCGGGAGCCACATTTGGCGCCATTTCCATCATCATCGCCAGGCAGCCAGTAGCTGCTAGGCTGTGCTGAGACATGTCCCTAGATGATATACCCCCCACACCTCATCGAAAGATGTTCACTTATATTGGATTCATTTATTCAAATTGGTTTTTTGGTCTGCAACGAATGAAAGCTGTTTGGGCTATGTCTTCCATATCCAACTCGACCGATATAGTCAAGCAAGGCTGGGCGGGCGGCCCGGACCGCAGGAGCACTTTCGGTCTCTTGTACTCGTGTCTCTTCACTATATTCACTTGTACCTGGACTGTTGTGCACCAAAACCTCCCAAAACAAAGAGCGTCATATTGTTGGAAGTTGTGGAGGAAGATATGGTGGATGATAGTCGCCGTTTTTGCGCCGGAATTTATCTCTGCCGTGGCAGCCTCGGAATGGGTTCAAGCCAGAGAGACTCTGAAAGAGCTGCGGAAGAGCAAGATGACAATACCAAAATCTGGATGTTCCACTGACAACGAGATGACTATTGCCGGTGATTCTAGATTACCAGGAGAACTGACTCTCGCTCACGGCCATTTTGTCAACATGGGCGGCGTCCAGGTTCGACTGAGTGGAGCTCCAAGACACGGCACAAACTACACATACTGGGAAAGCAAGTCTTCGAGAGTCCAAGTTCTATGTCGAATGATCACTACAGGAAGCATCTCCTTGAAAAACTTAACATCAGATGAAATGGAGGGCCGCTCCCATAGTGATGCTCTTGTTAAATGCATTGCGGTGTTGCAGAGCGTGTGGCTTGTAACGCAGATCATTGCCAGAATGTTGAGTCAACTGCCGATAACGGAACTTGAGATCGCTACCACTGGATACGTACTTTGCTCCTTTATCACCTACAGCAAGTTTTGTCCCACGTAACATTCCATTACATATCTGACTTACAATTGCTCAGTATTCTGGTGGAACAAACCATTCGATGTCCTTCTGCCATTCATCGTAGAAGCAGTTCCATCTCTGAACTTGGATACACTAGAAGACTGGGAAGCCGAAGCCGAAGATCAAAAGATTGAAGAAGAGGCCGAACGCCAGCGCCGACGCGAACTCAACCAATCGGGCAGAAGATCTCGAAGACAACTCGGATATAACCGCCTTCGCAATCCTGATGGTGCAACGATGATTGTAAGTATTTGGGGACAAGCCATATCTTGTTCTAGACGTCATTTCTCTCATGTCAAATTCCCAGTTCTCCTGGACCATTCTTTGTCGAGCGCTTGCTGACTACCCCCTTACCTAGGGTATCTTTGTCTGCCTGTTTGCTGGGCTTGTCTTCTGTGGCCTCCACATCGCAGCGTGGAATTTCACGTTCCCGACGCTGGCGGAATTGACCCTCTGGCGAATCTTTGCATGTTTGGCATTATCGGCTGTAGTTCTTGCGGCAGTCTTTGTACCCTTCACAGTCAACATTGCAGCGGGAGAGATTGGTACTACTTGGTGTATGATCATTTTTTATGCGGTAGCAAGGACGTATTTACTTGGTGCTATATTCGCGAGTCTAAGGTGGCAGCCGGTGGCTGTTTATGATAATGTTAATTGGACAGCATTGCTGCCACATATATAAGATACAATTCAATTTTTTGAGTTTCTAATCTTATCCCCTCAAGTCTAGTTCGATACACCATTCTAATGTTTATCTGTTTTCTGCCTTATGCCTGGCCCAAAACTCGGCATAAGTGTTTGTATTTAAGAAGGAGATATGATAAATAGAGTGTCTCTCCATCTCCAATATATATCAAGCGTGTTAGGAGGAATAAGAGTCTGCTTGGACATTTATATTCTTTAAAACACTTTGTAAGCTACGTCGAAGCTATAGTAAATTATATATCGGAGCTTGAGTCACTACTAAGCAAGCGTTTAGGAATTTGTCCTTTAATAAACTATTTAAATATAACTTAAATACTAAGTCCAAAAGCTTTATTAATTAACGAGAAAGACTTATTATAAATAATATAGATCTCGAGTTTTATTACTATAAACTTATAAACTATATTTTAGTTTATTTTAATATATATATATATATATATATAAATATAAGTGGAGTTTCTTTAAATTAAACCTAATTTTTATTTTAATTAAAATGACCTTCACGTGATACGCCTACCGAACCTCATCCTGACACGGGCCACGGGGCAGTGATCCTGAGATGCTTTTGAACACCATCAACAACAAACATCGACAACGAAAACAACCTGCAACCCGAGACATTCCCGGTATCTGACGCTATAAGCAAAAGAAAATAGGTCTCAACGGCAGAAAATGGCCTGGCGCGACCGCCTTCTCACACCGCTGATCGGCCACAGCAAGGCATCCGCTGAGCGAGCGACGCGACGATATCTCGAAGATATTAATTCTGCTTCTTGCCTAAATCATCTGGATAAAGCACTTGATCAACTACTAGATGGTATTGAAGATGTCGAGAAGATTTTCTCAAACTATGCAACGACCGATCCCAGCGGCAAACGCGTGTGGAACAGAGACAGCTTTGCTAGATACATTAACGCCAGGCTACCGGAAAACCCAGCAGTGACTACTTGCGTACCACTACTCTGGTGCACCTTCTCCACCGGCGCCTACTTTCCTTTCTCGGCACGGTCAAACGAACCAGAAATCGATGTCAAAGCGTTCAGGAGAGCATTTGCATTCATTGTCTCACGCGGTTATGAGCTTTTAGGAGCCAAGTCAGATGGCCGGCCTTTTTCCACAAACACAGAAAAGTCCTACACCGACAAGGTGCCGAGACTCACACGTATCGTCTTCAGGAGCTTGAGCACTCCTTGGCCGCAATCAGGGACCCAGTCTCAGGATCCGCAGGAATCGCTCCAGCTTCAAGATATCAAAGATACTATTGCTTTTACGCAACCCATCATGAATGAGAATATGCACCATGGACGAGCTACGGTAGCCGATGGGGAGTTTGAAGCCGCTGCACATCGCCTTCTACTTGCTGACCACAAGCGGTCGACAGTCAGAGGGTCATCTACTGCAGTAAGCAAAGCCGATTTGCAGATTTTGATTCAGCTCTTCTTACTGCAACGTGCAGAAGATAGACGCTGGAGAGCTGGGCTGTCCTATCACGACATGTACCAACGCTCCGGAGACATTATGTTCTCTCGTTTCATTGCCGGCCCGGACGAAGTATCACGAGCTTCCGAACTTGCATCTGCCTTTTTGGCTTATCAATTCCCGGGTAGCGATGATTATGTGACATGGGAGCAGTTCAAAGCATGTTGCTCGGAATGTGTAAGCATCTCCCGAGTGTTTTTATATCAATACAGACTGACTCATTTCTGGTTAGCCTTCATTCATCTTCTCTTTCTTCCAGCTCTGGGCTACCATATTCACACTTACCACCGCACCACGAGCTCCTCGTGCTGAGGGCGAGTCCACTCTCTCAATCAGCACCACAAACATACTATCCTTCCTGAATGTTGCCCACTTTCTCAGTGGAAAACAGCCAAATTACCGCTTTCACCAAAATGAGTCCCACTTCCAGCTCGATTTGCAAGCCTCCACCCTGGTGGCCAATCTCGCCACGACGCCTGAGCTTAGTGTCGAGGAACTGCACAAGATCATAGCGGCACAGGACTGGTTCTACGTGATGCTTATCCGGGGAGAGGATCTGAAGGTCGAGGGAAACAGCTCTAGTAGGCTCATCGTAGCTTTCACTAGTCCGCCGGAGAAAGAGATGTGGCGACCAGAGGGGAAGCGCTCGATGCAATACGTCTGGCGGACTTCTGTGGTTCAATTGGAGCCAGATCTTGCTGTGGCGGATAGCGGAGGCATGAGTGCGAGTGTCGTGGGCGAAGTACTGGAATTACGATCACACGGAGGGGCAGGGAAGGAAGGCACAAGTATGAAAGTCGATTTAGCGGGGAGAATAGTTGATGTTAAGGGGCTCGGTACTGGGCTTGCGGAAAATGCGGAAAATAAGAACGCGGTGGGGTCTTCCGAGGCTACGTCGACGTTAGTGATGCGGCTGACCGACTTGAAATGTTATCGTATGCCTGGTATGTCGTCGAAAATTACCAGGTCGGGATGAAGAGCGGCTGCGGCTGGGCTGAAAAGTGGTTGAGGTTATTTTTGTTTTACGTATGAACTATGGAAAACCACCCTATAAAGGGGGGGGGACTTATATCTGTAAGAATGCTTAGCCGTATGCGCAGCACATGCAGCCTGTCAGGGGCTGCCCGCAATTCATGCGGCTGTGCATCCCACACAATTTCTTAAACAAACCGCAGAATTCCTAGCGATGGTGATTGAAAAGATAATTATCGATTTACGTGCCTCTCGAACCTACCCAGCTCTGCCTTTTGAAACTATGTTAGCTGTCATCAGCGACGCGATGCAAATAATCGAAGTCATCCAAGCAGTGCGCAAGTGCTTTAATTCTCCGAACTAATCTTAGGACTTATTGCCAAATGTCCAAGGCCGCCACACAAGATAAAGAGCCGAATTCAAACTCCTCTTCTCCAAGATAAAAGTTCAAAGGTCGCGTAGTCTAAACTCAAGGAACGGGCCTGGGGACTTCGCAATAACTCTATCAATAGAATCGTCGTCCCTCTTATTCTGCTTCTGTCTCGCAGACAGCGCCACGTCCATTCGATCAGAGAACCGAAGATTATACCTCCATACAAGCTTGGCAACAACAGTAGTCAACTCTAGATACGCCATATTCTTACCAGCACATCCCCTAGGGCCAACACTAAATGGAGAAAATGCTGCCTTCTGCAGCGCTTGCTCTTCGTCACTCATCCCTTCACCAGCCATCCATCTCTCCGGCTTGTAATCTTCCGCATTGGCGAAATACCGCTCGGAGTGATGTAACGCATACATGGGGACACCGATTTCAATTCCGGCAGCGAAATAATGATTGGAGATGATGAGGCCGCCGGGGAGGATCTCGCGGGGAAGTACGGTGCCGACAGGAGGAGAGAGACGCATGGACTCGTCGATGCAGGCGCGGAGATAGAGACAGCCGGTCAATAACTTCCCGCTCTTGATCTCCTCTTCATTAGAGAATGTGCTGCGTATTTCAGAGCAAAGACGTGTGTACGCGGGAGGGTTGTTAAGGAGATGGAACGTTGTGTTGGAGAGTGCGGTCGCCGTGGTGTCAAATCCTAGGCAGTTAGTTAATGAATATACATATCCAGTCAAAGGACCTACCGGCGAGTAGAAGGAGACTGCTCTCACTAATCAGCTCAGGAAGACACGCCGGTCCTTTATTCTCGACTTCTGTTTCGCGAAGCAATAGCTGGAATATACTACTCGTTTCCTTTTCCGAATGCCCTTGTAAACAGCTCATGGCGAGGTTTTTGCTATACTCCGAATATTTATACAATCCTCTCAACAGACTCGGGAAGAATATTTTCTCCAACTGCAGTTTTAAGAGGAATGGCATGTTTCCGACCTGGCAGTTAGTTAGCAGTCAAGGCTCCGAGAAGACAGGTAGGGATAAACAGACAATATAGAGCATTCTAGTGCCATCGTTAATTGCCTTAAGAATATACCTATGATCCACTTTTTCTAAGACGTTGAAACTGCGCCCAAAGAAGAAATCACCCATGATATCGAAAGCCACATAGCTAGACCACTCGGCCATATCCTTTGCATCCGACCATGTATCATTCGTCTTCCCATTTCTATCTCGCACGATTGAGGCATCTAGAAGCTCACAAAATAACCTTAGTTTGTCAGCCAGGGCAAGTTCCATAGTCCTCAAAGCGCGATCCGAAAGCGCGCGTTGAAAGATCCTTCTCTTGCGAACATGCTCCTCTTTGTTAATGACGGTCTCGATACTGGGATAGCCCACGTAGTTATTAACGATACTATACGTGCTGGACTTTTGCGTATTGGCTTTACTGCCATAGATAGCTTTCAGGCCTTCGATGATGTTAACTGAGATCCGGTTCGGTCCTACGCGCACGATTTCACCTACGATTGTGGTTAGTAGGTAGGATAGAGAGATAAGTACCGATGGAGGGAGACGGATACCGTATTTTTGGTGCAGACGGTGGAAATCGGTGTGTCGGTTTGCTAGCCACGCGTGGTAGACTGTGTACCAATCTGTCATTCGCCCAAATACAGGGCCGGGATGCTTGGCTAATGGATGAAGATATAGTCTATAGGTAGCGAGTAATAGTATCTTGATCTCTCGTTGGCCTTGATCATCATTGCAGCAGTTAGGGGTCTTTGCTTACATAAATAAAGCCTGAAATAGCACAGATTGTAGGGATGCTCATTCCCTGCGCTAATAGTTTCAAGGAATCGGGTAGGCTCTTGATAAATTCACTGATTTCTGGAAAGCCTCTGTTTGCTTTGCTACCATCGAAGGCGAGTGCGTTCGCTGAGAATATGGCAGTGTAGGATTGGCTGTTTTTGTCGTAAGTGAATCCCTGGTCCAAATCGTCAACCATTTTTGGACCTAATGATAAAGAAATAACTTCCGACATGAGATTATAGACGAATTCTTATTGATGCAGAGTAAATGCTGTCTGGGTTCTATTTTTGCAACCGTTTTTGTGGCAGGAGACAGGAATTTAGAGATCTAGAATGAAGAGGGCAAAGAGGAAGGCCAATTTATAGGCATTTTAAGCACAGGAAAGCATTTGGGATATTATTAGTTGGAGCGCATCTTGAAGCGGCTCACTATCCTTCCCCAACAACCTAACTCAATAATACGCCTCCCCAGCCAACACGACCAAACCTCTTGGATATGGCCGTGCCGCACCCTTGCTGGTTTGTACAACCAACATGTTGGCTGGTGCCTAGGCCATTGAGCTTTACTGCATCGTACTTTCTGCCAATAAGATGTAATACTAGTACGAAGACTGCGGTCAAAAGTCTCGCGAATACAGAGTATTAGACCCTGCCCTGTAAGGTGCGTGGGGCCCTTGTAGGGCCCCTGTAGCTTAGCGGTACGTGCGTTAAAGGTCCTGTAAGCCCACTGTAACCCTCTATTTCGCTTATTTTTTACACTATATACATGAAGATATATTATTCTAGTGAAACCTAATGCTTAGTGAATTCTCTGCTTTAACTGGCCTTTCAAGCGGCCTTCCTTATATAAATTATTACCATCATACT
>Ga0302221_10002952_pt1 | contig 10438 bp, 2 predicted proteins | sample II_Palsa_E2_1_FD_193517 | JGI IMG/M metagenome (GOLD analysis project Ga0302221, IMG submission 193517) | Peat permafrost microbial communities from Stordalen Mire near Abisko, Sweden - II_Palsa_E2_1 | ecosystem: Environmental > Terrestrial > Soil > Palsa > Peat permafrost | place: Sweden...
TAAACGGCTCTTATTAAGAGCGTTTATTTAACTTAAATGACAATGCTTAAGCTGCCGACGACGTCTTTTTAAGAGTTTAAATCGGAATGCTAAAATCGGTCGAAATCGAATTATCGGAATCCTTAGAAGACGATGCAATCGATAGTGTAGCTGCCTTTTTAATCTTAATAGTCTTTATCTTTTTAGCCTTTTTCTTCTCGAATTTAGCAACTTTACGCTTTTAAGCTATAGTAAATTCGCCGCTTATATATACTTTAATCTTCTCTAAATTACGCTATTAGGGTAATACACCGGAGTTTATAGCGTAAGAGGCACGTTAATAAGCTTTACTCTTAAAAGGCATAGCTAATTAATTAAGTTTTAATATTTTCGTATCGTTATTACTAACCTCTTTATTATTAGAGTCGGGACTAATAACTTGCTCTTCCGGGTCGCTTTCGAGTTCTTTTGTATTTTTAAGCTTTTGCGGCATATTAATAACTTTGCTTGCTCTTATAACCTTTTTCGGGTAGCTAAGCTTCCTCTTGTCCGTTATAGCACTTATAGCAAAGGACAATGCTTGAGTTTTTGCTCGGGTGGCAATCTCGAGAAGGTTTGCCTTATATTATATTAACTTGCGTTTTATAAGCAAATATAAATATTTTGTTATAAAGTAAAGATTAACTTGTAAGTTGTGTTGCGCGTGGGTTTTAAAGTACTCGAGACGTGCTTTCTCGGCCTTAAGACCTCTTTTTAATATAAATAATTTGCTTAGCAAATTGCAAACTTGTATTAACTTATATGCTATAATAAGTATATTATTAGTAACTTTACTTGCTTCCTTATCTTTAATTATAATAAGTATACTAGTAACCTTGCTTGCCTCCTTATTGTCGCTTATAAGAAGTAAACGTGTGTAAAGGCAAGTATCGATACTTAAAAAGGAGGGATGCCTTATTAAGCTATAAGTAAAAGAAAAGGATATAAGTTGCATGTCAATTTAAGTTTAAATATAAATAACTTTAGCGAAACGCTTGCATATTAATAATACTTATAACGCTATTAGTCGGTCGGTTGTAATAGTCACGTGAAAGAATCCTTATAATTGCCTTGTCGAAGTACGCGAACTTCGACGTAACGCTAGCAAAGAAGCTAGCTTTTGCTTATACTCTTTAACTAGTTCTTTAACGTCTTTAAAGAGCTTTACTAGGTATTAGTTATTATATTAATTGCTATAGCCTTTAAATTTTACTAAGTATTTGACGCAATCCTTTCGGCTATATTATATAATTTGCCGATTTATTACTCGTTTTAGCTTATAAGTTTTTTATTCGTCGTTGTCCCCTTCTATCTTTACTAGCTTTTAAATATCTAATATTAGCCTTTCAAAGGGATCTTTATTATTTGGCACAAGTATTAAATGTGCAATAAAAATAATAGGGTAAATTCTTTACTAAAGGGGGAGGTTTAACTTGTATATTAGCTTTCTTACTTTCTTTATAATGCGGAATAACTTAATTCTTTGCTCTAAAATCTTCCGATTCGGTTTACCGGGTAAGTAATATCCTTTATATAACTTTAAGTAAATTATATTATTAATACTTAACTTAATAAGAGTATAGTAAGAGTTATAATATTCTTTAGCTACATTTGTAGCAAATTTGATAGCCGATTTAGCGTCGATCTTCCTTAAATTACAAATAGCCTTTAAGATTTTATTATCTTCGGGACTAAGAAAGGAAAGCGTAATATTAGCCTTCGTTCTTTGTATAATCTCGTTTAAATTATAGCTAATTAGCTAATATAAGGCGTTATTAAAGGCTACTTGCAATAGGATTATACTTGCAAATTATAGCTAATTTAAAAATTTATATACTTTAAATTGCATTATAATTTTTACTTGCTAATTCTTGATTTTAGACTAGCTATTAAACTATAAGTGCTATGCTATAAAGAATAGCAATTTCATGTTTATTTATACTTAAATCGCCTTTTATAAGTTAGACACGAACTTCGGATTGCGGTCAGATATAAATGCTTTAAGAATTTCCTAGTTATATAGCAAGAGCAAATAGAGTAATACTATAGCTTATTCCTCGGCATTATATATATTATGCCTTAGGATTAAGAGCAACTTCTTGCTAAACTTGTATATATTTATTATTATGCAATTAAATACTTGAAATCTATTTAAAGCTTATAGCAAATATAATAGAATATTTAGTAAAGCTAATATAAAATTTATAATAATTGTGTAAAATAGAATTAGTATTATAATAATAGGGTATAGTGTTTTATTTAGACAAGTCCTTAGTGTCGTGTTTAATAAATAGCTTAAATAATACTTAATATACTCGAGTACTTTCTTTGTTAAGTGTAAAATGCAAAAACTATAAAGCTTATTATAAGTATAATTAAAGCTAAAGTAGTTCTTATTGTAAATTATAAACAATAACGTCTTTGTATATGCATTAAGGATATATAAGCGGGGTATACTAAAGAGCGGCTTATAATATAAAAGACTATTTTTAATATTAAAGTTAATATTATAAATTGTTAAAAAGAAATCGCCGTTTAAGGCCTTATTTAAGAAGCTTAAAAGGCGCAAAATGCAAGCAAAATGTAAGTCTCTTATATATCTTGCATAAAGCTTAATTTTAAATTTGTTACTTATATTTAACTTTAAAAAGGTATATATATTATTTAGCTTATTATCTTGTGAAACGTCTCGAGCTTTAATAGCAAAAAGCCGGGATAAGGCATTTAAGACAATATTTAATTTACTAGGAATATAGCAAATATTAAGCTAATATTAAGATAAGTACTAAAAAGCTATAATAAGACGCATATTTGCTTTGCTAGTATTATTTGTTGCAAGAGATATCTAATTGCAAACGCCCCTTATAATAATATAATCGGTAAAAACTATAACTAAAAGACGGGCCGATTAAAGCATTACTTGCAATTTATAATATGCATATATTAAGCATGCTACTTCGAGCTTTATAGACTTATAATTCTTCTTTGCCGAGCTTAGTAATTTGCTAAGAAATAAGACTAGCTATATAATAGTAGACGCGATATTGCTAAGATTTGCAAGAATTATATATCTTTATTTAAGATAAAAGACGAAAATGCTAAAGCCTCTCTTATTCGATTTATTAACTTTAAAGTATAATTGCCTCTTTAGATTAAAGTAAACTAATATTTTAAGGTTTAACAAGTAGCTTTTAACCGATTAAAATAAAGCTTTTTCCTTCTTAGTCGGTACTTATCTTATATGCGCTATATATCCTTTTTTCTTTGCGTTAATAGCTCCTTATTTGCGCTTAATAGCAAGCAATTTTGTCTTTTTATCTTATAAGGGTTCGATTATCTTAGCGTAATAAAGTATATATTAGCGAAGCTATTTAGCTATATTAACAAATCGCTCGAGTTATTAGAGGTTCTTAAGAAATTGCAATGCTCTTATAGCCGCTATACGCTTTACTATTATGCTTATACTAAAACTATTAACCCGATAACCGAGTAATTTTACTAATAAATAGCTTAAAAACGTTTTCTTCTTTAAAAGCGAGATGCGTTTTTCTTAAAATAAGGCAAAGATTATTTATAAGTGCTAAAGATACTCTTCTTATGTCTTAAAAAAGATTATAATATTATTAATAAAATAATAGCAAAAATGGCTATACTTCTTTAAAAGACAATCTATAAAGCGCTATACGTATACTAGTAATTTATAATAACTTATTAGCGCAACTTTCGATATTTTTTAATTGCAATAAGAGATTATTATAAAACGTTTTTAATATTCCTCTTTTATAAGGAATTAGTAAAAGAATAATAAAGCATCTATAACCGAGATATACTTAGCTCCTTACAAAGCATTAATTATATCTTATTATAAGGGTATAAGGTAATTATCCGGGATTTTAAGGCTATTTAGCACCTTTAAGTTAATAACTAAATAGCCTTTTAGCTTGCCGCTAACGTTTCTTTAAACGATAAAAACTAGCTAGCTAAATAGCGTTGCTCCCTTTATAAAGTATATCTTATTTTGCGCGTAAAGGCTATTAAAAACCTTATTAATAACTTATTAATTGTAAACTCTTATCGGGTATATCTTGCATTTAATCTTTTTATTATATTAGCTACTAATAAGTAAAATCTTTATATATTTATCTTTAAAAACAAGAATAAGAGACTTATTATCCTTTTAATAGTTTTAAAACTCGACTATTATAGCTTCGATGCATTTTACAAGTATAAAGTCCTTTATATATATATAAACCTTATTATTAAGGACCCTCTTAATTACTTTAATCGGCTTTATAATTCTTGCGCCCTTAATAGTTATAAAAAATAAATTAAGCATATCCTTGTCGTTAATCGCCTCGAGTTTAGCGGGATTTATAAAGTAATAGCCCTCTTCTTTAAACTCTCGAATTATATTAACTCTTATATAGCAAGCAATTATTTGCGCTTTATTTATAATATTTATATATATTATAAAGTTCTTGTAATTTGTTAATATATTATAAACTTTTATAAGGCAAGCATTTATAATATAGTTACGCCTTGCTAATAATATAGCGCAAGTAATATTAAAGCAAACTATTAATCCGGGAAGAACGACAATTATGCTTTTAGAAAAGACTTTGCATATAACCTTTTAGCTATAAGTATACACGTTAATAAAGACTAATAAATCGCAAATAGCGCCGAAGGAAATAGTATTTGCTAGCAAGTTAATTATTACTTAATATAATAAAAGGAACTTATTATTTAATAAAAGCAAGGGTTTAAGGTTGTTTGTTACTTATGCATTAACTATAACTTTGCTAAGTATAAATTTACCTTTAACGTCTCCTCGGATAGATATATTAAAGGTAGCTAAGCCTTATAATTCTTAAACGGAATTAACACTTCTAATTATAGTCCCTTTTATCTTATTAATCTTCGCTAATAAGTTTTAAGATAGCTATTTATAGTTTACTAGTAATTTAAAGTAGCCGGTGTTAATGCAAATTTAAAAGACTTTATTATCGGGTAAAAGCTTAACACTTATAGTTATATACTTATAGCTAATAATACTATTAGTTATTAGCATTTATATAAGATTTGCTATAATCACGTCAAAGCTTAACAAGTTATAATTAGTAGTCTTACTTGCTTTATAAATCGAGGGCAAGCATGTGTTTAAGAACACGTGTTTAAAGAGCTTATTTTTAAACTTAAAACTAGTTTTGCACTTCTTGCAAATAAGTATAAGTTTAGCTATCGCTATCGATAAAATTGTAATATATGCATCGTCTTTTAGCTTATAAGTAAAGTTAATCTCTTTTAAATATATATACTTGTGTTTTTAAAGCTCTTTATTATATTAGTTCTTATACTTTATAATAATATTAAGGTAATTGTCCTTTATAACATTTTTATTATCAAATTTCCGGAAGTGTTAATAACGCGGATTATTATTAGAATCGTCTTTTAAGGATAGTAAGTCGAAGCAAATATGCTTTTCCTTGCTTTCTTTGTCCTTTGCAAATCTTATAATTAATTGCAAATGTAGATAAAATAGAAGCAAGGTCTTCGGATTATTCTTTTGCGTTAAATTAGCAAAGTTTTAGGAAGTACCTAATAGCTATTGCTATTAAGGCTTAAAGTTTAAAAAGGGGTATTAAAGGCAAAAGTTTATATTTAAATAAAAAGGTTAAATTAGTCGATAATCCCGATTGCGATTATTGCATTCTTAATATAAAAATTATAAGTTACCTCTTAATTGTTAGTTAAACTTCGCTAAAGCTTATTTATTATATATATAATATATATTAGCTTACAAGTCTTGCTTCGCTAATACCTTATTTATAAATTACTTAAGAGTAATATTCTTAGTAAGTCTATTAATATAAACTTTAAGTTTAGGATTTAAGTTATTTTACGCTTAAGACAATTGCTATACTAGTTTTTCGAACTCGGCTACTTTAGTATATCATATAACTAATATAATATAAAAGCAAACATTCTTGCTATTTTTAATGTCATCTTTAGTATACTTCTCCATTTAAAGCTTTTTAAAGGCTATAAATAAAGCGTCCTTAAAGCGTTAAATTAAGGCTTTTGTTTATTATTTAACCTTATCTTAAGAAAACTTAAGTTTTGCGCGTTAAAGCTTATCAAGTTTACTAGTATACTATTTTAGCGCTAAGCCTTATAAACATATAACGAGATTTTGTCGTATAACTATAGCCTATTTACTTATTGCGTTATCTTATATAGCGTTTATAAAGAAGTATATATTCCGCTAATAAATGTTATTTTTAATTATAATACAATTACTCTTTCTTTTTAATTTAAAGAGATCCGGATCAAAGAAGCTTATATCCCTTACTCTTTACTAGGTATTTATAAAGTCCGCTTGTTTAGTAAAGGCAAGTAAGGGTAAGGCCGGCAAATTTGCGTTACACCTTATAAGCGTAGCATTAATAGCGTTTTAAATTATTATTTTTATATTACCCTTAAAAAGATTATTGTCTACTATATTTTGCAAAGGGTTTTTAAGTATTTCTTTTATATTATTTAATCCTTGCGAATTTTCTCTTCTTTTATTACTATTTGTTAATAATTTACTAGTTAATAAAGTATAAGACGCTTTTGCCGAATTTGTTAAGGGTTTTAAGGATTAAGATAAAGGGGTTAAAAACTCGGGAATTTGTCGTATTAGCGCGAAGAATTCTTATAAAGCTTTTTTAAATAGCGATTTATCGATAGTTTAATTAATAAGGAAGACACGAATTGTGTTTAAAGGGCATCGGCTTCTTAATAAAACTAATAAAATCGATAATATTAACGCTTCTTGCTATAAGTAACTTGTAATAATTCGTTCGACTGCTTTGCGCTCGTTTATACTAATCTCTTTAAATAAAGCGTAATTTATTACAAGGAAATAACGAAACTAGTAAGCCTTTTCGATAATATCGTCTAATAACCTGTCTATCGATAAGTGGTAAGTTATATACTCGAGTTGTAAATTGCGCTAAATGCGTAGCGGGTAGGCGTTTAAACCAAAAATGGAAGTCGGGTATAGTGTTATAAGGCTTAAATAAAGCCTATAGCGATAGTGCAATTAGCATTGCTACTATTTGTAAGACGTTAGTTAAGGTGTAAAAAGATAATTCTTATTATTTCTATAAAGAATGCTATTTCTAAGTCGCGCTTATATAATCCCGTGCAATGCACGTGCGCTTTGCTATTCTATCCATTCCCATATGCTAACATTATTCCTCTTTATTATCCTCCCTTTTACTAGATCCTTTACTAGATCCTTTACTAGATCTTTTACTAGATCTTTTATCAAAATTCTTATTCTTATCACATTCCTCTTCAACTCCCCTAATATAGCAGCGGCAAAGCTTCCCCTTATAAATTGACAAATTAGTAAGCGGCTTTTGCTTAAACTAAACCTTGTATAAAGTAGTGTTTCTTGGGAGGGCAAAAGAAGGAGTAATATTAATTACTTAAGCAATAAGAGAGAGTAATTGCATAAATCCTTAAATACTAATATTTGCTTGTGCAGCTTATAGTTGTCTTTTAAAGATCTAATTAGTAATCTTAATTAATCTTTGAAATTAAGGATAATAAGCTTTTCCTTAAACAATTTTAATCCCTCTCTTTTAATATACTTTAACCACTTTACCTCTAAACTCCCCCTTATTATCATAGGCTAAAATGTTAATAAAGCTATTATTATTTAGCTAGCAAATTAGCTCTTCTCTTGCTTTATTTGTTGTCTTTGCTTTAAGTCCTCGGAGCTATATAAACTTAGAAAAATAGCACTTTAATTGCTAAATCCAAGTATATTGTAGGGGGGCGGACCTCAGCCATAAGAAAGAGACCCTACACGAACGTATATCAAGGAGAATAAACAAGGCAAAACAACAAGTAGAATATTAAGCAAAACTGTACAATAAACAAGTAAAAGCAAGAGCAATAACAAGAACACGCGTAAAACAAGAACAAGTAATCGAATATCAAGTGTGTATAGTTAGTATTATGGAAGTGAAGTATGAGAAGAAGATAATAATATTAAAGAAAGATGTTATATTTTTGTAAAGTACAAGCAAAAACCCAGAATATATATCAGTTCCTGTAGTCACGTGCAGACTAGTAGACTCCTTGCAAAAACACCAAAAATCGACTATTTGCTTGGCGCCCCGCCACACTTGTCCCTCTCAAAGAAGGTGCTTGTCCCGAGTATAAAAGCTCTAAAAGTCCTCCTTATAACTGCCAAAAAACTACTATATGCTCCTTGATTTGCGTAAACAAGAGCTTACTACGTCTACGAACCGTAGCAAGTCTTGCCCATATAACCCGTATGCTCCGATGCTTGCTAACAAATGACTTATGCTCTTGCTTTGTTCCGGAACCGACTAATCGTATAAGGAACTTTGTCGATTATCGTGTAAAGACTCCGGTTTTGCGTATGCGTATTCGATCCAACTAAAGGTAGACTAACAAGGAATGGAATTTGAGGTCAAGTGAGTCTTGTTTTGCCGGATAAGAAGTGAGGATAGCAAATCGTATAGCAAAAGAGCTCTCGCGCGAAGTGAAGTGTCGATTCTCGATTTTTCCGGTATCTCCTTTGTAAAATCGGGAGTAAAGTGTGTTTTTGTCGGAATACCGGATAAGCTAGTATAGCTAAAGATAGAGTAATCGAGTAATATTCGGTGAAATTGCAAGGAGCTAAATAATAGGATTTGTCCAAATAATCGAAGTAGTCAAATAGCAAAGGAAAGTAGTTATTCGGCGTAAAAGGGTCATATTTGCGGATGAAATTGCAAGGTTTTTGTGAAGGATTCGAGGTGATATTGCGTAATATAAAAGTAATATGCAAGTTGTAAGTTTGCAGGCATAGGCGTAAGTTTATACAGGGTTTTCGGCGTAAAAGGTAAACATTTGCTCCTCTAAAAATCGACTAATCCGCAAATTGATACAAGATTCCGAATATAAGCTTCTAATAATATAAAATCAAGGACAAAATCAAGGAAAAGAGGACTCTTCTTTAAAGTAAAAGTCCAAAAAAATAAGAGTAAGTGCTATATGCAAGGGAACATGTATCCTAGGAACTTTAAGTAAATCAAGAAACAAATTAGGAATTTAAAGATAAAAAAAAACACAACAAAGAGAGTATAAGCTAATCTCGTCCCTCCTAGAGAAGGTGCTTGTCCCGAGTACAAGTAAAAAAGCAATACCAAGTTAAAAGTAAAAGAAATTACAAGTAAAAACTAAAGTAAAAAGAATACAAGTACAAGTATAAGGATAAAACAAACTTCTCGTATAACAAAAGAAATAGTAGAAAAAGCTTAAAAAATGACTAAGTATAAAAGTATCACGTGTACTAATAAATGAAAAAAACAGCTAAGAAAAACAAGGAACAAATGCTAAGTCCTCCTCTATACTCCTTCCTTACTAGCTAACTAGTCCAATTCGCCTTAAAATAACTAGTATCGAATAGATTAATTGATGTAAAACCCCTAGTTGTGGCCTAAAATGCAAATATCGTAAAGTAAAGCGTGTAGTATTACAGCTCTTGCATGTCATGTGACTTGGAATATTGTTTCTCCTAGATGCTTGATTCCTAAGGCTGCTCGGAGAGGGGCAATTTTCGATTTTGCCTCTCCGGGGTCGGCCTAAAAAATAAGGTTCGTACGCAAAATCAGGTTCCGGCCAATCAAGTTGCTTTGTGGGGTCGAATTGAATGCCGTTCTAGGTTCTAGGTAAAGGGGTCGATTTTTGTCCTAAAACCGCGGGCCATTTGCAATTCGTGCTCCTATATATAGTCTTCCTTCGAGTTGCGCCTTAAACTGATTATACTAACGCCGATTTTTCTGCAAAATGAAGGGTATTGATGGCCGATTCGGGTCCCATTTGCCTTTGCACCAATTATAGCTACTTCTATGAATGCAACTAGTGTTGATAAGCTCTTGCATTAATAGACAATCGTTCGAATTCGTATAGTTGCAATTAGGATCGATTACGCTATTCTTATCTCTCCCGAAGCATATAAGATAGTGTCGATTCGAGCTCTAGAATATTATATTAACTTGAATCATATATCGAGGGCTTTAGTGTATACGATTCCTTATATTTGCTAGTATAGCTTAGAATTTGTTAGTAATTGTAGTAGTATAAGCATCGATCGCTTTTTGCAAGTCTTCTTAAATAGCAATAAAACTAGACAGTTTTCGTATTTGTTAAGCTAGCTAGTCGATTTTAAGGTTCCTTTTTAACACTTTACTAGTTCTAGTATTGTCGATCGAGGGTATTATACTTTGCACAATTGCATTTAAGTGTCTTTGTCGGATTTGGGCATATTTGGCGTCTTTTGCGTTTCTTATTTCGTAATACGAGCTTGTTATTAACATAATTGGCTCGTTTTTGCAAAGGTTATCGACTAAAG
>Ga0302221_10002959_pt1 | contig 10422 bp, 5 predicted proteins | sample II_Palsa_E2_1_FD_193517 | JGI IMG/M metagenome (GOLD analysis project Ga0302221, IMG submission 193517) | Peat permafrost microbial communities from Stordalen Mire near Abisko, Sweden - II_Palsa_E2_1 | ecosystem: Environmental > Terrestrial > Soil > Palsa > Peat permafrost | place: Sweden...
ATAATATTATAAATATTAAATTTAAATTTAATAAGATAAATTTATATATATTTATTAACGCGATAAATTATAATAAATATATAATTTTCTTTTTTTAATCTTTTAATTTTTATTATATTTAAATAATTATATATTATTATTTAAATATTATTAATAAAAATATTATTATATTTAAAGTATAAATATTTATTATTTAATTATTTAAGAATTATTAATACTTAAATATTAAAAAACTTATATTTTAACTAATAATTATATTAAATATTTTATTTTAATTATTAGATTTATTTTTATAAATAAATATATTAATTATTAAATTAAAGTTTTTAATTTTTTATTTAAAAGTTTAAAAAATATTTTAATAAATTTTTAAGTTAAAACTAAATAATTTAATTATTATTAATATAATTAAAACAAAATTAAAATTAATAATAATTAATATAATCTATTATTATATAAAAATTAATTTATTTAATTTATTTAATATTTATAGTTATAAAAAATCACTAAATTATTATTAGTTTAATTTAAAAAATCGGAGAATTTAATATTTAAGCTAAATTTAAATATTTAAAATAAAAAATATTTACTTTAAAATTAAATTAATTAATTTATAATAATAAGTATTAATTTATAAAAATTTATAATAATTAATAAATATTATATATATATTAATAGTTTTAATTTAAAATTAATTATTAATTATAATAATTTAAATCTATAATTAATAAATATATAAAAGATTAAAATTCTTATATAAATAAAAAATTAAACTTTTAATAATTTTTTATTCTTTTAAAATCTAAAGACTTTAAAAACTTATTTCTTTTATATTTAACTAATTTAACTTAATTATAATATAATATCTTTATCGATATTTTTAAAATATAATAAATATATAATTAAAGTCTATTATATCTTTAATTATTAAATTTTTTATATAATAATATTTTATTATTATATATTTAATTCTTTTATAAAAAATTAAATTTTTAGTTAATAATAAAACTTTATTATTATTAGTATAAATTAAAAACTTATTTTATTTATAATATTTTAATTTTTTTAATAAGACTTTAATATAAATAATCTCTTTTATTATAATATTAATAATTATATATTTAGTTTTTATAATACTTTAAATTATAATCGACTATAATTTAAACTTTTAATTAATTATATTTTTAATATATAATATTAAATAATTATTAATTAATTTAATAATTTTAATATTATTTATATAATCGATATTATAATATTTATTTATAAAGTAATTTTTATTTTTATAATAAATTATATTATAGTCTTTAATGTTTTTTAAATATTTATATATTCTTTTAATAATAATAAAATAAATATTATTAAAGTTAAATATATAATAAATTAATTTAATAATTATAAATATAATATTAACTTTAATATTAAGTATTATATATAATAAAGAATTTATAAATATAGACTTTATTAAATATTTTATTAATATAAATCGCTTGATTTAATTTAATAAATTCTTTATTAATATTAAAATTAATATTAATACTTAAATAATTTTTAATAATTTTTAAGTTTTTAATTTTAAAGTCTTGACTTATTAATTTAATAAAGTTATTAAATATAATTTTATTAAGAGCTAAAATAACTAAATCGTCGATATATAAATAAATAATAACTTTAATATTATTATTTATAAATAAGTATACTTTATTATTTAAAGACTTAAATCTTAATTTTAAGAACTTAAATTTTAAAGTATAAAACTATATTCGAGTTAATTATTTTAACTTATATAATACTTTATTTAATAATAATATATAATTAAAATAATTAATGTTTATAAAATCTTTAAGTTATTCCAAATATAATAAAATATTAATATTTCTTTAAATAAAAACTAAAATTATATCTACTTTAAATATAATTAAGTTATTAAATATAATTAATATAAATACTAATTTCTAAATTATTTATTTTATAATAATAATATAGATTTTAATATAATTAAGTTTATATAATTATTTAAAGTTTTTAATAATAAATCTTGATTTAAATATAAAACTTAAAGTATTAATATCTTTAATTTTATATATTTATTAACTTTTTAATATTTTAATATTTTTAGATTTAAGAATTAATTTCTAAATATTATTATTATTTAAAGTATTTAGTTTTAATTTTATAGATTTAATTTATTCTTTTTTATTTAAAGTATTTATAATTTTTTTTATAAAATTTAAGTTTAATTAAATCTTTAATTTTAATTTTAAAGTCTTTATCTTTAAAGATTATTTTAATGTCTTTATCGACTTTTTTAATATTATAATTATTTATAAAAGAATTATTAATATTAAGATTTTTATTTTTATAATTATAAAAATTAATATAATTAATATTTATATTTTTTTTAAAAATTAAATTTTTATTAATATTTAAATTAAATATTAATAAATTATTAAAATTATTATCTTTAATAATTTTATTAAAATCTTTTAAATTTTTTAAATTTTTTAAATCTTTTAAATCTTTTAAATCTTTTAAATCTTTTAAATCTTTTAAATCTTTTAAATCTTTTAAATCTTTTAAATCTTTTAAATCTTTTAAATCTTTTAAATCTTTTAAATTATTTAAATCGTTAAAATAGTGATTTTTATGATTTTTAAAATTAAATTTAATATTTATTTCTTGATTTAATAAATTTAAATAAATTAAAAAAATAATATTATAAATATTTAATTATATAATATTTATATTAAGTTTAAGTAATTTATTAAATCTAATATATTAATAATTAAAGTCTAATTTATTTAAATCATTATTATTTTAATTAATTATTTTTTTATTAATTATTTAATATATTTTAGTTTATTTTAATATTATAAATAAATTTAGTTTATTGTTATTATAAATATTATTATTATTATTATTTATAAATTCTTTATTATAAATTAATATATAATTATTATAATCGAGGGATTTAATTTTTAAAAATATATTATAATTTTTTTTAAGTTTATAATTTTTTTTATAATTTTTTTTTAATTATTATATCTTTAATAATAATAATTTTATTATTTTTTAATATATAAATAATAAAATTATTAAAGTTTTTATTTTCTTTAATTATTTTAAAGATTAAAATATAATATAAAGATTTTAATATTTTTATATAAAATAAAATAAAATTTTATTTAATTATTAATTTATAAAGACTAATATTAATTATATTATTATAAATATAATTTTTAATATATATAAATAATTCCTTAAATTAAAATTAATTATAATTTTAAAAGAATATTTTTATAAAAATAAATTAATATAATATATTTTATTTTATTATTTTAAGCTTATATATAAATTATATTATACTTTAATAATAATTCTTTAATATTTTAATAAATATAAATTAAAATATTTTATTTTATTATTTTAAGTTTATATATAAATAATATTATACTTTAATAATAATTTTTTAATATTATAAAAAAAATTTAATTTAATTAATTTAAATTTTTTAATATTATTTAATCGCGCTTTTTTAATATTAATATTAAATTAAATTAATATTATATTATAATAATTTATTATAATATTATAAATATCGGATTTAAACTTAATAATATAAGTTTATATATATTTATTAATACAATAAATTATAATAAATATATAATTCTTTTTTTTTAATTCTTTAATTTTAAATAAATTTAAAATATCGTAATCGATAAATTTAAATATATTAACGAGATTATTAAGTTTTTGACTAATAATTTTTTTAAATTTAATATAATAATAATTATCGTAATTATATAAAATTAAATTAAGTTTAAAGATTAATATCTTTATTAAGTTTTTAATACTTTTAATAATATAATTTTTATTAATATATAAAAACTTTTAATAATATAAATTTAATAAAAAATTATTTTTATTATTTAAATTTAATATTAGATTTTTATTAATTATATTAAAATTATAATTAATAATATTATAAACTTTAATATTTTATAATTTATAAAAATCTTATTTAAAAAATAAATATTTAATATTTTATAATATTAATTATAATATTATTATTATTATAATTTTTAAAGCGTCAGAACCTCCCGCTCATCCAGTCTCTACAGGTTTACTCTGAAAGTATAGTTGAGGTAGAGGCTAGTAATGAAGCGGGCAGTGTCGCTAGCTCTACACCAGATATACAGGACTTACACTACTTTGGAATGGTAAGCAAACATTGAGTCAAACTTTTTGGACTCTAAGTATTAATGTCTATAGATCTCAGATGTGCTTCTAACAGCTTCACAGTCAAGCTTGTTCACAACAGACAATTCAAATATAGCTTTAGATTCCAAAGAACCCAACAAGCTTTTTCAACCAAGCAGAAGTAGTCAGTTCGGAGAGTTGGACGACAGAACATCCAAGATTCTGGCGAATCTTCGTTCGGAGGGTATCGAGTTCCAAATTTATTGTCGAGCCATCAACCGTCGGGCCGCCCAAGGGAAGAAGGGGGCCCGAAAAGTAAGAGCTAACGAATTACAATATGTCATGAATGCGATCATCTTTGGCCTTGAAGAGCTATGTGATGATGTTGGGTTGTACTTGATGAAATGCGGGGTTTATCTTCAGGATCCGCTGCATTGCGATGGCGATTACCGATACACGAATCCACATATCCTTTCTCGTTCAGAAGAAATCACCATGACATTGTCTCTGTTGGCTCTTAATGCGAGTCCAAGTGTAGAACAGGTAGCCTTGAGTTCGGATCTATTCGCGGATCTCAGTGCGGATGATTATCTTCCATTCACGGAAACCCCCGATGCCATCAGTACGCCTCTCTATGCGTAAGTTAAAATATCAAAATCTAAGTTTAGTATATTCTCATGATTGTATCTAGCCATCAAAAGAAAGCGCTTACGTTCATGACAAAGAGAGAAGAGGAGGGCAACATGACGGCTCAAACGAAGATTTGTGGGTTAAAGAAGTCGATGAGACTGGCCAAATGACGTGAGCCTCTCGAGTAAGGAGAAGATTGTTTCTAACTAGGTCAGATACTTCAATACAATCACGGAAATATCCCAGAAAACTGCCCCTTCAAGCTCTCGCGGTGGTCTGCTAGCAGATCAAATGGGGCTAGGAAAGTCTCTGACAATGATATCTCTCATTGCTCTTAATCCTTGCAAGACAAAGGAACCTATTGTATATACAATAGGCGGCCACCCCAAACGACTAAAATCAACGCTGGTGGTTGTGCCATATTCTCGTGAGTGAGAATAAGTCCCAGTTGTTGAGTTCATAACTGACTCAAAACAGTCTTAGAAGTTTGGAATACGCAACTAAAGAGGTAATGTTTTTAACTCGGCCAACAGCAATTGTAACTAACTTATCAGACATCTCAAGCCGGGCACGCTGACATGGATGAGGTTTCATGTCAGGCGAAAAGTGTCCACACTCGACTTCCCCAGACAAGACATTATTGTTGCAAATATAGGCTCTTGCGGCACGTGCAATGGACATAAATCAGTGTATTTGATGCTGAATCGACTGCTGTTCTACAGTGGTAAGTAGCCTGTATATATAGGCCCTACGGGCCCCCTAGAGGCCCCTAATCGTACGTCATTAGCCCCTGTACAGCTGAACCTACAGCTGTATCGGCGATTCCGGTGGCGGGGGCTCAGCCCCCCTAAGCCTCCAGTTCTACAGGGCCCTAAGGCCCTGTACTGCCGTTCCGTTTAGCTGGCTAATTCCAACAATTATAATAACGACCTTCGAGACCCTTGTCAGACAACATAAATATCATCTAGATCCGAAATACGAGAAAGATACCATATTCTCATTTTCGTGGCATAGAATCGTCTTAGACGAAGGTATATATAACTACCCTACTGAAGAAATTATTTTGTTATCTGCTCACTTTGACCCACAGCTCACACCATCTGAAATTGAACGACAGCAATGGCTCGAGCATCATGCTCCGTACATGCCACAAATGGCTGGGCAATCATTGGAACCCCGATTCAGAATCGTGTTACCGATTTTGCCAGTCTGTTGGAATATCTCCAAGTCTATCCTTTTTCGATCCCTAAAGTTTTCGATGAAAAGATTACAAGACCGTGGCTCAAGTCTAACGAGCGAGATTTTTCTCCAATGAAAAAACTCGTCAGGTGTGTTTCTTTGTGTAGAACGAAAGCGATTATCGATCTACCCCAGCGAAGAGACCTAGTAATTTATCTCAACTTCAGCCCAGAAGAGCAAGATCTCTATAACAAAGTAAAAGACACAACGATCAAGAAGTTCGACGATGCATTGGCTTCAAACCCAACACAAGCTGGTCAATACATCAATGCTTTGCAATGGCTCAACGAGCTCAGACTTCTGTGCAGTCATGGTCTCGTACACTCGGAGCGGAACGGGCACAAGTCTCTCAAAATAACCCCAAGACATCCAAATGTGGAACAAATCGGTAGCTAAAAAGGCTTTTGAGACCATCGTTTGTGATGACCAGGCTATCTGTTCTGTGTGTAAGAATGTCCTGACCGATGGCGGCCACACAGCATCTCGTTCCGAGTTCCTGAAACCCTTTCTCTCAAAGTGCCTCACGCTCACCTGTGATCCTGCGTAAAAGACTCGCTGGGTGGGAGACTAGTACCTACATGTCTCCACACGCCGGTATGCAAGAGCATCGAAGTGTCATGGGCTTCGGACCGTGCTGGGAAAGCAGAAGCAGAAAAGGCACTTCCGGCTTTAACGCCAGACAAAGCTCCGACGAAACTGAAAGCCTTGTTAGAAAGCTTGCAGACCTGCGAAAAGGAAGAAAAAGGTATACACTCATTTTGTGCTCAATTCCAAACGCTGACTTTTGCCAAGTGTTGCGTACTGGACATATACTCTCGACCTCGTCGAAGCACTTTTCCGACATGCTGGCATGTCATACACCCGTATTGATGGCCAGCATTCAGGTGAGAAGAGGGACGAAGCCATAGAAAGATTCCAAACCCATGCGACTATCCAAGTGATACTAGTCTCGATTACCGCAGTGGTGCTGGGTAAGGCGACTTCAATTTCCTTCCGGAGTACATCCCACATTAACTGAACTATCCTAATCCTGTGCGCAGACTCGATCTCACTGCAGCATCAGTGGCATATCTCCTCGAGCCACAGTGGAACCCCATGATGGAGGAGCAGGCACTCTGCCGCATCCATCGTCTTGGTCAAACGAAAGAAGTCAAGACTATTTGTTATCGAATGAGAGGATCTTTCGAAGAGGTATGGACTAGTGCAACTGATCCTTATTTATTGATGGGCTAAGAGAGTATACTGACAGAGTCTTTAGAAAGTAGTAGGGATTCAGGAACTCAAGAAACAGATCGCAGCGGATGCGTTCGCGATAGATGTTCGCAGAAGTCAGCTCGACAACTCGAAGCAACTTGGAGTGAGCGTCAATTTTTTTTTTATACTGTTTCAGTGGGATGCTAACATTCTGAAGCAATTGAGGGCACAATTACTTTAGTGTTGTGATTAATCTGCTACGTCTGATGATATCTGGGTGCATACTGCTGGGATTCTGGGATGCTCAAAGGGACAACCCGCAATTCGCAGACACGAAAAGACCCTATTCTCGTTGGGTATATACTGTGCTCAGCCTGGATGCGAATCACGCGATGACAAATTAGGACCTAAAATGAATAAAACGAAAGGGTTGAAAAAAGTCCTCTCAGGATGCAGGTAGGTGAAGATCATTAAAAGGAAACCAAGTTTGAATCTATGAAATGTTTTAATTTAACAAGTGAGCGAATCGCAAATATATAGTTGCCACAATTTCAAGCCGAATGAACCCGCACACTGACGCACGCTGCTTCAATCTATGAAACTTGTACCGTCTGCCCCGTACGTTCCCTAAAATGTTCACCAAAATCCATCAAAATGCTTTGAATTCGAATAATTAACGACTTCGTAGCAAACCCTTGAAGAAAACAAATGAAACTAAAGCCTGAAGCTAGAGAATGACTGGGATGTTCCTTTATCCTAAACAAATGAAAAGATCCTAGATAATACCGGCTTTAACTCAACTCATAACGCAAAAGTAACCATATCCTCCCTTCTCTCAATGCTTTTGCACCCTTTGCTTCGATGCTTTTTGTCAAGCCGGGGATCTCGACGTTGAGGACATCTGTCTCGGCCGGCAGTCCTTCTGTCGTCCAAACAAGATCCACTGCAGCATCCAATCCATCCATTGCTTCAAGGATCCCAGTGTTCGCTCCCTGTTCTTCCAGCGATGCATTTATTGTCGGTTTACCATTCACCGTGGGCATATTTTCGCTGCTGTTATCTCCCAGGATCCCCAGGCCTTTGGTGGCTACTATCCAGACTTGCTTAACATCGACGGTCTTCCCCCGAGTCCAGAAAGGAAGTTGCCGGGACACGTCGCGCAGCTCCGCTCGAGGTGCGAGACTCGCCTTGTTCGAAAAGAGGAAGGAGTCCTGCAAATCGAAGAGGGCTGTGTGCATGCTCACCTCGACGCTGTCTCGGAACGTCGTGACGGCGTCGGAAGCCGCCTTTTGCCAGACGGCGCCCCCTTCGAGAGACGTGTAGTTGACGTGCATGATCACATCGCTGATGGTGCGGTAGTCGAATTGCTTCACCGTTGTGGGAAGCTCGAGCGACCAGCGCGACAATGCTCCGGCACCCTCGAACGGACCGTACTGGTTGCTGCCGGAGAAGCTCATCTCGAACATGCCCCCATCACGCTGACTATTGCTCATTGCCACCGACGAGATGGCGATCTTGTCGGTGCGATATCTCGTGTCCAATTCGATGCTCCCCGCTGGATAGTAGGCGGCCCCACTCAAGTTCTGGCGGAGGCGATAGCCATGTTCCAGCAGCTTCAGCGTGCAGGACACACTGGCATGAGGTCCCACCAGGCAAGGGATTGTAAGTTGAATGTTACGTATGCGACGACAATAATGTCCGGGGAAGTCGAAATCAAACAGTACTTCGGGCAGAGTAAACTCAGTCCTGCCGTTCTCCTGCAGTCGCAGTAACGCCCACGGATCGATGCTTCGGAGTGACACATTCTTTGTGATCTCATAGTCATGGGGCCGGCGTGTGAGATAGAGATTCTCTATGCGTTTGAGGTCCAGGTACATGTTCTGAGCAGCGAATGCGCCTTGACGGTCGCCGTCCCAGTAGCTGGAAGCAAGCCGGGGTGCGGAAGGAGTCACCTTGGGACCCAGCTCGAAGGCCACGGCCTTTTCCGCGCTCCGAGCAGCATCTATCGCCAGCAGATAGGTTTGGTACAAAATCTGACGAGCACTCGCATCCATCCAGGCATAGAGCGACTCGTTCGTATACTTGCTGCGAAGGTATTCTTCCACTTCAGTGCCATTGGCAATTTGCTCAGCCTGCATTTTGATATCGTTATCACACAAAGCAAGCTTGATAGATTGAGCCTCGATTTGCTTGTTGGTATTGATGATGTCGTATCCGGCCTGATTCGCTTGCAGTCTGCGATCTTGTAGCTGGCGAGTGAGTGTTGCTTTGCGTGCAGCACGGGATGCTTCGCTTGTTCGTTGACCGGCTTCATGCTGTATCACAGATGATGCGATCATGATGCCTTCCGCGATCTTACTTGCGTCAAATTGAGTCGAAATTCCCATACCCATGGGCTGAACTTCAGTCACCAACTCCGGCAAGGCCTTGAGAACGGAGCACGTGTGTTCGAGGGCCTTCGCAACGTTACTCAGTTTCTCCGCTTCGTCAAGTTTAGTCATTTCCATAAGCTCGTGGGGGCTCATCACAAGCTCGTCCTTAGTAGGCTTCTCGATTGATTGTTCAATTTCCTTCCATTGCCCTCCATCTCCTGGTACTTTGTCCAGAGACTCCCCAGTGAGCGAAAGATAATACTTCAGTCTCATAACTTGAGACTTCCGACTCACTTGAAGCACTTCCATTGCCTTTACGGCGTCATCTCGCTGCAGCTCCTTCGTTCGCATGGTGAGATTGTGCATCGACACGTCTTGTTTGGCTCTCAGAGCCGCAAGTGCCTCTGCATCGCGCTTTTCCTTGATTGACAAGTACGCCTCGGAAAGCGATTTGAGCTCGGCGCAGATCTCGAATGCCTTTTGCAACAAAAACACAAAGCGGTAGCTCGGTGTTGGGCCATCGATGATACTCCCAAACACTGAGGATGCACCTCCTGAGGCCGCCTTTCGTACGAGCTGTAGCGGGTCGAGTGGAGGCTCAAAAAGCGCCAAGCGGCGCAAATTGCCATTAATGTCAAGACTGTTTCTAATCTTGTAAAATCGATCGTCGATCAGCTCTCGCAACGCAGAAATCTGCGGATTGGCTGGGACGGCGAAGTATGAAGACCTTACCATGCCAAGAACGGCATTGTAATTTGGGCGGTCCGGCTCGAGCTGTGCTCGTGAG
>Ga0302221_10002960_pt1 | contig 10422 bp, 1 predicted proteins | sample II_Palsa_E2_1_FD_193517 | JGI IMG/M metagenome (GOLD analysis project Ga0302221, IMG submission 193517) | Peat permafrost microbial communities from Stordalen Mire near Abisko, Sweden - II_Palsa_E2_1 | ecosystem: Environmental > Terrestrial > Soil > Palsa > Peat permafrost | place: Sweden...
CGAGCGCTAGATTCATAGCCTAGGAACGATCGTTGGTTGAATGGTCTCAATTACGACTATTCAAAGCTAAGGAAAGAAGAGGTTATTTACAAAGGATCGGTTTGTACAAATACTCGAGTTCTGCCGCTCCACACCGCCTATGCTAGCCGCGCTAGTGCACGTGACCACGTGACATGGAATGGAATGCTAGAACCGTAACATTATTGTTACTTTAAAGGGAGACGTACTAGTAATACGACGCTTTAAACACTCGTTCTTACTTTAAAACACTTTATTATAGTCGTTTATTACAAAATCTTTTAACTATAACCCTTGCTTTTTAACTAAAGTCGAATTATAACGTCTTTATCGACGTTTTAGTCACTTATTAGTTAATAAGCTATAAAATGTGCTAAAACAAGCAAGCTATAACGTCGATAAGGAAGCAATCGAATACTTTACTGTGATATGCGTGAAGTCGGCTGTACGCGTAGGGCTAGTGATGCTAGGGATCAGGTGACCTGTAAGCACTAGAACTCCCGGAGCAACATTTAGTCCGCAACGGGGGAATATTCGACCCGTCTTACATCCCTACAAGCTATAAGCTTTAAGGATGTTTACTTGCACTTGCTAAAAGGGCAAAGATTAGTTTTATATTAAATATACTCTTTAGAATCCATCGAATTGTTTATATTGCTTTATTGCCTACTAATAACATCCTTATAAGCTAATCTCTTTATCTTTAAGAGAGGTAGTTTAATAAAGTAACTATGTCTTTTGCCGATCACGTTAAAGTTATCCTTATGCCTAGTTCCGGTACTAAGCTTGATTAGCCTAATACTAATAAAAGCAATAATAGAAATAATGGCGGATCGCAGTTATATACTATTAATAAGTCCCCTTTAAGAGCTTATAATAATTATCCTTCTAGCTTTGCTTTATTACTCTAAGATGCTTAAGCCCGGGCCTTACTAGCTTAAGCTAGGGTAAAGGAAGCCGCCTTAAAGGCAAAAGTAACGGATTTGGTTAAGAAATGTCGTGGAATTAGTAATAAAGAGGTTGCTATAAATATTAGCATTGCCGCATTAGAGGCTAAAAAAGCCGCTTTAAAGGCAAAGCTCCGCTTTATAACTATACTAGCTTCTTTTATTTGTAAGGACCTAGTACCCTTTAAATATATTATCAAACTTACTCCTTCGACGACTATCCCCTCCCGTGTAGCCTCCGTTACACCTCCTCTTATCAAAGACAAATAGCTTATTATAAGTTTTAGCGATGTAAATAAAGATATAATATAAGAAGAACCCCCGTTTAACGTTTTTAAGAGAAGTCTTACGCGCAAGAAGATCTTAAAAGTTAAAGTCCTTAAATAGTATTAAAGGAAGGACATTAAAGAGTAAATTACGTTTATAACAAGTTAAGAGGCCCTATTTCGGGCCTAATTATAGACTTATAATACTTACTCGAGCAAGGTAAACGCTATAGCTATTATATTACGCGGAAACTTGCACGATTTGTAAGAGGCTTATTATAAAAACGGCTCCTTTTATAAACCGGTTACTTAAGAGAAGTTTAAAGCTTTCTTTGCAAATATAATTAACTCCCTTAAAGCCCGAAGTTAAAATGCTTTTAAGGGTCTTCGCGACCTTTAATAGGGCATAAATAAATTAATTGCTAAGTTATATACTCGGATAACTATATTAGAAGCTAACTTTAAAGCTATAAATAAGACTAGTCGCATTTAAACCCTTAATATTACTTTAATAAACTAGGAAACTAAAAAGATATTAATTTTTATGCTTTATAAAAAGATAACTACTTCTATTTCTTAATAGTTAAAAATAGCGCAACATGCAAAGCATATTATTAATAAAGGACGCCGCTTAAAGCATAAAGCAAGTATTAAAGGAGGCTTAAACTTTAACTCTAATATTAATAATAATGCCTCTTCCTTTAACGCTTTAAAGGAAAATAGGAAAAAGAGAAAGGAGAGAGCTTATAAGGCTTAAAATAGCTTTAAGAACAATTAAGCTAGCTTTAAGCTTAACCCCGGGGGCTAAGTAAAACGCAATATCACTTATTATACTTGTAACTAGAAAAGATATATATTTAAAGATAAGAGGTGCTCGAAGTATGCTAATTAGGCCCGGGACTTCCTTAAAAAGGCTAAAGCTAAGGAAGACGCTATTGCTACTATGCGCTATATAAACTAAATTATACAAGCAAAGCAAGAATAAAGCTTTTTATTTAAGAGTATAAGAAAAGGCAAGTCTAAGTCTTAAGTGTTATAAGGCTTAATAAACTAAAGACATATAAGAATAAAAGGATAATAATTTAAGCTTACTTAATATAGCCGAGTATTAGTACCTTTAAATAGCTTTTAAGCCTCGGGGATACTAGCTTTAACTATAATTTTCTTAGTAATAACTAGGCCAAATTTAAGGGCTTTATGCCCCTTACTTAGTGCAATGTCGAGTTTATTACCTTTTATAATAATAAATTTAAGATATATTATATATACAATCTTAATATCTTTATTATAAATAATTGTTCAGAAACTCGAATATATAAGCTTTGTTTTTATAGCTATAAAGCTACAAGTTACTGCTTAATCTTTAAAATAGAATTTTATACAACTATAATAGCTTAATATTATAATTATATTAAAAAGCGTTAAGTATATGCACTTATATAGCTTGATAATATTAAGATTATAACCCCGAAGGAATTTGGAGCAAAGCTTAATAAGAACTTAAAAGTTACCCCTTAAGTCCTCTTTATAAGCAAGGGTAATTGTGACTATTTAATTAATTAGTCTTCGTGCTAATGTGAAGGCTATTTTATTATTGCTTTTATCTAAAAACCCGAATTTATTATAAATATTATCTTAACTTATTAGATTTTTAAGCTATTATTAAAAGATTTTACTAAATTACCGGAATACCTTAGTAACTTTGCTAACGTTTTTGACAAAAGCAAAGCTAGTAAACTTTTAAAGTAAAGAGGGTTTAAATATTTTATTAATATTACTAATTTGCCTTTATATAATCTTTTTAAAGTCTAGCTCGAAGCTTTAAGGTTATATCTAGTAAATGCTATTAAAAAGCGCTAAATTCGGCTATTTATAAGCTTAGCGGGAGCCTTTATCCTTTTTATACTTAAAAAGGATAGCGGGTTACGCTTTTATATTAATTATTATAGCTTAAATAAAGTTATAATTAAGAATCGACACCCTCTTTTATTAATTAATAAAACACTAGATTGCTTAGTAAGCGCTAAAGTCTTTATAAAGCTTAACTTAAAAGATATATATTATCGGATTTGTATTTGTGAGGGCTATAAATAAAAGACGGCATTTTATACTTGTTATAAACATTTTAAGTACTTTATTATGCCCTTTAGCTTAGCAAATGCTTTAGCTACGTTTTAGGCGTATATTAATATATTTATAGCAAGACTCTTAAACTATTTTGTAGTTATATATTTGGATAATATCCTTATATACTTAAAAAACCCCGAAGAGTATAAAAAGCATGTGCGCTAAGTTATAGCTAAGCTTTATAAATATAAGCTATATGTTAAGCTTAGCAAATGTGAGTTTAGCGTATAAGAACTTGAATTCTTAAGCTTTTACGTTAAAGTCGATAGAGTTAAACCGGACTTTAAGAGGATTTGTAGCATTATTAAGTAGCTTAAGCTAAAATCGTTTTATAATATACAAGTGTTTCTTAAATTTGCAAATTTTTACTACTATTTTGTTTACAAGTACTCGCATGTAGCATATAGCTTTACAAATCTCTTAGTTAGTATAGAAAATAGCCGAAAAACTACTCCCTTTAAGTAGACTTCGGATGCTAAATAAAGTTTTTAAAAACTTAAAGCTACCTTTACTTAAGCGCTTATTCTTATTTATTTCGACCCCTTTAAGAAGATTTGTGTAAAAACTAATATATTTAAGTTTACTATTATTAGCTATCTCTCTTAACAAGTTGATTTAAATGCTAAAACGCGTAAGTATTAGTATCTTATAGCATTTTAGTCCCGGAAGCTATCCGGTACTAAACGCAATTACTAAACTTATAATTTTAAGTTATTAGCAATTGTAAAAGCTTTTAAGCAATAAAGATATTACTTTAAGGGTTTTAAGCACACGATTAAGGTTTTAATTAATTATAATAACCTTAAGTACTTTATAGAAATAAAGTACTTAGAGAGCTGCTAAGTATAGTAGGCAATATACCTTATTACTTATAATTTTGAGATTACTTACTAGAAAGGTCCCTCGAATGCTATTAATAGACTTAATAGACATCCCGACTATTAAGAGGGACTTGCTAATATAACTTAGCTTTTTACCTTTTAAAATAAACTTAAAAGAAGCTTTGCTATCGCGATTTAAAGCTTAATAAGCCCCGAAAAGTCTACCCTCGATAAAGACATGTTATTTCTTGCAATTGCCGCTATTATACGAGGAGATTTGCTATAAATTAAGTAAATAAATTATTTTGTAAATCCCTTAATTTGAGAAGAAGGTATAAGAAAGCGCCTTACAAGTTCCGCTATTATAGCTATAATAATAAAGCTATTTATAATAAAGTTATTTGATAAAACTTATAACTTTATATCTCTCCCTCGAGTTATAGAATTAAATAATTATAAGCACTTAATTTTACGTTTATAAATATGTGCTACTACTAAAAGGGCAATAGCACTAGCCCCTCTTATAAAGCCCTTTTAGATATTATTAAAGTAGCTTAATAAAACGACGAATAATGCAAGTCTATTATTGCTAAGAGGCTTAGCAAATATAGCATAAATAAAAAGGTTATATAAATAGTAGATAACTTGGAGCTACTCCGGTAATATAAGAGAATTTATATTCCTAATAACCTTGCTTTATATGCAAAAGTTATAAAACTTTATTATAATAACCTTTTAATAAGCTATTATAAAGTTGATAAGACCTTTAAACTCCTTTGTAAAACTTATTACTAAGAATAAATAAATAATGCTATGTGTACTTATTATAAGGAATGCGATATTTGCTAAAGAGTTAAAGTTAAAAGGCATATGCTATATAGTTTACTTAATAGTTTATTATAGCTATTAAGGCCTTAAAGCAAGATCTTTATAGATTTTATTACCGGGTTATTAGCATGTAAGAACTTTGCTAATAGTCTTGCTTTTAACGCTATCTTAATAATAGTTAACTAATACTCGAAGATAGCTAAGTATATTATATACTATAAAACCGTTAACTCTTTAAAACTTGCTAAGATTTTATAAAAATAAGTCTTTTTAATCTTTAGTATACTTGATAAAATAGTTTCCGATAAAGGAATAGTATTTATTAGTAGATTCTAATTTGCGCTTTACTTTTATATACTTTGCAAGTAGCGTTTAAGTATTGCCTTTTATCCTTAAACTAATAAATAAACAAAACGCTAAAATTAAGCTTTAAAATACTACTTAAAGGCTTATTATAATGCGAATAAGAATAATTAGCGCGATAAGCTATCCTTTATAAAATTTGCATATAATAGCTTAAAATATTAAGTTTTATAAGATATACTATTTTATATATATTATAGTTATTACCCTTAATTATTATAGAATCTTGAGGGCAAGATTTAAGAGGAGGTATTAGCTATGCGTAAAAGGCTTAAAGTTTTATATAAAAAGCGGAAAAAGCTTTAAAAACTTTAATATTAAGCGTAAAATAACCAGGAAAGCTACTATAATAAGCACTAGTTAAATAAACACTTCTCTTTAAGAGACTAGGTAATATTATCGACAAAGAATATTAAGCTAAAGGCAAAGAAGCTTGCCCCGAAGTATATTAAACCTTTTAAGATTTTGTAATATGTCAAAGAATTAGTATACAAGTTAAAGCTATTAATATTATATAATCGTCTTTATCTAATATTTTATATTTCCCTCTTTAAGGAGTATATAACTAAGAAGGGTTAAAAACTTTACTTATACCCCTCTAAAAAGCTTCCGGAATTGTTAAACGATAATAAGGAGCAAGAATAAGAAGTTAAAGCTATTATCGATTATTAAAATAGTAAAAAAACCGGAAGTATCTAATTAAATAAAAGCATTAGCTTAATAATTATAACACTTAGTTGCCGGCTTACTTTAACCTTTAAAACTTTAAAGAACTCTTAAAATCGTATAACAAAAACTATAAATTAAACTCGGTATTAGCTAAATTACCTCTTAAAAAGCGATTAAAGAAGAAGAGGGGTCTTAGTAAGCCCCGGAAAGGCTTATAATAAAAGACGCTCTTTCCTTAGTTTTTTATATAAATAGTTTTTTTAAGGTTTTATTAAGGCTTATTAAATTAAATGCTAAACTTAAAGGTTACTTAAAATAAAGGATAAAGTATAATAAAAGTTTATTATATATAATCTTATTACAAGTATCTTTATATAATTATATAGCATTTAAAGCTTAAAACCAAACGCTTAAATACTTTAAAACGATACCCTTAATTAAGATAATATAAAAGTAAAATAGTAACAGATATACTCGAGCACTTGCTTATCCTTGTTAAAAGCAAGCGCATGCTAAGGGAAGTTAGTTTTAAACTTTTATATAATGTTCTAATAAGCTTATTACAATTATATATACCTCCCGGAAGAGCCGGATCTCCGAAGTTAGCTCCTTTATTATTAAAAGCATTATAATATCGGCAAAAGAAGCACTTGCAATAAAATTGTCCTTTTAAGTAATAATAATGCTAGTAGTTAACTTTATACTTTAAATGTACATATCTCGGTATTCTTAGACTAAGATTAGTATTATTCCTTAAAAGGTTAAGAAAACTTACTTGTAAAGCCTTTTAAAAGTCTTTACCCTTTAAGTTTTTAATGCGTAAAGAGGAATTTGTTAACTTTATCTTTTGCTAAAAGTACTCGAAGTTTTAGACATTATCGGGAGCGTTATTATCAAATTTTGTAATTTAATAATTATAATTATTATTATCTTTAGCAAGGGACTTTTAATTAGGGTAATCTCGAAGCTATATAATAAAAACGGTAATAGTATCTTCTTAAGTATAATAAGCCTTATAAAAGTAGTCGGGAATTTGGAAGTATATATTAATTTACGTGTTAATGCGTAAAAATGTTAAGTTTACCTTCTTATAACTTGTTTTACCCTTATTATAACGCTTGCAATTCTTCTTTTTAAATAAAATCGAATACTTAATCTTAAGATCGATAATTATATACTTAAAGCATTTAAGATAGCAACTTAATTAAGGCTAAGAATCGGCAAGGTCGGCCTTACGCTTCTTAAGGGGTATTATAATAAACCGGAAACTTAACATGGATATAGTAATATAAAGGTAAAGCTTTTAATAAATTAATAATTGTGCAAATAAGTTAAAAAGGGACAAGTTATTTAGTATTATTTTTAAAAGAAGTAAAAGCACTAAACAAGAGCCTTCGAGAGCTTTTATACTTAAGGGTTTAAAGGGCTTAAAGAAATCGTTTGCATATAACGAAATTACTCTAAATTCGACGCTAATCCATTTCCGGAAGCGACTAGTGCGCTTGCCTTTTAAGTGCTTACCTTTTAAGAGCCTTTTTGTCACTTCTTTTGCAGTTTAATAGTTATACGTGCAATATAAATATCAATTCTTGCTTTCTTTAAAGATATATATTATATTTTTAAGGATTTAAGATTAATATGCGAAGAAGCAACAAGCTAGGCCGTTCCTCTTACTATTCTTTAGTTTTTAGATTAACTAATCGCATATTTGCGTAGCTTAACGCTATATAAGTTTCGACTAATTATATCACGCGCTACGCGTTATTTATTTATAGCAATTACATAACGCTTATATTATATTATTACCCTTTCTAATAAGACTTATTTCGAAGACTCTAATTAGATAATCTTAGGGACAAGATCTTAAGAGGGGGTATACTTGTAATATGCGTAAAGTCGGCTATACGCGTAAGGCTAGTAATGCTAAGGATCAAGTAACTTATAAACACTAGAACTCCCGGAGTAACATTTAGTCTATAACGGGGGAATATTCGACCCGTCTTATATCCCTACAAGCTATAAGCTTTAAGGATGTTCACTTGCACTTGCTAGAGGGGCAAAGATTAGTTCTATACTAAATATACTCTTTGGAATCTATCAAATTATTCACATTGCCTTATTGCCTACTAACAACATCCTCACATTTATAAAGTATTATACATACTACTAAAAGCATAATCAATTACTATATAAGTTTAAGTTTTTATTTAAGGATAATATCGATTTTAATGTATCAATTATCGTTAATGTCTTTTACTTTAAGGGCAAGCTAATGCTTTATATCGTCGATAAAGGGACCTCTTATTAAGCAAGTAAATTCTTATAAAATATTAGTGCTAAGCACACTTAGGATACCTTACGCGCATGCTAAACTAATACTTATTTAAGCCCTCTCGACTAAATTACTACAAATGCAAGCAAAAACTTTATAAGCTAAAAATTCCGTTAAAATGCGAATATAATAGGCACTAAAGTCAAAATTGTACTAATTAAGGCTTATAACTCTATTAGCAAAGTCGAGCGCTATTATATAGTCGTTCGCCGAGCTTACTCGATTATTATTACTAAAATCTAGGGAATTACTAAGGACTTGGCTTTGCAAATAGCCTTTAAGGCTATTAACGATTTTATAAGTCCAAATAGCATTATTCTTACCCTTTTAGTTTATAGCGTATACCCTCGTATAACTAAAAATAACCCCCTATTACCAAGTGTTGCTTAGCGGGCTATAGCAATTAAGAAAGCTATAGTCCAAGTTTAGAAGATTAAGGCTAAGAGACAAATTAATAATGCACTAAATACACGAAATAGCCCAACTACCTTTAATATCTATGAATTACTACTAAATTCCGACGTTTTAGTATAAAGAGAGCTAAGATAGTAAAAAGGCCCCTTTAAGCTAATAAGTATAAATAAAGAATCTTATATACTCGCTTTTCTTTATAAAAAATATTACTTTTCGTGCTATATCTATTAAGCTATGGATTATAGAAAAGGAGCATAATATTAAGCTAATAAAGCCCGAATCCTCATCTTTAAAATAACCTCCGGAACTAACTAAGCAACTTGACAATAAATAACTTAAATAACTTAAGCGCAATTTACTTTGCAAAAGAGGACGACCACGCAAGGAACTAGCCGATTTTGCTATAAATTATAAGCATTTCTTGCAATTAGATAATATTAAGCAATTTGCAGAATCCCGATATATAAAAGTCCTTAAATTAATCGCAAAGGATATCTTTAAAATTATAACGAAATCCGAAATTTTAAGAGGATCTTATATCTTTAACTCTAAGTTCGTCAACGAGGTAAAAAATAAGGGCACTAGCAAGGAATTTATAAAATCGAGACTCGTTATACAAGCTTATAACGACGATAAAAAACGCCTTATATTAATATAATTATTAACTATTTAGCGGGTTAGCTAAAGGATTATCTTATACATTATTACAATTATATAAGAAATTATAAGATTATACTTACGTGATATTTTATAAGCGTATATATAATTAACGACCTTATTAAATCGCGACTTTTATATTAAATTACCCCGGGAGCTAGTCGCGCACTTTAACCTTTAAGAGGGAGCTATTCTTAAGGTAATTAAGCCTCTTTATAGTGTACTAAAAGCTAGTAATTACTAGTTTAAAACTTATTACTCTTACTACTTTAAAGAGCTTTTAATAGAATAATTAACTTATAATCTTTGCCTTCTTTATAGCAAGGAACCTTTTAGTATTATTAGCTTGTAAACCGACGATACACTTTTCGTAAGAAACGATTGTTTTGCTAAAAAGGAGCAAGTAAAGCTTAAAGAGGCTAAGTTTATAGCGAAAGAATAAGAACGCTTTACCTTTACTTATAATCTTAAATTTAATAGCAGTATTATACACTTCTAAGATAATAGTAATAGCGGTATTACCCTCACGCAAGAACGTTAATGCAAAAACCTTAAGCTAATATGCAATAAGAATGCTATTACAACTAGTAGCAAAGGGATTATACGACAAAACCTCTCTATTAAGGACTAATATATTGCTTAGCGCGCTAAAGGTGCATATATTGCATTAGTCTATTAACCGGAAGCTATATACGACTTGTTTATAGCGGCATAAGCTACAAAATTGACTAAAAAGGACATCAAAGCACTTAATAAACGCATTTAATAGCAAATTGAGAATGCCGCTAAAGGATTGCGTTTTATAAAACTAAATAAGGAGTCCTTGCAACTACTCGTTTTTACCGATGCCTCCTTTGCTAATAATAAGGATCTCTTATCGCAAATCGGTAGCGTTTTAGTATTAGTAAACGGCAAGAATAATATTAATATTATCTACTAGTACTTTATTAAGTGCAAGAGAGTTACTAGAAGTGTTTTAG
>Ga0302221_10002961_pt1 | contig 10421 bp, 9 predicted proteins | sample II_Palsa_E2_1_FD_193517 | JGI IMG/M metagenome (GOLD analysis project Ga0302221, IMG submission 193517) | Peat permafrost microbial communities from Stordalen Mire near Abisko, Sweden - II_Palsa_E2_1 | ecosystem: Environmental > Terrestrial > Soil > Palsa > Peat permafrost | place: Sweden...
ATCCTATCGCGAATAACATAGGCGTGTTTAACACTATTGAACCTCCCCATAATGTAGCTCAGAGTTCAGCCTTTAATCATTTCAGATTCAGTTAGCTTATTTCTCAGTATCGAGCTATAAGCTCTTTTGAAGCCCCCTTTTAAAGGGGGCTTCAAAAATGCCCCCCTTTAAAGGGGGCAAAATACATTATTCAGGTTATTATCCTAAAATCCGTTACCGGTGAACTGGACCATTCCTTGTAATAACTAAACTATATTTTTCTTAAGGCTAACTTTCGGGTAGCCTTAGTTTAGAAATTATGTGGCGTCTGGCCTCTACGCTTTTACACAAAGGACTTTAATTGGAATTACCCATAATCTGCGCCGGACTTTTAAAGTCCGGCTAATTAGTCGGACGTGCTAGCACGTCCGACAATAAAGACTTTGTGACTTAGTTCGACGATTGTCCTTATTAAATTAGTTTTAGTGCACCCAAGTTGTGGTGCTATTATTTTTTAATAAGGATTTTTCTCGAGTTTGCCACATCAGAATTATTAATAAGGAGACTTCTGTCTCCGAATTTATATCTCATATCTGGAGTAATAAATTGTAATAATTTAGGGTATATTTGATTTATTGATTTAACAGAAATATATATTGTAGGTTTCCCTCTTTGCATATGTATTGAACATCTTAAATCATATTTTAATATAAATACGTTAATAATAAAAACAACTTCTTCTATTTTAAAACATTGAGTATTTAAATACATCCCATTTGATTTATTCGAACCATCACCCCGACCCACGCGAACTTTGTTCGCGTGGGTCCCCATAATCCAATGTGCTAAGACTTCATAAGTCAATAAATTATATTGACCCACGCGAACAATGTTCGCGTGGGTCGATAAATTTTTAGGTACAATTTTGACTCCATTTTGATAAAACATATTATAAAGTTCTGTAAAAGAAGCATATGTTCTGGTAGTAAAACTAATACCATAAAAAGTTTTTGAATTTAGTTTTGTTTTGGTTAATTTAGGAGGAGCAGAGCAATAATGAGATAATTGAGTAAATACAGAATAAAAATATTCAAAATGATCTAAAGATTGTTTAAGTGCAAATCTGGTATTACCACTTTTGTTTATTTGTAACCATCCATCTGAAAGGAGTATACCTATAAAAATACTATATTTATTTGATGGTATCTGAACCATATTTCTTACAAGTGAAGTAAATTTAGGATAACCAACAGTGGATGGTAAATTTAAACCAAAAGGAACTAAATCAACACAAGTATTATTCACTGGAAGATAATGAGATTTAGAAAAATTTTCTAATAGATTTTATTTCTATTCTTATTTATAATTCTGCTGGCCATGTTTCTCTTACTGAAGGAGAATGACAGCCATGAAAATATTTTGATTCCTGTTGGACAATTGGATATTAATTAATAGATTATAATAAGTTTATGTTTAATAGTTAATGGACTTTTTCTTTTAAGCGACAATAATTGCCTAATTACATAAAGTCTCTGAGATCTTCTAAGATCTGCGAGTTGAAAAATACAGCCCTCCACGCTAACTTTTTGACCCCACGCGAGACCGCGTGGGTCCATAGATATTGACAACGAAGTACCGATGACGCCAAATTTGAGGTCGCCAAGTCCGAGTTGACTTGGGTATATAAATTTATATTGGACCAAGTTCATTTGATTAATTTTCTCGCATTTAGTAATTTTTTTTCTTGCCGCTCCAAACGGCAATTATCATTGTGAAATAGTAGATTAACCCCAGCAAGTTTTTTGACTTTCTTACCATTTGTTAAAAAACCTTTCCCAAACCGTACGTGATAGTTTCCCATCATACGGCTTTCCAGAGATTATTCTCCTACCTTCCTTCAATTACCGCTGTAATTTACTACGAAGATTCCGTCACCTCAAATTCTTACGATTTCCAGGTGATCCCAAATTCTTATGTGTATCGCATATATATCCCGTTAGGCCCCACGATAACCTTAAATGAAAATTTTCTAATTATAGTCCGCTACTTCTATAATCCATTTATAACTAAACTAACTCCACCTATAAATTAGCCCCATTTATTAAAACAGGGGAGCTCACATATAGGTGGTAAAGACCAAGAAAAGGCATTGGTTTAGTTTCCCCTTTCTAATACAGAGGTTTAAGGTATATGTTTTGGTTCGTATTCCTAGCCATAGGGATCATAACTCAGGGATGAAATTCCACCTAATTTCTCAATTATCCGCGCCCCACGTGTTAGCACGTGGGGCTAACAAGTTTACTAATCCCTTTTTTTGGCATGCTGTTTTTAGTGTAAAGTTAGCCTTTACTACCTTAGCCAAATGTTTTACATCAAAAGAGTCGGTTATGTTATTTTATATAAGAAATGTTCTACGAAATAAGGTGTTATATGAGGTCTAATTTTATTCAAATCAATTTTATTGATATAAATTCTAAAGGCTTTTTTTTCTTTATGTATTGTTGGGTTAATATTAAATTTTATTATTAAAATGTTTATTAATAATACCACTTCTTGTAATGTGAAACCATCCGTATATAAGGTTACATCTTCGTTTCTTTTAGATCCATCTCCCATAATCCAGTATGCTAATACCATATAATCCATATAAAATAATAATTCAGGTTTAATGACTTTTTTCCATAAATTTCCATTTTCTACATAAAATAAATTAAATAATGGTATTATACAAGCTAATTGTCTTGTTTGGATAGTTACTGCATTAAATAATTTATCCCTTAATATATTAGATGATAACATTATAGTACCAGAACATAGATACGAAATTTCTCTAAAAGTAGACCAAAGAAATGGAAAATTTATAATAGATTGTTTTAGACCTATTCTAGGGTTCCAATCATTTCTTTTTTGAAGATAACCATCTGATAATAATAAACCTATTAAAATACTTCTGACTCTGATGGTTAATTGAATCATTAAAGATTCTTCTTTAGTTAACTTCATTTTATTAAATTTAGAAGAAAACCCTAAAGGTTTATTCCAAATTGTTAAAGCTTTATTATTAGGTATTAAGTTTGAATATTTTCTTATAGTATATAACATTTGAATCCTACCCAATGAAAATTTTTTTGACGGAGTTTTTCCACTCAACGGTACACATAATGAGATGGCGCACGTAGCAGCTGTGAAATACGCACGAGTCATTAATATTAAAGAATTTCTTTAATATAATTGGACTATATCTTATAATGATTATTTAGAACCTCTTAAAAGATTTTAAATAAATGAACGTATAGTCTCTGAAGTTCTTAAATGGGATTTTATATCTCTTCTCCTCTATTAATTAAAATTTTTATATAATATGTAAAATTTTTAAATAACCTTTTTTATTTAAATTTTCTTTTCTTTGACAAATTCTATAGATTTTATAATATTTTAAGAAAAATATATATTGATATGATATTAAAGAATAATTATGTAAATGTGAAATTAATTCTATTAGTTTGATAGAAGGAAAATAATTCGAATATTTTAAATAAAAATAAGGTTTTAAATTAAATTTAGATTTATAGGAAAAAATGTGATCTTTTAAATGTAAATGTTTATTAAAATTATTTTGTACATATTCAATATTTCTCATTTTATCAATAGAATAATCTACATAATATTTTATTTTACAAATTTTAATACCCAATAAGAATAATAAGATAAATATATAATAACTTTTATATTTTATATAAATTTCAAAATATAAAGTAGACACTCGAATAAAATTAAATATAAAAGCTTTTTTAAAATTTATTATTTTTATTCTCAAAAATTTTTCTAATACTAGATTATCTATAAATCCTGTTAATGTTGTATGTGAAAATTTTTTAAAATTTTCATCCATTTGGAAACTTTGAACTTGTGCTGAAGATTTATTAAGAAAAATTTGATAAAATTGAGAATATGTTGATAGAAAATAAATCTCTTTTATTGAATTAAATTTATTTTTTGTTTTTAGATAAATATTAATTATATTTTTATTATCATTAATTAAATAATAAAATGTTTTAAATTTTTTTAATTCATAAATTACATCAAAATTATAAATTTTTTTTAAATAAGTAATTAGATTCGTTTGTTTTGTTTGAATATTTATAAATATTTTTAATTTATAAATCCAAAGTTGAGGATCGCTTGTTATAATACAAAAACTTTGACTATAAAAAATATTAATAAAATAAAAATTAAAAGAATAATCAATTGTAGGTTTATTTAAAATTATGTGATTATTTAAAAGTAAAGGATATATCTTTTTTAATACAGAGTGAGAATTAAGCATAAATATAAATTAACATTTAATTACTAGCTTATAAATTAATACAGAATCTCTAAAATTTTAAGCTAATAGTTCACCGATAAATTTATCGTCATAAAACTTTTAGGCCTTAAATTTCTTAGGACGGGACCCGCGCCGTGTTAACACGGCGCGGGTCATAATTTATAGTGCAACACGGGCCCGGGCCCGTGGTGCGAGATTTGTTATTTGAAAGGACAATAAATCTTACTTTAAGACACTTTATCTACATCCATTCCAACTGTAAACATATGGTGCAAAATTTAGGACTATATCATCTAAATTTCAATTAATGTAAATTACGAATTTCTTCTTTTAACTTAAGAATACTATTAAAACCTTCTTCTAATAAATGTTTTTTTGTAACTAAAAGTTCTAAAACATGGGCCCATTTTTTAAATTTTAAGGCTTTTTGTCCAATTAAATTATAAATTAAAAAATAATTTTTAATTTGACTTAATTTATTAGTACTATCTAAAGTATAACGAAACATGTCCTCTTCTGAACTTTTATATATTAAATCACTTTTAAATAGTGGAGTTGTTAATAAACGTTCAGTTTCCGCAACTTTTTGATCTAAATAATAACGAAGTCTGATTTTATAACCTAATTTTGTGTTTTCTCGAGCAGTAATAGAAATATTAAAACCACCATCACCTTGAGTAAATCCAGATAACCAAGCGTCATTTAAAGTAGGTAAAACAACAGAATTATTTAATTCAATGATGGATTGCCATTTAAGTTTATTTTTCATTAAAAAAACATTATTTTTAAAAATTAAAAGTAAGAATAGCACTTCGTCTTGTTTATAAACTCTATATGAATAATAACCATCAGCATCTAAAGAAATATGACCTAAGTTTAATGTGTTATAAATAAAATATAAAGGTGCTGGATCTTTTTGACGAATTACGAATAATTTACTATTGTCTTTTAAAAACCAACTACCATCTGCCTCACTAAAACCAATAAACCATGTAAGAAATTTAATATCCGGAAGTTTATTAGAAGAAAATTTAGAAGAATTTTTAGCAAATTCAAAAAAATCTAAAAATTGAAAATTAGTTTTGTGTGTAGTCTCTGAGGTTGTAACTATTTGATTAAATCTAAAGGTTATAACCTTCTGATTAATAAAAGGGTAAAAATTATAGTTTACCGATAAAATTTATTTTTCAGAATTTAACAAAATATAAAGCATCACTGTGCAACGGCCCACCACATAAAGCCCAAACAATGAAACCTAATAAACCAATAGATAACATAGCGTAAACCATACCTAAATACAACCGACAAAAAATGACGGGTGGACTATATCATTATTAATTAGAATAAGATTCCCATTTATCAAGAAATTCTTTCCAACTTTTACCTAATAAAGAAGTTTCTGGAGCTAAATGTGCTTTTAAACCACGTAATTCATAATATTTATTTAATAAATTAATTCTAAATTGTTTACCAGATTTTAAAGGATAAACTTTAAGATAATTTTCTCTAAATTTCTGAATTTCTTCTTTTCGATATAAGGTCCATTTAAAAGCACCTACTTTAGATTGAACATAAATGTTACCTCCGTATAAGTGTTTTAAAGGTTCTAAAAGATAAATATTTTTTTGAGTAGCTGTAATAAATATTTGATCTGATAATAAATTTAAATAAATACTACCATCACTATCTAAAAAGCCGGACATCCAACCATTATTATAATTTAAAGGTTTGGGTTGTATTAACTCTATTTTATATTTATCACAAATACGACCTAATTGTAAAAGACGAATTGGATTACGAATTTCACCGTTAATAGCTGAAATTAAAGATAATAGACCGGTTTTATTATGTAAACGATAACGAAGATGATTTTTCCCAGTTCGTAATTGTATAGCGCCACCAAAAACTTGTTTAATTTTATATAAACAATGTTGATTACGTAATTCCATTACGATCTCTAAGCTTGCGTAACCTTTTTTAGATAATAAAAAACAACCATCTCCATCAATTAAGCCAGCTAACCATTCATTAAATGAATTGTTTATTTTTGGACTATCATTCTGGGAATTGTCTATTTTCGTACTGTAATTCTGAGAATTAATTAATAACAAACGTATAGTCTCTGAGATTCCTACTAGCATGCTAAGGTTAAAAATAACCTTGGATATATTATATATCTGTGCGTTGGTTATCTGCGGATTGGCCAAATAGCGGATTAAAGCAAATAATTCAAATTTTATTACTAATATGGGATTCTTAAAGAGATCACTAATATATTGAGTAATTTGAAATATTATTAACCAAAGACGCAGAATAAATGTCTTAAGTAAATTTTGGAGTTCCAGCAAATAGTTTGTTGCGAAAACGATTAAATTAATCGTTTCAGGGCCATATTGACCAAAGATAGGTTTATTGGCAAAATGCGAAATAACATGAGAAACTATTCCAAAGCCTGGAATAATTAAGATATAACACTAAACGGCAAAGGTTCAGTAAGACTTTTTCTTAAATAAAATAATTAAACAACTTTGATGATCAATGCGGAAGCTTTTGCAACCGATTTTTAAAAGATGTTGCAAAAAAGTTAGAGACCCGCGGGTTTATTTTGCAAAAGATTATTTTTTAGAGATAATAAAAGTAAAAGCTTTTATATTTTTAATAGGGTAGATGTGGCTAGCATTTAAGCGATTTTGTAAATATTCTGCCAAAATTAAATCAGGTGTAGCAAAAACAATTACTAATTGTTTTTTACTAAAATAACCATCTCCGTATATTAAACCAGCTACCGTATAACGGTAGCTGAAAATGATCGTCTGACATTAATAAAGTATAATTAAAACAATTGTTTGATTTCATATTTTATTTTATTGCATAAAGTCTTTGAAATCTCGCCTATAAAAAAGCGTTATTTACTGATATATAAATAGACACGAGTTTTAATAAATCGTATTAAACAAATCTACGACCCCACGGGCTAAGCTCGTGGGGCTAAAAGTAATTTATACTCTCAGTACATAGCAATATTAAGAAGCCTATATGACTTCTGGGTGACCAAAAAACCAGAAAAGATGCTGATATAATACAGGATCACCTCCTCCTACGGCATCAAAAAATGAAGTATTAAAATTACGGTCAGTTAATAACCAAACTCACAAACAATGTCTGTGTAGTATCATAATTCTATGATATCTAAACCAACCGCACAAGCGGTTGGTAAACGAGTTTCGACTGTACATTAAGCATCATTTCAGACACCCAAAAGTGATCCAGTCTGTAGCGATGTTTGTAACCACCGACGGTCTTGAAATAAATCGTTGACCGTTTTCACTTTCATCGATAAATTAGTTAACCATTATTAGCGCCCTGTATTAATTCATGGGGCTAATCTCAAACCACTCCCTAACGGACCCGCGACACTTGAGATCAAAAGGGGCTTTAAGGGGTGTCAAATATTTTCTTTACAAAGTTATTATAACTGGCTGGGTATATTAATACCACACTAATTTACTATGTCAAGGATTGTATAAATAATCCTTGCGAATTCACCTTAACATTTACCACAATATAACTGAAAGATAACATTGTTAAATGTTCGCCCGCCCAACTAGTTGGGCGGGCGTTGCAATTATTTAAAACTTACTTAATAGAACTTGTTTAAATGTTCCCATGAAAATTTGGTACGTTTTGAATTCATATTTGATTTTAACATTCTAATCTCGTTATATATTATAGGATTTTTATGTTTTTTTTCATTAACTAAATGATAAGCTTGTAACCAATCCATATAATTTAAATATTTACTTGTAAATAAAGGATAAGACTTTAAATATTCAATAAGAATCTCATTACTTATCGTATTACTTGTAGTTATATTAAATTGAGAATACTTATCAACTTTACGTAAAACCAATATGACTTTCAACCAATCCGCAATAATAGTAAAAAGAGGTCTAAAATTTAATCCACTTTTATAGATTTCTCTTTGACATAAATAAAATTGGAAGCCAGGATATAATTTAGGATTAGTAGTAAACCCTTTTATATAAAAACATCCATCTGTATCTATAAACCCAGAGAACCAGCTATTACTGTAAATAGGACTAGTATCTAAAGGTAATTTTACTAAATGACTGGACTTTTCTAACGTATGGGTGTTTAACCAATCAATCATAGTATAAAGGGCAGTTATTTTAGGAGTACGCATTTTACCATTAATTAAATCAATAACGGCTAAGACACCTGCAAGATTTTGAATCATAAGTCTTACAGTTTTTGTGGTTTTAGAAAAATAGATATTACCATGTCCTATTCTTTTCTGTACTAATGTAACAAACTCTAAATCATTAATATGAAAAATTATTTGAACTGAACAAACTTTTTTCGTACCATTGGGGTTTTTAAGGGCAAAAGGTGTTACTAAATATCCATCACCTTCTATATACCCTGCTAAATAATAACCAAATTCCTTATTAAGTGGAGGGTGGTTAGAAAATTTTAGGTGATCTAAATTTTTTAAAGAAGGGAAGCTCTTAAGTTTATTGTGTATTGGATTAAATAAAATTATCGACAAAGAATCTTTAGCAACCGATATTAAATAAAGATCGGCTACATTTTTTTTTACAATGGTAATTGCCATTATGTCTTGATCTACTCCAATTATGGTATGGAAAAAAAATCCTCAAAAGAGAGATAATTAAACTAACAGTAAACAAAAATAAAGATATAAAAAATATGTAATGCAAGATACCCATCAAATAACTAGTAAAAAGAAGAAATTAGGTTAAAATTTACACACGGTTATAAACCGAAGGTGACTGTTTAGGCAAGATATGTAATATCGAATATATTGCATACTAGCGCGCGCACTTTAAAGTGCGCGCGATTAATTTAAACTCAACTTAAGGTAGATACTCAACCGCTTACGCGATTAGTTGGGACTATATCTTACTCATGTATACTAGAAAATTTATCTAAATGGTCCCAAATAAAAATAGTTCTATAATCATTTATAGTCAATTTTAATGCTCTTATTTTTTCTTTACCTTTTTCACTTTTATGTTCACCTAATTTAAACATATTTATAACCTCTAACCATACTAAATAGTCCATATGTTTGGAACTAAATAATGGAAAAACAGCAAGATATTGGATTAAAATAAAATTAGAGGCTAAACTAATAGTTCGTACTCGATATTTAGGGTTATTAGTCAAAATTTTAGTTTCTTTAACAGTGGAACCAAGGAAAATAGCTATTCTTGACATAATAGGTACTAAAGTACCTGAATTTAAATCTACTTGTCTTTGCTCTAATTCAAATTTACCTTTAATTCTGGCCGGGTATTTCCCCGCGTTTGTAATACGAATAGAAAAATGACCATCCGCATCAATAAACCCAGATAGCCAAGCAGAAGAGTCTAGAGGTTGAAAATTTAAGGGGAAGTTTAAGAATATTACAATCATAATGGGTATTAAAAAATCGATTAATATATATAATGCATCGATTTTAGGAGTACGCATTTGACCATTAATTTAATTAATAATTAAAACCCATCCCTCCAAATTGTTAATACTATAGACATAAGCATTAACTCCTATTCCGATAGAGAACCAAATTTAATGTGTTTTTGTAACATTAAAGCTAATGTAAAGTCTTTACTATTAAATGATATTTTAATTGCAGGATATTTTTTTCTCCCCTTAATCTCCCTTAATTCTTTTGGGGTAATAATACAACTATTGCCTTCAATTAATCCAGCTAAATATGATGAAAATTTATCTTGTATAGAGTTATGATAAAAGCGGGTAAACCTTGAATTATTCGAGGATTTACCAAATAAAGAAGAACCAATTAAGTACATGAGTTCCGGCTTATAGTCTCTGAGGACCCCAATATAATCTGAATATAGGTTTCCTTCTGATTGACCAAACTCAAAAAAGAATTGGTTATTCCAGAAAAACAGCCGGATTTAGAGCGAGCACAATTAATATACCCGCTAATACTGGTAATGATAATAATAATAAAACTGCTGTAATTAAAACACTCCATACAAATAAAGGTAATTGATGAAATGAAATAACTCTCATATTAAAAATTGTAGTTATAAAATTTATTGCA
>Ga0302221_10002962_pt1 | contig 10416 bp, 7 predicted proteins | sample II_Palsa_E2_1_FD_193517 | JGI IMG/M metagenome (GOLD analysis project Ga0302221, IMG submission 193517) | Peat permafrost microbial communities from Stordalen Mire near Abisko, Sweden - II_Palsa_E2_1 | ecosystem: Environmental > Terrestrial > Soil > Palsa > Peat permafrost | place: Sweden...
TCAGCCCCTTTACAAGCCCTGCTAATGGAACATGCTTGCAAGTATTTGATGACGAAGCTTCGCAAGGTAGCATCCAGAACACCAGAAAACAAAACATCCGAGTCATCTAAGCCACTAAACAACTACCGGGGCTCAATCAGGATACCAGACAAAGAGATGACGCACAATGGGCCATTGCCTACCTTGCCCATTTGAACCGACGAGTCTGCCTTGAATTTGTGTTGCAGCATACATACCGGTAGTTGCGGGCATAACGCTTTCTATCCAGCTGCTCACTGACGGATCAAGACTGCTGAAGACCGGTTGTTCTGCGAAAGTGGTCTTGCATCAATCTCTATCTGCATGTTGATTTTGATGGGGTTGTTCTGCTTGTCCCTTGCACAACCGAACATCCACCTCAGTAGGGTAGGGGGCAAGAAGCTAAACGGGTGACGAAAAGAGCAATTGTATACGCTCCTTGTTCCACGTTTGCACTCTTTGCTATACGAGTCCTGGCTAGCATTGTGGACTGCTTGGAGCCTCCATTCCAACCGCCTGACTGGATGTTAGACATAAATAGTCATGCAGTAAGAAAGACATCGGGTGTTAGGAGCAGCTAACCGAAAGCATGGACTATGGGTTGGCGCTAGCTCTGGATTTTGCTCTTGAATCTGTATATCCTCAACCTCCATCAAAATTGCAGCTCTGGCTTGTGGAAGTTTATATCCTCTGGTTTATAATGGTCTGCAACGATTCTATACAAATAAGATGGTGCGTGTGCCCCGCTACAAACTTGTAAGCATGTTAAGGGGTGAGATTATACCTGGGGATCTTACAGATTTGTGATGTACAAGTCGACCAGATCCGGAGGCACGTAGTCGTAAACCGGATTATCAACTTCCAGATGATCAACCAAAGCACCTTCTCCATAGCCTATGATGTTTCCCGGGTCGCCGTATTCGATCAGGGATTCAAACTCAAAGGGGTACTCGGGGCTTAGTTTGTAAACCCCGCTAACGACTATTACAGGCGTTTTATGCACCTTCGCTGCCTTCGCGATGATTCGGGCACCAGCAGCTGCTATCAATCCACCGTTCGCAATAACAGCATGAGTTGCCAAGATTACCTTGTTGACCCTCGACATGATCGCGAAAATGGTTGCATCAGTCATCAGGATCACTGTGATACCCGCAGCGGAAAGCGGCTTCAGGAACGTTTCTGTACTCATCTCGTCGCTCTCGAGATTTGAGCTGACTTTCCCTGTCACTGCTGCATGGATTGCCTCGTGGTCGTTTGGATACGACTCGGCAACAATGACGGTGAATTTCCTCTTCTCGGCAGCTTTCAGTAAAAACTTCTGAACACTCGGTGATGAGGAGTGAGTAAGGATGACTTCGTTTGAATGGATGTGTTCCTGGGCATATGCTGCAATCTGGTCATCCACCTGATCAAGTTCGTCGATAATCTCCTCAATTCCGCTTATGACCTCGGCCTTAAGATCTCTTGTCGAATTTGCAATTCGCTGCGTAAGAGACGTCGCAGTAATTTTAGATTTCCCGTGAGAAGGACTGCTATGCGGAGGCGTTGAAGACGGTGTCGGGGTGGCAGAAAGTAAGTTGAACATAGACTGCTGGACTGGAACGCCGTTCAGTACGGCGTAAGATGTATGAGAAGTCAATAAAGGCGGTCGGGATGTTGGTGGTGATCTCCTTTGGAAAGCATCATCTCCGCTCGCCTCAGACAGATTCGATGCATCAGTCGAGGCAAACCGAAGCGGGCTAAACGATGGCACTCCTCCTTCAGTTCGTAAGGATCCAGAATCGCTGCGCTCACGCCCAGGAGAGCCTAACTGGCTTGTAGATGTAGAGTCACTAGCATCTTCGATTCGATCCTCCTTTGCTTCGTCCCTGATCATGCCTAACACTCGGCGAACAATGTTCCCCACCACCATCTCCCTTGGCTGAGCTTCTACGAGCCTCTGACCTACCTCCTGTATTCGCTCGAGTAGATTTCCAATATCGGTCCATCTAAACTTTGCTACAACCCTGAGCAATAAATGAGCAGCTGCTATCGCACATGGTCGAGAGTTTCGAATCTGTCTTCGTTTCAGAAGCCTACCAAGCGTCAGTCGCTGGAAGGTAGGTAAGATGTGGCCGGACAGACGAGATCAGATTCTCAATGGATGACTCCAAAGGGGCGGTCTTAAGTGACTTGAGAAACACGCCTAGGTTCGGCGCATAGCCAGTTTGAAGTGATGGCATCGTGGGTATCCTTGGGGACTTCGCCGTGCCAATTGAGCAGTGGAGATAGATCGATACCGTGTTCAGCGTGCCTGGTATTTCGAGTAAGTATCGTATGGGAACAGTTGTCTGGCTGGGGCTAGATTTTCTGGCGCATGCTTACTATAGTCCGCGATGGTAGAAACATCGAGCCGCGCAGTTGAACGACAGGCGGACGAGGGGTTGTGCTTAGAGGAGGGAGCTGGATTACACTGTGTGATGTGGTGATGAGCGGAGTGTACTGTAGGAAATCCTGTGTGGTAGATGACTCTAAGAACCGTATGAAATTTTGGACGGCTTGGACCCCCACGATTCCGCGGGCCGGCATTCCTTGTAACTGTAGCTCAGTTACTCACTTCCACCTCAACTCCAACACACCGCAGTGCATTAATACATACCGCAATAGCCAAAGACTTCTCTATGTTCTTGCTCGAGCCCATCCGACTCTTGCAGCCGCTGCTTCTGCTACGAACCTGTCATATCCGTGTCTGCGGCCCATCTGTTTTGTTCGCTCCCCTCCTTAGTTACTTGTGAGACGCCGTGAGGAAGCCTCAGCTCACCTCACAATAAAGACGTCTCTGCGACAACACCTCAACCGTTCCTATCATACATCCTACCGATATGCAGATCCTGGGCGCCCCGCGTCTACAGATCTAGAGCAACAGAACCGCGGCGCGCTCCATTTCCACTTTCTGGCTCTGCAAATAGCATCAATAGAAGTCACTGAGAGGGTTTCCCTCATGGCTAGCATAGAAGGATGAACTCTTTGAATATCCTGTCGGCACGAGTGTCGCCGCCACAGAGTCCAGCACCTTCGCGGAGCAATTCTTATGGCAATATTCTGTCTTCGGCTACAGTGACGGAGTCGAGGAAGAATTCGCGAGGAGCTATAGTCAACGAGAAGGTGGATGATGCTGCCGATGCTCTAGAAGCAGACGAGGACGAGGACGAGGACGGTATAGTCCAAGAGGAGAGTCCTCTCCTACAAGAGGAAGGTGATCAGCACTTGGCTTCATACAAACCTGGGTGGCACCTCATCCCGAAGAGGATTTCTTTCGTCATCATAGATTCGATCCGCTGGATGTTCTCGACATTCGCAGCACCCGGCGTGTATTTGATAGCGTGTCTTTACGATGAAAGGGGAATCTTTGCGCCCTTTTCTCAACTGCAAAAATTTGGGGCTTCTCTTTCCGGTGCTAGACGACAGGCTCCCACGACCGAGGAGGATCGCACTTCTAGTATAGACAGTGCAGCTTTATTAGTGGATCAGGACAACGGTAAGGGTTCGTTCGGGAGACGAGGCTCAGTCCGGGCAATAAGAGGGATTTCATCGAACTCGTCCACTTCTGGCATATCTTCCGAGTCAGAGTCCGACCTAGATCGCTCCATGAGCGAAGGCGAGAAGCTAGATTCATCGACTTCAAGCCGCCATACACGCTCAAAATCTTTACGAAGTTCTGATGAGATTGCGCCAGCAAGACGTTCTATCCGAATCAAGCTTCACAATGAAGATAATCTCCGGCAACGAAAGCACAAGAAAGCGCAGTCAACTAACACCCAGAGCAATGGTTCTGGTGCTATTTCTACGGGCGAGATAACTCCAGCTACGCTAAAATCCCCAACCTCTCCGGCCGCCTCTATGCTTCTGACCAAATATCCTCGTGCGCCAGCGCCCCCAAGACCTCTTATACCTCGTCGTCAGCCTTCTTACACCCTTCCAGAGGCACCCAGCGGGAGACTTACGCAGAAAACTCTCATTCTTGATCTGGACGAAACCTTGATCCACAGTATGGCCAAAGGTGGTCGTATGAGTACTGGCCACATGGTGGAGGTGAAACTCAGCACGCTCGTAGGAGTTGGCGGTGGCCCCACGCTAGGCCCTCAGCACCCTATTCTTTATTATGTCCACAAGCGACCTCATTGTGACGACTTCCTTCGACGAGTGAGTACTCCGATCTTTAAAGTGCATGGCACTGATTCGATCCAGATCTGCAAATGGTATAATCTCGTTATTTTCACTGCCTCCGTCCAAGAGTACGCAGACCCTGTAATTGATTGGTTAGAGCAAGAGCGCAAGTTCTTCTCTGGTCGATATTACCGCCAACATTGTACATTCCGGCATGGCGCATTCATTAAAGATTTGAGCTCTGTTGAACCTGACCTCAGCAAAGTAATGATATTAGACAACAGTCCCCTTAGCTACATGTTTCACCAAGGCAAGTACAATATCCGTTCATGGTCCGTCATCGTGCATTAACCACTACCAGACAACGCAATACCGATAGAAGGCTGGATCAATGACCCAACGGATAACGATCTTCTGCACTTGGTGCCATTATTGGAGGGCTTACAGTATGTAACAGATGTTCGGGCCTTTCTCGCACTTCGGGGCGGTGAGGATGGAAAACATATAGCATAAAACCCTGTGTCTGTATAAGCTGCTCCCCCAGCTGCAGTGACCTGAATCATTGGTGAGAACGCTAAAACCCTGCATCTTTCCGTCGAATCTTTCCTGCTGTTCCTTATCAAGTCGGCGAGGGGTATCCTTCAATCTCCTCCTTTCACCAGCGCGGTCAAACCTATGCAGTCTAAGCAAGTTTTCAAACCCCACTCCACCCCCTTGGGCCTCTCTGCTTAAACAAGAATTCACTAGAGATTTGTCGCAGATCGCATAAGATTAGTGTCTAACATTTCTTTCGCCTTAGGCTGACCGCCGTCGTTAGATATCGAAATTAGAGCTCCCACGGTGTTGAGGGTAGTTTGCGGGTAACCAAACGGGTTCAAAAGAATCGCTCGACTTGGGACTGGAAATAGATTTTGCCCCTACAAAGACCAGTTTCTCTTTACCTTCCACCTAGCGGTTAAGTCTTTTCTAGCAGTGGTTCCCCACTCGAGATTTGAAGTAGAAAATCAGAGCCCTCGTCAAGTTTTCGAACACGATGAGAGGCACTTCCCAACCCTTTCCCCAACTACCGCACCAAAAGACTGGGGGGGCTAGATATGGAATGGGACTTTGAAAAAATGTTACGAGCATCGGCCTGTCGCGGTATCCGTTAAAGAGCCAAAAGTGCTCATGGGCTATTATGTGGGCTCTATCGCCTTAGGACTTAGGTGGGATTTTGATCCTGATGCAGCGGCTGGGAAAGCGGGGATATGATGCATCCCAGCCAGCACAGTCGGCGAAGCTCCACCTGCAGTCAGCGATGATAATCAGAACTTGCAACAACATTTCACCCTTTTTTTTTCGTTTGCTACAGATGTTGCTTTGTTGGCATGACGAGCAGACCGAACAGTCCCCTCGGGTCCTGGGAGATATCTGGAGAGAAGCAACAGATGAATGCTCACGACTGCTTTGCGTTCATAGAAAAGCCAAGGATCAAAATTCTCCATTCAGAACATGGCCTGCCGAGAGAGGACAAAGCGATGAGCGCCATTTGGGCTGCTGTTTGCACCACACTTCCCTCCGTTAAACCCTCTCCTGAGACATTTGACTCATTTTGACCATAAAAATCTACAACAAGCCCAGTGGGTACCAAGCTCAGCTGTATTCAATCATCAATCGGTATCAACCACAGAAAGACGCTCAGATTGAGGCTGGCGCGAGCTGTGTCAAGAATCATATTACGGCACCGGACCCTGCCGACTGAAATGCACATAAATTATGTCCCACTGCCATGGTCCAGAAATCAGACGAACAGCCACTCACAACATCACCCGCAAGTTCCAAACAGACGTGACATGGGATATACGACGACAGCAGAGGACCAGGATAGTAATAAAGACTTCATACGCTTCCCCCACATGATTCGGCCGGCCACCGATAACATATCCAGAAATAGCCCAAAAAATCCACCCCCAGTCCGAGGCAAAGTTCCACGCAGTCTGCAAATGGTCGAGATTTGGCCGACGTTAACTCCATAGGCCACGATCTTTGGGCTAAGGACCGAAAACAAGGTTACGGCTTGACCTGAGGCTTCGCGCGGAGTCGTCTCACAGTTGTACAGTCTTTCCGTGATGACTGCAGACATGATGTCGTAGATCATGCGGAAGAAGAACGAATCCTCGGTCTTGAGGCATCATATGCGAGCGGATATATATCCTCAGAGTGTGTATACGGCCTGCGGTTCCTAGGGTAAGGTTTGACCTCCACCCGACACACTATCCGACATCACCGGAGCGAGCATCTCGTTCTACCCCAGCTCAACGGGTATGGGCTTATACGTGCCTCACATGCGAGGGCTCCACAAGAAACTGGTCTTTTTGAATTTGGTCTCTCGTCTGACGGAAGGTAAGATTGAACAAGGGATGCAAAGCAGTGTTCAAAACCGCGAGGGAGGTAGTTAGTCATTACAACAGAACACACCAGTCCTGGCTCCGCTCGATTGCCCCAATGTAGACGCTAGATGAAACAACTTGGCGGTCGTTGCCAGATTCGGCTATCATGTGAATGGGCGAGATGTGGAATCATGTGCTTGCACCACATCCTTTCTCTTCTGCTACTCCGGTCGAGGGGGGACCTCCTTCGGTAGGTCGATAATGACTAGCCGCCTGTACCTCGAGTTCCACGAAGAACAGAGACTAATCTTTGCCGCCAAGTTCAACCTTCAGTCCGCCTCCGTGGCGATTGTGGAGTGGAAATGACCATTTTATCGTCTTCGGTGGATGGTCCACAACCCTATTCGAAGGCTCGAATCATGGAAGTCTCCTGCAAACCACGCAAAGAGACTCCAAGGATTAGCGAAACCTGCAAACGATCGAGATAGTTCGAGCTTGGTCATTTTACGTGGACTGGTCAATTTTATCCTCCTACAATCAGCTTCCAGAACGTGGTACCTCTTCACGCCTACGCGGAAATCCAGAATTTGGCTCAAGTACTCCTCACGCAAACACGCGCTGCAAGCTTTTAGTTCTTCATATTAGCACAAGTGCAATTGGAGGCTTTGAATCTTTCGGGCACAATGATGCTGATAAACCACTCACAATGTTGGCCCACATTCTGGACAGTTTGAGGGCACTTCCTATTTGGTCGTCGTTCGTCCTGTTTTATATCTGAAAGAGGTCATTGTCACCGTCAATCTTGAGATTTGTCCCTTCATAAGGTAGGGACAGCCGTCGTTGGTTTATAGTTGTCACGTGATCGCTTAAAAAGCAAGGGGTTAAAGGGGTTCCCGTCTCCTGCTCGGGTAAGCGAGCGAGCAACTCAGGGGTTGAAAAGTGTTAGTCCTTCGACGTCTTCCTCTCCTCCACCTCTCCTATATATTTCTTCTTGTGGTAATGTGGTGTGAGCTCGTGCAGCCAAGGCTCTTGAAGTGGAATGCAGCTACGCATACACTACTTTGTTGTCTGACCAGTTTATGCATTAATGAGTGCTAAAAACGCCAAGATCGTATTCAAAACCATTCACTTTATAAATGTATTAAAAAGTAGTCTTTTAATATAATTTTAAGAAAAAAGAAAAAAAATATATATAATAGAATTAATTATATAGTTTTTAATTTTAGTAAATTAATTCTTTAAATTATATAATTAAAAAATAAATTTTTATATTAAATTATATTATATAAGTATTTTAAAATAAGTATTTAAAAAATCCGGTCTTTAGATTATAATAATTTGTCGAATTCATATTTCAATTACACAAAGCGGCAGGAGATGATGCAGCCTCTAATATATCGGTTGGCATTCGGGATGATCTCTACTGGAGGTTCAATACATGTAAGTATCCCTCAAACTCAAGTTGTTTGCATCATACTGACACAAGTATAGCACGCGCTTGGATTCGAGATCAATGAAATAAGCCGCAATACCTTGGAAGCTGCTACAAGCTACAGACCCTCAAAGTTGTCTGAAAAGCATATGAAAGATACTGCGAGTGTTACGAGTCAAGTCTCGTCGGCAACGGTGGCTTCATTGGAGGAGACCTTGGGCTCGCTATGTCGACAGTTTGAGGCGCATATGTGAATGGTTGAAGAGCCAGTAAGGGAAGATATATGTATGAGCCTTGCGGAATATTTCTTTCTTGGATATTATTGTCTTGAAGATATAGTAGTTAGTTTTTCTTACAAGGATATGGGAAGAAAAATCAGAAATTCATGATTATTGTTGAGAAGCTCTTTTAAATTGTCAATTAGTAATCCACGTATATTCCAGTTGAGAGCCATCCCACCTCTCTCATAACGTCGTTCTCCCTCCTGCACCAGATCTTTAAAAGACCTTACAACACGATTCTTACCACCCAAAGCTTTATGACAGTTTCTACGTGATACCAGCTTTATCTACTTGATGCGGCGGAGAATGCTCTTTGTTTCACTACTACCATGCCACAACACAACCAAGATCTCCCCCTCTTGTTCTTGGAAACTCATCATCATTGCCAATCCCTCCAGTACCATATTCAATTCCATTTTTGGGTGCTTCATTGCCGGCATCGCAGCAGCTATGAGCTTAATGGCAGACAAATTTCGAAACCTCGCCATAACTTGGCACTCTGCACCCTCCACAATCGCCCAGCCGTTAGACCATTTCCTTATCCATCTCCTCCACCTGGCATCGATCTCGTGGCTTTTCAGAGCAAACGGTATCGTGACTGCGGGACTCCCGTACCAGTATGAGATTGAGCTCCATCCTTTGATGTACGCAATTGCATTCACTAACTTAAAACAGATGTTGGTCCCAGCCGCGGAATTCGTCATAACAGCAATGCCGCAGTCCGTATCAAGAATTGGAACATCTGAATTCAAATCTTCTGCAGCGCCAAAGTCTAGGTTTGCATAGCCAACAAGAAAGCACCGCCATCCCGGCTCGTTAGATCCTCCATGACCAAAAGAAATCCCAGGTTCCCGAGGAGCAAACCATCCCATTGCCATCGTCCCAGAGATCTCCGTCAGAATTTCTTGTGCAACCTCTTTGTAAAGCAATCCCGTATAATCGTTGACCTTCAGTGATCTCTGTAAAGCACGGACGAGTTTCAGAAGGTCCGTAGGAGTAGTCCACAGTCCAGCCGCTGCTTGTTCCGGGTTTGCTCGATAAGGAACCTCGCAGGCCATAAAGCCTGTGTACTGCGCGATGGCGTAATTTTCCTCCTTGGAAACAGCGTAAAAGGATCTGTGCATGCCTAGAGGATCGAGAACCAGTTCTCTGACGAGGTCTGGGAGAGCTTGATTTGTGATTTGCTCAAGAATCAGTTGCAGGACTGTCATACCACCGCCTGAGTATGAGAATCGATGTCCTGTCAGACCTTCTAGATGCACGTGTTTGGTGTTGATCCCACCTTTACCGGCAAGTACATCCAGAGCCGATGGTATATTATTCATGTACCCGGAAACGCATGCTGGGACAGTCCAGAGGTGTGACTCATAAGCATTCTGATTGTAATCTCTCCCAAGAGATGCTTGGTTGACAGTGTTTCCAGTACTTCCATAACCGATCGAGGAAGAAGTGCGACGATTTTGTTATCGAAGCTGAGCTTTCCCCGCTGGACTAGGATTGCGGCTGAGACACAAGCTACCGGCTTTGATATGCTGCAAGCCTGGAACAAGGTGTCTTGATCGTGACCTTCCGTTGCAATACAGTGTGAAGAAATTTCTTCGTCATCTAGAATACCGATTGACATGGATGGGCTGCCTAAAGTTGCGAGGGCGGCTTCCGATGAGGCACAATTGTCAAGTTGATGTTTGATGATCTCCCGAAGAAGTTCGAAAGCTTCTATTGTGGCCGTCTCTTCTATTGAATGAAATATTGTCTATCCAATACATTAATGATCGGCTTAAAGGTTTTCATGTCATATACTATTATAAATAATTATAATGATAATGTGTTAAGTGTAATCATGTGACAACTAGATCACGTGCAAAAACTATTTATTTTTCAATAATTATATTTAAAAAATAAATATAAACTAATTATAATTAAAATAAATTATAATGTTTAAAATATAAAGTTTATTATTAAATTTTTTTTTAATATTATATATATAATTATTTAATTTTAAGCGAGTTTTATATTAAATATTTAAATTAATAATAAATTTTAATATAATAAAAAAAATATAATAATAAATTTAAATATATTATTAAAATAATTATATAAATTTATAAATAAAAATAAATTATATAATATATATAAACTAATATATAAAATAATATATAATTAATTTATT
>Ga0302221_10002965_pt1 | contig 10413 bp, 1 predicted proteins | sample II_Palsa_E2_1_FD_193517 | JGI IMG/M metagenome (GOLD analysis project Ga0302221, IMG submission 193517) | Peat permafrost microbial communities from Stordalen Mire near Abisko, Sweden - II_Palsa_E2_1 | ecosystem: Environmental > Terrestrial > Soil > Palsa > Peat permafrost | place: Sweden...
TCATAGGATCAAGTTCGGGATCCCTAGAGGCCTGATCTGGCTCTCTGGGATAACTGTTAAAGCTTAACAAAAATGATATAATGTGGGTACTGCTCAAGGACTGCTCGGGTTGCTCAGGCAGCTCAGGTGAGCTGGTTGAGCCGAGGGGGATTAGCGCCCGATTTAAAGAGGCCGGGTTTACTAGCTGACTCTGGCGGAAATGGTGAACATGTCGTATAAGATTACCATAGTAGGGGTGACTGAGCAGCCTTGTGTCATGTTAGAGCCGGCTATAAATATAATAAGCAAAGTAGTTTCTAATTAGCCTAATTAGCAAGTGATGGATTAATTAGCTAATTTTACTAATTACTAATTACTAATCAAGTCTTACTAATTAATCGATTAATTTTGCTTAAGAGTTTATAATAAGGGGAAAATAATTTTAAGTAATAATAAATTATAAAAATGCGAACTTATTATGCCTATATACAAGAAAAATATTTAAAATTAATATATTTAAAAAAAAATTTAAATAAAAGGCCAAATTCTATAAGATTTTTGTTTTATAAAATTTTATATTAAATATTAATAGAATTAGGTTTTAGTAAAAGATTAATCGATTAATTTTATTGATTATTGATTTATCGCTGCTGATTAACATGAGTCCTGCACCGAATTCTGCTTTTAAAATTATTACTTTAATTTATTAAAAAAACAATTACTAAATATAATAGTTTAATTTTAAATATATGAATTATTTTTAATATAAACGTTCATTTATTTAAATATATAATAAAAATATATAAAGATTATTAATATAATATACTTTTAATATTTTAAATAAATATTAACAAATATTAATAAAATTTTATAATATATATTAATATAAAGTAATATAATTATTGATTTATTACTTATATATATTATTTTCAAATATATATATTGTGGTGGGGTCACGTGGCCATGTGATCTACACGAGGGAGCATAAATATTATATTCTTGGCAGTTGCAAAGTGGCTACGGCTAAACCATTGAACCATATACAGTACTAGGACACTGAAAAAGGCCCGAACACCGTTTTACCGCCAAAACCCACCATTTCACTTCTAAATAAAACCACAACCCTACTATAATATTAAAAATCCTAATTAATGGTTCTCTTAATTCGCACTAGCCCTTTAATCTTACTAATTCAAAATTTAAATAAAAATTATTCTCGTGCTTTTGTTTATTAAATTATAAAGTATTTCCTTGATTTTTGTGATTTTACACCAAAATTAGGCGAAAATCCAAGAAAATCAAACCTCTAATTTTAAAAAGTCTTATAATTTAATGGGCCCTTTAAAAGTATTAATTTTTATTAAAAATTATTAGTTTTGCTGTTCGAGTCTCTACTGAAAACAATTATTAAGTGCGCACCGGGTGTGGTTGTAAAGTTATCCCTTGGTGAAAAGTGCGCAAAATAGCTGTTTTTGGTGGGGATTTAGCTGACAGGCCCTTTTCACTGTCGCCTAACTGTAACCAAAAAGCGGTCTTTAGGCAATAATCACCGCTTAAGGTGAAATATGCTAAACAAGCATATATGGCTGGAGCTGGAGATCACGTGACATGCACGCCTTTGTACACACATTACAACAGATGTAAACATAGTCCAATAGTCAAATACGCTAGTCAAATATTACCATTTGCACTCCTTTTATTTATTTGGTTATATTCGATTCTTTGCTATAATATATATATAAATATGTGATATATAAAGAGTAGGCTATATGCACAAGACTAGTAATATGTCAAAATTGGCATAAAAGGCATTAGGTGATTTGTTAGTTTTCTCGAATGTTTAAAGCAATATTCAGTTTTTATTATATTATTTAATGGCAATAGGCTTTAAAGATACTCTCTTGCACCTTTTAAAAGAGCAAAGATTAGTTTTATATTAAATATACTCTTTAAAATCCATTAAATATTTATATTGTTTTATTGCTTATTAATAACATCTTGTCGCACGCGTGGGTGGGTGCCTTAGGCTCGCGCCCGGACGTATAGTGCTTATGTAATCGGCCACGCTTAGCGCTATATATAAAGGAAGCTCACTTTCCTTTGTTCTAGCTATTTAATCAAACAATTCTACAATTATTATTTTATTCCATCACTTTGCATTATGCGCATCACATCTTTATAAGCTAATCTTTTTATCTTAAAAGGAAGGTAGTTCGATAAAGCAATTATATATTATATAAACCTCGCTAAAGTTATTACCTTGCTTAGTCCCAGCGCTAGGCTTAATTAGCTTAATATTAATAAAAGCAACAATAGAAATAATAGCAAATTGCAGTCGTATATTATTAACAAGTCTTTATCGGGAGCTTATAATAATAGCCGTCTTGGCCTTATTTTTTTCGCTTTAAAAAGCTTAGGCTTAGGCTTTATTAGCCTTAGCTAAAGCAAAAAAGCTGCTTTGAAAGCAGAAGTTGCAGACTTAATTGAGAAATGCCATATAATTAATAATAAAAAAGTTGCTATAAATAATAAAATTGCTAAATTAGCAGCCAAGAAAGCAGTTTTAAAGGGAAAACTCCGCTTTATAACTACGCTGGTATTCTTTATTTATAAGGGCCCTGCGCCCTTTTAACATATTGTGTTTATTTTTTTAACAACTATTATAACAAGAGAATCGAATACAATTTAAAAAGGAGGGAGTATAATTGGTGTTAATTGTTTGACTACAATTGACTATTGCAATTGACTAGTCGATTGACTGCAATTAACTATTGGACTAACTGCAATTGACTGAAGAACTAAGTGTACAAGTTGTTACAGTTCTGGAAATGCGCAAATCACGTGCTCACGTGCTCTAGCGTACGCTAGCAAGGGCAGTAGGGCGCGGCAGAATCTGAGTATATGTGCAAACCAAGCCTTTGTAAATAACCTCTTCTTTCTTTAGCTTTGAATAGTCGTAATTAAGACTATTCAACCAACGCCTTTTAAGCTTTGAATCTGGTGTTTATAATGTAATTCAAAGCTTATTTTAACTTTAATCTTGCAAAGGATTTAAAATCAAACTATACAGCTCCTTATAATAGACTACGCGTTGCCAACTACAGGTGTTCATCTTTCTACAAACCAATTAAACTATACAAAAGGGTCCTATTGTATAGGCACAAACACAAATGCCAAAATGGCACAATCTTACCCTAAACAGACCCACAAACTAGAGGCTAATACTACAGCTAAAGCTTATAAACCTAAACTTATAAACTTGAACCCTTATACAAATATTTGACCTTCTTGACTTTTCTTAATCTTTAAAAAACTTAAATTCAACCTTAAATACCTTTGACTTGCTTTCTAATAAAACTCTAAACAACTTTGCAAGCAGATTCTAAAAGCTTTTTATTAACAAGATAATACAAAAAATCAAGTAGTTGCTCTAAAAGCTAAGAATTTAAACTAATGCTATTACTTGGCCAAACTCTCTCTCTAGAACAAATCCTTATAAACTAAGCTCTTTAAGGCCTATTGCCAAAATCAGCAAGCTATTTTTATATACAAACAAGGTCCCTTGTATTTTATTAAGCTTCCTAATCCCCTTATCTTTATAAATAACAAAGATTTAAAGTTCTCTAATTAGCTATCTTAAATCACAAACAAGCTTTATACAAATAAAGATTATTACTTTATTAAATCAATTAAGCTTGTATATATTAAAGGCTATATTAAAAGAGAGGCTATTACTTATATTTATTTATAATTGTGCAATAATACTATTAATTTGTACAAAACTATACAAGACTTATTTAATTATTTAAAGTTTATTTTTAAAGATTTAAATTAAATATTTATTATTAAAAACAAATTCAAGAAGCTTTATATAAAACTTAGCTAATCCTTTTATAAATTTTATACTAAATTCCTATAATTGGCTAGCAAAGCTAAAATTATACTTATTAACTTAAAATACAAATTAAATAGCAAGCTTTCTTTTAGTTTTTAAAAGGCAATTATCTCTTATTTTAATACTAAATTGTCCTTTTAGAAGTTTATAAAGCAATATACAATTTATAACCAATTTTTTAAAGCTATTAAAGAGCACAAATCTTGTATATACAAGCCTTATATAAATATAGCAGCCAAGCTACTATAGCTTATACTTGCTATTGCTACCTTTACTTTTATATTAACTTACACTTATACAAATGCCTTCTTTAAGCTTATATACTAAAATCATTTGCACTAGCAGTTAAGCAACAAGGGCAAGTGTTTTATTTGCTAAAAATAAAGATATAAGATAAATAACTACCCTTGTTATACAAATATTAAAGCTATTAAGCAATTAAAAGAAGTTTTAGTATTATTAGAAAACAATAGCCTTTAGAGAAAGTCTCTACTTTAAAGTTATATAATATTAATTTGTACAAAATAGACCTTAGTCAATTGCTTAAAGGGGACTCTTTTACCTTCTTATATACAATTAGCAGCAATAAATTAAAAATAAAGATATATATATTTGTTAATATTAATTTTATAGCTATTGCTACTTGATTCTTTAATATAAAAATATAATAATTACTTATAATATATAATATATAAAGATTTAATAGCAAAATTGCACAATTAATTACTAATTATATAAAGTTAATAATGCTTATTAATAAAAGACAATTAAAGGTCCTTATATTAATTGTATAATTAAAGGGCTAAGATATAATACTTAGCTGTAAATAGGCCATATAAACAAGGGTTTTTATTAATTGCAAAAATAGATAATTAATTTAGCTAAAAGATTATCCAAAGAATAAAAGTTAGAATTATATATTAGCTATTATAAAAAAGAATTTAATATTAAAGCCTTTAAACCTAATATATTAAAAGGATATAGATTATTATATAAAGCTTATGGTAAAGGACATTTAAAGGCTAACAGCTATCTTTAAGCCCAAAATCCAAAAAATTAATATATTTTAAAAAATTAATTAAAATTATTAATATAAGGAAATAAATATTAAACTATAAAGCTGCAAACAACTTATAAAATAATTTATAGCTCAAAAAAACAATTATATAATTAATATTTGCAAAATTAGCTATTTAGCCTTTTATATAAACTTTAAATGCTTAGATAATATGCTTTTTTATTATCTTTATATAAATTAAATTGCAAATTTGAAGATTATAAATAAGAATAAAGAGCAAAATTAGCAAATATAAACTAGTAATTAAATAAATCTAAATTATAATAGCTATAATAGATATTACTAGAGGAATTTAAAAAGTTTGCAAATGTGTTCTCAAAAGAAGTTTTAAATAAATTACTATTATACTAGCTATATAATTATAAAATTTAGCTAAAAGATTTGGAAAATATTAGCAATATAAGCTATTTTCTTTTATATTAATAGTTTATAAAAAAATTAAAAGAAATAAAGCATTTTTTAAAAGAAAATTTATATTATAAATTTATTAAATTAAGCAAAGCGCCTTTTGCATCTCTTATACTATTTATATAAAAGGCTAATAGATTATTATAATTCTATGTCAATTTTCAAAAGCTAAATAACTTTACTTATAAAGATTAATACTTGTTGCTTTTAATTAATAAAACCCTTGCCTAGTTAGTAAAGGCTAAAGTATATATAAAGCTAAATATTTATGAAGCATTTTATTATATTTATATAAACTTGGAATTAAAAGAACTTATAATATTTCAAACTTGCTATAAATTATATAAATATAAAGTCTTATAAAAAAGCTTAACAAATAAATTTATAATATATTAATAATATGTAAATAATATACTATTTGACTATTTAAACAACTTTTATATAATATACTTAAATAATATTATTATTTACTCAAAAGACCCTTTTAAATACAAATAGCATATACAAAAAGTACTTAAATAGCTTTATAAAGCAAGCTTATAAGTTAATATCAAAAAGTTAAAGTTTTATATTACTTGTATAAAGTTCCTTAGCTTTATTATCTTTATAAATAATATTAAAGTAAACCCAAAGAAGGTTATAGTTGTTAAAAACTAAAAGGAACTAATAACAATTAAAGGTATATAATTATTTTTAAGTTTTATAATTTTTACTAGCAATTTATTATAAATTACAAACAAATTGCTTAGCTATTAAATAAATTAATTTATAAAAGATTTGCATATATATAAACAATTAGCTATTAGTTTATATTTAACTAATTAAAGCTAGCTATGCTTATAATACTAATTTTACAACACTATTAAGTAAAGCTTTTTACAATAATAAAAACAAATGCTTTAAATAAAGTTATAGTAGGGGTATTATCTTAGCAAGATTTATAAAGCAAGCTTTAGTACCTTATAGCTTACTTTTCTAAAATTATATAATAAGCTTAGCTTAATTATAATATTTATAATAAAGAAATGCTAGCTATTATATAAGCATTAAAAGAATAGCATGCTAAATTAGAAAGATTATAAACTGACAATTTATTTTTAGTTTATTTAAATTATAAAGCTTTTAAATACTTTATAACTATAAAAAAATTATTTGCAAAATAAGCTTATTAGGCAGAATATCTTTCTTAGTTTTATTTTAAGCTTATATATTATATAAAAAAGCAAATAAACAAGCAAATATATTAAATAAAAAATATAAAAATATTAAAAAATAAAAAAAAGCTATAGAGGAATATAAGACCTAAGTCTTGCTCCTTTAAACAAAAATCAATTTTGTAATTGTATAAGACTTATAGCTAGCACTTATAAAACTTATATTAAGCTTAAATATTATTTAATTATACAATAGCATTTAGCTATTAAACAAAATTATAATAGCTAATTAAACTTCTATTAACTTAGAAAAGCTTTATATAAAAGCAAAATTCAAGTAGAAAAAGACTTAGCAATTAAAAGATAATTTATTATTATAATATAAAAAATTATATATATTAAATATTATATTTATAAATAAAATGCTATTACAAATTGTAATTATTTGCAAAGCTTATAATTAACCTCTTATAAGGCACCCAAGACAAACAAAACTATGCTATTTGCTTTAATAGTAATATTATTAGCCAAATTAAAGCAAAGATATTAATTAATATTATACTAATTACTATACTTGCTATTAATTATATATTTCTAAAGATAAGAAGCCAGGATTTTTACACCTGTTGCCTATATTAGACCAGCCTTGGCAATATATTATAATCAATTTTAAAAAGTGTCTTAAAAGCAAAGCTAAATATAATATAATAGCTATATTTGTAAATAAGCTTAGAAAATAACTAATTATAATACTTGTATACAATACAATTATAGCTTGCAAACTAGCTTCCTTATTTCTATTGTATATTATATAAACACATTAAAATCCTAGAAATAGTAATATTAAACTAGGGCCCCTAGTTTATATTAGACTTTTAAAATAAATTTTGCAAGTATATTAGTATAAAACTTAAGCTTTTAACTGCAAATTACCTGCAAACAAATGGCTAAACAGAGATTATAAACCAGTATTTTAATTAACAATTGCAGCTTTATATTAATTATTATTAAAACAATTAAAATGACTAAATACTAATAATAAACTACTAACAGGCCTCTCTTTGGCATAAAACTACTAGCTAGTCTCCTTTTTTGACTAAGAAGGGCTATAAACCATATACTTTATTTGATTGGAATATATTTATTAAATTAAATTATATATTTAAAAAGAAGTTGAATTATATAAAGGCTAAAGCTCTAGTAAACTGTTTGTATAAATCCTAATATATTGCACAAGGGAATATAGCTTAATTATAGCAACATTATATAATACAAGCAAATAAACACTATTATACAGTTAATTTTAAAGTAAGTAATAAAGTCTGGGTTACTATAAAGCATTAAAATAATAATCGACTAAGCTGTAAATTAGCATAGCAAATAGATAGACTATACAAAATCCTAAAGCAAATTAGACACTCCTTTAAGCTTAAATTATTAAAATCAATCAAGGTATACTTAGTATTTTATATAAAAAAGCTGCACAAGGACTTAGGAAACCCTTTCCCTGGCTAGACTAATCTAAAGCCCCTGCTATTAGAAGTTAAAGAGGGTGAAACAGAGTATAAAGTTTAAGAGGTCTTGGCAATAAAGCTTATTTAAAGGAAATTAAAATATTGTATATAATAGAAAGGGTAAGACCTTGATCTTGATTAGTATTTTGCTTCTTTGTTAAGTAATAGCCTTATTGCTTTGCAGGAATTCCATTGTATATACCCTGCCCGGCCAGGCCTGCTAAAGAACCTTGCATATTGGCTAGAATGCACGCAAAAGGATGAATTTCCTGTTCCTAGAGAGGATGACAATTTGGAGGAGGTGGTAGAAGCGGAAAAATAAGGGTTGGTGCTTGAAAATTAAGGCTGTGTGGCCGGAATATAATATTTATACTCACTTGCATAGGTCACATGCTTGCGCCACGTGACCCCACCACACTATTCCTTCTCATATGGCCTTTCTTATATTTCTAATCGACAATAAGCTTATTATAACCATAGCAATACAGATTAAGATATAATAAAAAAAGCTTTTATATAATATTACTAAAAAATGTCTTAAATGTGAAAACATTTTAAAAGCTAAAGTTTTAAATTTATATTAAAAGAAGAATATTAGAAAATAGAAGACGTTTATAATAAGTTAAAAGGCTGTATTTTGGGCTTAATTATAGACTTATAATCCATATTTAAACAAGGTAAACGCTATAGTTATTATATTATACAAAACCTTATATAATTTGTAAAAAAATTTATTATAAAAATAGGTTTTCTTATAAACCGGTTACTTAAGAGAAGTTTAAAGCTTTCCCCGAAAATATAATTAACTCCTTTAAAGATTGTAGTTAAAATGCTTTTAAAAAGCTTTATAACTTTAAGCAAGGCCCAAATAAACCAATTTTTATATTATATACTCGAATAATTACACTTAAAGCTAACGTTAAAGCAATAAGAAAGTTTAGCTATATTTATACCTTTAATGCTGCCTTGTTAAACTAAGGAACTAAAAATATATTAATCTTTATACTTTATAAAAAGATAGCTACTTTTATTTTTTAATAATTAAAAATAGCGCAATGTGCAAAGCATATTGTTAACAAAGGTCAGTGCTTAAAGCACAAAGCAGGTGCTAAAAGACGCTTAAATTTAAGTCCTAATACAAATAATAATGCTTTGTCTTTTAATACTTTAAAGGAGAGAGAAAAAAATAGAAATAAAAAAGCTTACAAGTTTTAAAATAATTTTAAAAACGAATAAGCTATGTTCTTTAAGCTTAATCTAAGAATTGATATAAATTGTGAGATTACTTGCTATATTTATAATTAAAAAGAATATATATTTCAAGATAAAAGGTGCTTAAAGTATGCTAATTAGGCCCTGGACTTCCCAAAAAGGTTAAGGCTAAAGAAGACGCTACTATAGCTTTGTGCCGTGTAAACTAAATCATAACATGCCTTTCTTGTTTCTTAAAAGGTGGCTTTAATAGCTTGTACCTTGCAAGTAAAGTCTTACTTTTATCGATTATTTTAGCAAAGCATGTCCTTGCAGGGCCTTTGCCTCATTAAAGAAGTAAATATAAAGCTAGATTATTAATTTTAGACAATTATACGTTATATTTATTAAGTTATTAATGTTTTAATGCTTTTAAAGTGCAGTATACACTTAAAAATAAGGTTATTTCTTATTTATATAATTGGCTTGCCAGCCGGGCTTTATTAAATAACTACTTATTAATAAGAGCTTATATAAGCTCAAGTGACTTATAAGGCCTTTATAAGTTATATAAACTCTTATTAGTGGCCTTATTATAAGCATATAAAAGTATAATTATAACTTGGCTAAATGTCGATTTTTTGGGGTGCAGCGGTTTTATTTCTTATCAAGTAGCCTGTGCATAGCCGGTGCAAACACCAAGAACACCAAAAAATCGCTCTTTATACATTGTACCTTAATAATTAAAGAACTAGTTATTATAAGTATATGCAATAATTAATATTATTTTAAAAGCTGGCGCGTATAAGCTTATATTAATTATTATAAGTATATGCAACTAGTAGCTTTTAAATTATTAAAGCACAATTTATAAGGAGCGATTTTTTGGTGTTTTTGGTGTTCTTATATCACATGATATTCGTTTTTTTAAGCCAATCAGAGGGCCAAGTTTTGCACCTCGCTTAATCCTAAGCATTTTTCTGCCCTCTTTATATCGCACATGCGATCTCCCCCTAAATTCATGAATATAACACTAATGCCGTTGGGCAATAAAAAGAGATCTTTGCGATCTAGAGTTTCCTCAATTTAAAAAAGGATTTCGGAACTGTTTTTTTTATATTTTGGAAGTTGAAAAGAAAAGAAGGCAAGGCATTATTAGTCGCGCTTGGGTAAATAATAAACGCCAAGCTCGCT
>Ga0302221_10002970_pt1 | contig 10396 bp, 11 predicted proteins | sample II_Palsa_E2_1_FD_193517 | JGI IMG/M metagenome (GOLD analysis project Ga0302221, IMG submission 193517) | Peat permafrost microbial communities from Stordalen Mire near Abisko, Sweden - II_Palsa_E2_1 | ecosystem: Environmental > Terrestrial > Soil > Palsa > Peat permafrost | place: Sweden...
TTTTTGAAGAGCCACAGTCCTGTTTGTTGATTTCTTAGCTCACACCACTAAGGATGTTGCGGTAGAGTAAAAGTGGTGTATCTTCTATTTTAATATATTCCAAGAGGCTACATTGAAGGGATCCCAAACTCCTAGGCTGAACATGCATGCATCACCAATCTATTCAAGACCTTCCCACGTGAGATCTGCAAGAATATCCGGGAAGTCACCCTATTCCCAAGTACCGTTGCAGAAGAGAATTGTAGCCCTGCTGCAGTAGACTGTTCAAGTTCAAGCCATTGGTGTTGCGATTGCTTCTTTCTGGATACATGTCGCTGATAATGCTACTATTCAATTCCTGGAATTACCAAGATCAAGTGGAGACCACTGGGAACCCCAAAGAGTCAGCGAATGTCTTTACGCGTTCATCATACCTATTGCCAATGAACTTTGCAAGCGTGGCATAGATTTCTACCAGTCAGTCTGGCTGCCAGTATGATACCTACATCCAAATCTGCTGCATGTCCTCATTTGAAAGCCATCAATCTCGTTATCTGGAAATGGACGCCGGTGATCCTTTTGAGTTTCGCCTGGAAGACTTGGATTGTACAGTCTTGCCCCGACACACTTGGCAGGCATTTGATTAAAACGTACAGCTATTTGGAACTTTCAATGCTCTCTGCTTTATCTTTGCTATCTTTTTGCCAGAGACGCTCAATCATACAACGCTGAGTCATACAACGCTGAGTCATACAACGCTTCTCCTACTTCCGAAATACTGACTTGGACTGCGGTCTGACACAATGGCTTGAGTGCGTGTTGCACCATTACGCCCTTCTCTGCTTTTTGCCTCTACAATCGCATTCCTTGATGCATGACTCGGCACAAGCCAGCAGCCATTTGCGATCGCAAACTGGCGGGGGCTTTGGTTTCAACTGCATGGCAGACGGCCTCAATTCTGCAGACCCTGCTGATGTCCCAGGGAGGTCGTTCTCACCCAGCGAGCTAATTCTTCCAAGGGCTTCAGGATACTCCAAGCTCCTGCTATCTTCACACATTTCCATCCACTGCGCCTGTCTCCTGGCTCCTCCGAACCAGGCTTTGCAATATATAGCCATCATCTTCTTCACTTAACTGGCTTTGTCTTTCCATGTCACTAGATCCTCGTAGTCCTTGCATACTGAATCTTGTGTTCACGATACCGGGGCTACCTGGCGTCGATCCGCCAGTCAATAGCTCAAACTCGGGGCTGTCGAGATCTTTGGATGGGAAATTAAGCATATACACACCCAAAAAGATGACCAGGAATCCACAGAGGAGTAGCGTCGTTTGTAGGAAATCCGTTATATGAAAACCCTGGAATAGAACGAAGGAAGCTGTGAGGACAGCTGTGGTGAATGTGACGTAGTATATAGGGCTCACACTATTGAGTGTTAGCTTAAGCCTGTGAACTTGATGTAGTGCTTACACAGATTGCGGGAAGGTACTCAGGGCCTTGTTGAAGTAATTCATTTGTATGACAATGCAGAAGATTGCAACGATAGCAAAAAGATATGTTGATGGACGAGCGAATTGGTTTGCACCAGCAAAGGTCAACTTGAGTGCAATTCCAAAGGCCTTCAACGCCATGACAGAGATTGCACCGGTTGCAGCGCAGATTGAAAGGTAATACAGAGGGTTCGTTGTGCCGTATCGTGGGCAGACTGTATATATCATGACGACGGAAAAGACTGCTGTGATGAAGGAGAAGAGTACAAATCCTGCCAAAGTTAGCTTTATTTGTGCCGCGGAATTGCACATACCAGGTTGCAGAGCATAGTCCAGAATCTCATCAACAGTTTGGATATCCTTGTCTGGTGGGGCATTGGCAACGATCAAGATGGAGCCCAGTATACACAACAAACAACCCAGCCTCCCCAGGTGTCCCAACCTCTCCTTCAAGAAGTATGCACCCAGTATTGTCCCAGTAAGCACGCTTAGCGCTCCCAGAGGAGTGACCAAGACGGCGGGCGCGAATGCGTATGCTGCGAAGTTGAAGAGTTCCCCCACGACCAGCGTGATCATTCCCGTCCACCAGAGTGGATTCTTGATGTATTCGAACCCGTCTCCTTTGAAGCCATGTCGTTCGCTGGCATCGCGTAGGCCAATCTTTGTTATCACGTAGCTAGAGCCGATGAGGCCAGATCCACAGACTGCAAGAGCCACGCCGATGAATTTGTCGTCGGGCATCGTGTTTCTGGTCGGATAGAGGGGTTTCTGCGGTCGGCGCCGTGAAGGTTATTGTGTGCCTCCCGAGGGCGCGATCGACGTACGTGTATACCGGGCGCGATTAGATTTGTCGATGACTTACGATAAAGAAATAAATAAATTATGGAGTAGGGATGACGAGGCGCAGTGCAAGGATTTTAATACCTGTCGAATTTTAGCCTCAGGGGTTCAGGGGCTTTAGTCGAAAAGTGAAGCTTATCTCATTCACTACCTAGTCAGCTAACCGAAGTCCCTCACCAAAGCACGCCCCGCACCAAAGCACGTTTTAGCGATTTTTAATTTTTTAATAACTCCATAATTATTAATCCTTTTAATTTAATTTTTAAAATATAAGATTTATATATATAATAAATAAAATTAAAAATGGTTTTATATTTATATTATTATTTTTAAATTACTTATTTAAAATCTTTAATTTTAATAAAAATATTTTAATTTTAATTTAATTTTAAATAAAATATATAAAATATTATATATTACTATAAATTTTATTTTATTTAATAATAATTAAAATATTATATATATAAAGTTTTTAATAAAAAAAAACCTTTATTAATAAAATATTAATTTTAAAATAATTTTTATTTTTAAATTTTTTTTTAAATAAAATTAATAAAATATTATAAAATAAAGTAAATATAAAGAATATATTTAATTATTCTAAAAATATATTTTATATAAAAGTTATTTATAATAATATATTTAATAATAAAGACTTATAATTTATAACTTTAATTTTTTAAAAGTTTTTTAAAAGATATTTAATTTAAATTTAAGAATTTAAGGTTTAAAATATAATTCTTTAAAGTAATTAAAGAAATATATATTCATTATTATATTAAAAAGAATAAATTAATGAATTTTTTATTTTATTAATAAATTCTATATTTAATATTTATTATATATAATTTTATATTTAAAAACTTATTTATAAAATTAAAAATAACTATAATATTAATATAAATCAAAAAATAATTAATAAAATATTTATATTATTATTTATTATAAATCTTTTATTTATTATTTTAAAATTAATATTTTATTAATAAAAGTTTTTTTTTTTAAAAAAACTTAAAAAAAATTAAAATTATAAACTATAAGTCTTTATTATTAAATATATTATTATAAATAACCTTTATATAAATTATAATTTTTAAAATAATTAAATATATATTTTATATTTATTTTATTTTATTTTATAATATTTTATTAATTTTATTTAAAAAAAAAATTTTAAAAATAAATTTTTTTTTAAAATTAATATTTTATTAATAAAAGTTTTTTTTATTAAAAACTTTATATATATATAATATTTTAATTATTATTAACTAAAATAAAATTTATAATAATATATAATATTTTATATATTATATATAAAATTAAATTAAAAAAATTAATTTTTTTAAAATAAGTAATTTAAAAATAATAATATAAATATAAGAATAATTTTATTTTGACTTATTATATTTAGTACTTTTATTTTTTAAAAATTAAATTAAAAGGATTAATAATTACGAAGTTATTTAAAAATTAAAATATCGCTAAAACGTGCTTTAGTGCGGAGCATGCTTTGGTGAGGGACTTCGGTTAATCAGCGAGCCACCAGGAGGTGCAGGAATTCGTTGCCGGCTTTAGGCGAGAACACCAAAATTACCCCAAAAATAAAAAATTATAAAATTTATAATAAATCAACCATACTATATAATACTACAGCTTAAAAAACCAGAATACTAGAGTATATAAAGTATCCAGGATTCAAGTCTCTTCAGCTCATAACGTCTTTTAGTATATTAATATTTTAAATTTAAGTTTATATTTATAGAAAAAATCTATTATTGTTTTAAATTATTTTAAATTCCGTTTCTTTTAAAGAATATCAAACTTTATATAATTAAGTTCAATATCCGATAATATAAATAATATTAGTTCTAGCGTGGCTAAAATATAATTTATTAATCTTGGTGGTTTTAGGTGTGATTTTGGTGTTCTCGCCTAAGGCCTGCAATGAATTCCTGCACCCCCTGGTGAGCATTTAAATAAAGTATTCTCAGGTTTGCCCTCCCGGGTTTGGCGCCCGCTGCATCGGGCAAGGTATACCCACGGACCAGCCGCCGCTTTTAATATCTCGAATATTTATGAAAGTCGTGCTCCCCTACTACTCGACTATCTTCCTCTTTAATCTTATCCCAACCCTTCCCCTTAATCGGCCGCTTCGTGTCCTACTATATATTCTCTACTTATCTTGTCTAGACTTACTTGAAATCCTCTGTCGGCCTCGCTGTGCCTAAATACCCTTGACGATATAGCTAGTTTAAAGCTAGAGTTCTCGATCTCTTACTTTGGAGTCGATGCTCTTAAGTTAGTTTCTCCTTACCCTCCCTAGGCTCCAAAGTAAAGCAAACTCTGAACTCTAAATGGCCCATAATCTAGATCCCTCCTTTAAGGACCTACCCTACCCAAGATCACTATCCAGGCTATAGAGACGATTGTTGGCATCAACCGACGTCTTCTAGATCCCGAAATGAATATATGGAACCTAATAGAGTAGCGGATCCTCGTATAGCTCGGCCGTTCTCGGGTCCCTCACTGTCCCTTTACTTAAGCGTAGTTGTTCGGTTGCCAGGGAAAAGTCCTTGTTTTGGACGTCTGCCATACGCTCAAATTCCCGGGATGCCCGCCCTGCTACGAGGGCCACACTTTCCGACATCCACTGGTCACGAAGCTGCCGGCTCGCCCGGTGGAGGCCTTCCACCACCGTATTGTCGCTCATACTTCCTCTTTTCATCTACGCATATGTCGTTGTCGCCGCCTCCACGGGTAAGCAATCGTGGCCACCCCTCTCTTGATAGGGCGTGTCTGCAGACGAAGAAAGGATGACGCTCCAGAAGAATGAAAAATTGCTGCAAGTAGGGAAATATAAAAGTTCAAAAAACTGTTTCTTGAAACGCTTTGATAGTGATAGTGCTTTCATTTCGCACACAAAAGTATAATTCCTTACATGATAAATCATATCTGCTTGCGCATTGACAGTATATGCCGAGGGAGGGCGATTCGCTCATAAACGCCTTTCCATAAAAACCCGAGCTGCTGAAATCCCACCAACCCCGTTTTCCATGTGTACCAGATATCAACGCCCCTCCCACGCACCAAAAAACAAATCCCTATCCCAATTTACGCCCCTGAAGTGACGATGCCGAGTTGGCCACATTATCCATCGCTGGTCAAGTCAACAGGGCCATCCTCTCCAGTCGTGATGATATTCCTGGGTCTTTTGGGATCCCGTCCCAAGGTACCTTGTGTCAAACCTCGACTTCCGTCCCTCTCACGTTTCACTCTTGTGGCAGGATCTCGCCGCCGTGCAGCAGCGCTGGCAGCGAGACTGACTTGCATGTCATATGCCGCTTCCGCCTCCACTCGCTTACTCTCCAGCTCCTCGTTCTCCTCTTCCAGCTCTTGAATCCGATCTTGTGATTCCTGGATCTTTACCCGCAGAGCATCGATCGAGCCGGTGGCGTCTTGGTCTTTGATAGTGAGATCCTCGACGCGTGCGTTGGCGGCTTCGAGATCTCTCTCGGCGTTTCGAATCTCTTCTCTCAATCTTCGAATGACCGTTTCACTCATTGCGAGTTGCTGGGTCTTAGATTCAAGATCAGCGGCTAATTTTGCTATCTCTTGGTCTTTGACTGCCAATTGCTGCTGCTGAGACTTGGTTTCGGTCTTGGGAAGCTTGAGTCAGCTATATCGAGATGGATGAGGAACGTTACTTACCCGAAGATCCTGGAGCTCTTCTCTCATCTGAGCTCGATATGGGGCAATAGTTCGGGAAGGCGTGTTCCTGGTAACATCGTTTGTCTGATTCTCAGGACTACTAACCGAGCTCCGACTGGAAGGGCGTGGGATTGGAGAGTCCAACTGCATAATCTCTCCATCTGAACTATCGGCGTCATTAGGATTGCCATTGTCAATTTTCACATTAGGAGGAGAATTTCTTCTAAGAGCACTGTTGACTGATTTTTCAACTCTTGTTTGTATACTCAGCGGCATGGATAAAGGCGCTCTCGGCCGAAGGCTTTCCGGGGCTAGACCAAAGAATGCTTGGGGATCTTCTCGAGAAATCATGGGAAAGTATTCCTCTTGAGGATCAAGGCCAGGGAACGTAACTTTCCAGTCTTTCTGAGGTACGACCATAGACGGGCAGCCACATCTGGGACTTCCGAGAGGATTAAGCTCGACAGAGGGAGTTGCAGGTTCGGGATCTGAAAGCTCAATTTAGCATCGGTAGGACAACACAGACCTTGGAATATTCTCGACCCAAAGTTGAGGGATGTGGGAAACTACTTACTTGATCTCAGCAAGTCGCCTCTCTTGAGCGCGCAAGAGCTTTCTTGGTGCAATGTAATTTCAAGTTTAGGATTTAAACCATAAATTCGAGAAATCATTTCGCCATCCCTGTCAATCCAAGAGACGATGATCTCACCAGGGCCACCCAGGCAAGTCCCTATCATCATTGGCATATGACGGAGGTTTTCGGACACCTTCTGACACAGAGTCGCCTTTGATTCACACGATTCTCGGTGCGTGAGCCCTGGGTCTCTCATCACCTCTTCTAATACAAGCTCATATAAAGTTAAGGCAATGTGATCGCACGAAAAGTAGGACATGGTGGACGACTCGTCATTCGATTGTCGAGAAAGCCAGCAGGCAGTCTTCGAATGACTTTGCTTAAAATCGAGCCATTTATTGTTGATCTCCAAAGTTGACTCGAAGAGAATCAAATCGAAGTCGGTTGTGGCGCCGTTTTTGAACACGACTTTCAAGTCTTTGGTCTTTACATCCAAAGCTAGGGCCGCTCTCAAGGCTCTCCACACCCCGGCAGAATATGGACTTTGGTTGTCCTCGGCGACTGGCGCATTGTGAAGCAAGTGGCACTGCTGTTCTCTCGGCGCTCTCACAAGCTTGAATTTTCTGAGTGATTCCCAGAGAGGTGTAGGCAGTTGTATGGGCTCCCTCTTCAGACTATTTCTGATGATCTCGGCATCCTACGATTGAACACAGTAATTAAAGTGTGGAGGGCCAGATATGGGAGGGTACGTACCTTGTCTCCATTGCGAGTGTCGTGATAGAAGCAGCCACGTTCGGGATCCTGTTCTAAAAGCCGTGACCAGACCTTCTTTGCTGTAAATTCAGAAATGAACTCTTCGACTTTGTTGACATCGGCAGTCTCGTCAGCTCGCAAGAGTTCGACATACTTATCAATTGTGTCCGGTTCATGAAGACGGATGGCGTCCGCCCAGATCTCAGCCAGAATTCTAGCTTCCTGGCCGGTTTTCTTCAGGCTCGTCCGGTCACGTTCCACTGACCCACGATAAAAGTTATACCCGAACTTCAATGGTTTCTCGAAACTCTTTCCTTTTAGCAAAAGGCTTTTGAGATAGATCCTTCCAGCAAACTCCTCGTCGAGAATCAGACATCCATGTCGTGTTTCGATTGTTTTGGAGGGATGATCTAGGTCAAGTGAGACGGTGACCCAGCTCAGGAAATCTTCCTTTTTAACTTTCTCCCCAATTCCTTGGACCAGGCCGATCTTCACGGTCACATCTTCCCATATGTTCGATTGCAGCTCTCTTGTCGCTCCAGCAGCCATTCTATTTTTCTTGTTTCTCCCTCAACTTCTTGATCTTGTCTTCGGCCATGGGTGCCAGCGAGCAGTAAAGCTGCCTTTTCCTATGCCCACCGAACTTGAAAGCCCAGTAGAAGTTGGATGCTTCATATCGAACCCGGTGCCCACTGCGCGTCATCACGAGAGCGCCAACCTTAAAACCCTCGCCATGTTTGCCGGCGGTTTCGTGGTTACCCCCTTTGGTTGTGACACCAATTTCTAACATTTCCCGGCTCATTTGTGCTTTGAAATTCGAGATTTCGACAGTCCCATCCTGCCAACGTATGAAGCCCAGCAATGATTGTGTTGTGGGGTGGCATACTTCGGCTGTGTAGATGTTGTTCGAGTCGAATCCTTTAACGACGACCTGACATTGGGTCTGTCTGAATTGGTTTGTTTCGATAATTGCATCCTTCCTACAGGCGGTCAGTTGATGGAAAATGAAACTGGAATACGAGGCTCACCAATTTTGCGTAAACTCTCTGAATGCCTCTGCGGGTCCCCACTCTGGCACATAGTCTTTGCTATAACCCGTATTTTGAGTATCGCGGCGGAGCATACTTCTGTCTTCGTAGAGTATTGACTCATCGAAGTCTCCCTCAGACAAATCCTCGTCACAAGAAGCGGCGCTATGCGGAGGCATCCTATTTGGTCTCTGGAAATCTCCGCCAACCCTGGCAACTGGATCAAGCACGGTATAGCCTCAAGATTGTAATAAGGAGGTGAGAATGGCTTCGATCTTGATATGCGTGTTGTGTCACAATTTAATGCAGATATGAGGCTTAAAAAAATCTCGACATGAAAAGTTTAAGGTCGAAGGCTGCGAAAATTGAGGGGATGCTGAGCAGTATTTGTAGGTTTGTTGGTGGTACCTGGAGCTGGGTAACCGAGATCCCCACTCTAAAACACGCGTTTTCAACAACAACAATATAACGCTCATAGTCCGTCGTAATAGAAGCAAGCTTTACTACGTTAGGGGTCTGGGGGGTCTTAGATAGGGAGCCTTGATAAGTCCAAATAATATTATTATGTAATGCCCTAAAGTATTATATAATTATAAGTATATAAGAAATATTATTTAAGTTAAGCACGAAGTCCTTATCTACCTAAGAACACGGTCCCTCTATATAGTCCTTCGTGCCGTACTAGACCTCTAAAGAGTCCTGGATCCCTTGAATCCCTTTTCCTCGTAAACGGGTTTACCAGGATCCGTCACGTGACCTCCATGTAATCTCGTTATATACTATTGGATTCTTTATAACATAGCGTTTTTTATACCCGAGCTTTAAGCTTTAACGATAGTTTATAATATGATTTTTTTTTTAGTTTAATAATACTTTATTATAATAAATAAAATAAAAAAATATTAATTATTTAATAACGACTTTTTTTTTTTTAATATATTCTTTAAGACTTAATATAAGACTAAGAAAATAATTAAATTAACTCGTGATATTAAAATTTATAACTTTAAAATATTATTTTATTTTTATTATATAAAAAAAAATTATTAATATATTATTAATTTTAATTAATTTTTTTATTATATTAAATATATTTATTATAAATATTTTTATAATAATTTAATTAATAATTAAAATAAAAATATATTTTAAGAAAATAATTAAATAATTATTAAATATTAAAAAAATATTTTTAAAGAATAAAAGAAATATATTATAACTTAAGCTTAAGAGATTATAATTTATATAACTCGTTTATAAAAATAATATTATTTTTTTTATAAAAAAAAAAAAAATAATTTATTATAATTTTTATTTTTTAAATGAATTAAATATAATAAAGATTAAAGAATTAAAAAAAAAAAATAAGATTACGAAGTCTTTATCCCCGTTTTTAATATTTTTAATTTTTTAAATATCTTTAATTTAAATAACTTTAATCTTAATTTAATTTTTTAAAAATTTTTAGATTTTTTTAATAAAATTTTTTAAGTTTTTTAAAATAATTAAGATTTTTTTTTAATTTTTAAGTATTTTTTAATTATAAATATTTTTTTTATTTAATTAAATATTTAATTTTTTTTAAATATATTAATAATTAAAAATAATCTTAACTTTATATTTTTTTTATAAGTTTAATTATTAAACTTTTATAATTAATATAATAAATATATTTAAAAATATTAATTTAAAAAATAATATATAAAATATTAAATATATTTTTATAATCTTTAATAATTTAAGTTTATAATTTATAAATTTAATTTTTTTATTTTAATATTTTTTTTAAGTAAATAAATTTTTTTTTTTAAAGTTTAAGTTTTATATTATACTTTTAATTATAATATATTATAAATTATTAAAATATATTTATAATTTATAAAAAATAAAATAATATTTATAGTTTTTGATTTTATATTATTATATAAATATTATATTAAAAATAATAATTTAATTTAATTATTTTATTAATAATTAATATAATAATATAAATATATTTTTATTATTTAATTAATTTTTATTTATT
>Ga0302221_10002973_pt1 | contig 10388 bp, 4 predicted proteins | sample II_Palsa_E2_1_FD_193517 | JGI IMG/M metagenome (GOLD analysis project Ga0302221, IMG submission 193517) | Peat permafrost microbial communities from Stordalen Mire near Abisko, Sweden - II_Palsa_E2_1 | ecosystem: Environmental > Terrestrial > Soil > Palsa > Peat permafrost | place: Sweden...
CGATTATAGTTTTTATAATCTTATTTCGATGTACTTCTTCTTCGTTTATTAATATCTTTCTCTTTCAAAACGAGTAATATAACTCTTTTATTAATGCTTTTATAATAATAAGTTTTAGTTCGTCAATTATATCTTTAACTATAATAAGCATAAGCGTCTAGACTTAAGAAGTTAGTTCGTCTTTCTTTCTTTAGTCACGTAATAAGGCTCTTCTTATATTAAGTATAAGAAAGTTTAAGGCCTGTCTTTTTATACTCAGGGCTCTTTTTATACCGGGCTTAAGAAAACTTAAAGCCTATCCTTTTATACTCATCGCTTATTTAATTCCTTATAAAGTCTTTCTTTTATGAACTGTCGATAGATTAATAGTCATATATAGGATTTAATTATTATTAATAATAGTAGTAACCGAATTTATAAACGTCTCTTCTTGAAGTAAATTAGTTCTTATAAAGACGACGACTTGAAAGTTATTTAGTCGTGAGTTATAGAGAAGTTTAACGTCTATTAAAGTCTCTTTTAATCGACTAATCGGCTGTCGTTATAACAACGCGGTCATAATACTTTAAGGTTTAACTCCTTTTATTATAAGATCAATAGTCCCGTCCGGAATTTCTTCTTTAAAGTCTACTCTTATTACTTTAATTATATACTCAAAATCTAATATATATATTTTAACTTACTTTATAATCTCTTTAAAATATCTTATAAAAACATTAAGTCGGCCTAATATTATCAATTTATCTATACGTCTATTAACCGGTAAGGACTTAAGATTTATATATCCGTAATACTTATAACCGAAAGGCTTTAAGTGATTTATATTAAGTATCTCTTTTATATAAGCGCCGATTAATATTTGTTTGATTCCGTTGATTTTAAGGCTATTAAACGTACGGTTTTGAATATAAACATCGGCCTTTATAACTTCGTCTTAAAACTCGATTAATAGACTAGAATCCTTTAATATCGCTCGAGCGTTGTTTTTAGTCGTCTATATACTACGTTTAATAAGACTATTTTAATTATAAACGTGAGATATAATAGCTTAATATTGAATACCCTCGGTTTTAACCTATTCTTTAAAGAGAGATTTGAGCTCAGTTATATTATCAACCTTAATTTATTAAATATTATACCCCGTAATAGTTTCTTCTCTTATCTTTTATACTCGAAGCTTTATTACTAATTCGACTCTTGACTTTATAGAGATAGACTATACCCGTCTTATTACGCTGTCAATGATCTGACCGAAGTAATAGTTACCTCGAAGTGATTTTAAGAGTAGTCCGTAGGCGTTAATATATATAAGTATTAAAGTAGTGTCCTTTTAAAGGCTCAGTTTACGGCTAATTCGATTTTATATCTTTATAAGCTTATAAACCTCGTATTTAAATATGTCAGTCGGAATATAAATCTTCTCTTTAAGCTTTATAACTTTATATAAGTACTTTAACTTTTCAGAACTTATATAATAGAATCATCGATATTATATAATATATCGCTTTCTCACTTCGTTAAAAGACAGCTTCTTCTTTCGCTTCTATAAGGGTAGCCCTTTTATTTCAATATCAGTGTCGCTCTCGTCGAGTCTTTACTTATTAACTTCGGTTTCACTATCTTTATTAAGAGCGTACTCGTTAACTTCGCTCTCATTAACTTTACCGGCGTTATAATAATAATAGTCTTCGTAGCTCGTATCGCTAATATAATAGAGTCCCTTTACCCTTTTATCTTTTATAATAGTTTTAAACGAAATGATATATGATTAATTAAAAGTAAAGGAGACAATTAATTGATCAACCGTTGTATAGATTATATTATATACTATCGAATAAACTATTAATATAATAACCGCCGGAGTTATTTTATCCGCGTCAGTCATAACGTATATTATTTTATTAAGGCTATTCTTGAGCTAAGAAATAATATATAGTCCTTCTTATATTATTGCCTTTAAGATCTTCTCTTTATTCTTATAAAAGTACATTCTTTTACTATTAAAAGAGCCTTTGATTAACTGATCTGAATAGATTCTTTTAATTAAAAAGAGAGATATATTAAGGTTTAAAATAAGTAAATAGTTTAAAAGCATCGTAGAGCTCTTATTTATTAAGACTATTTTTATAACACTTTTATAAATAGAATATAACTTCCCTCCGCTTATTTAAATCACTTTATGATATAGTTCTAAAAGAGATCTATAGATGTTAAAATCATTAGTCATATGCGATATAACGCTAATATCCGCTAGCCACTTATATTTAAAGATCTTATAAAGTGCTTTCTTTAATATAACGGTCATAATAACTTCGTCCTCTTTATCTTCGAGTTCTAGTTCCTCGTCTATAAAGTCATTATTAAAATCGTATTCCCTCGTAAGATAAGCTTTATAATAAGTACGCTTAATGTCTTTATTCAACTTATCTTTTACTTTACCTTTGATATTAACTCTACGTTTATTAAACTCTTCACGATTATAAAATAAATCGAATCGGGGTTTAAAAGTACTTTATAATTCTCGAGTAGTTTTAACCTTAGCTTTAACTTATTATAATACTTATTATAAGTACTGGCAACTCTTTATCTTATAACGCTGACCGTATAAGTAGTATTTGAGTCTTCTATCATTAGATTCGTCGCTATTATCAAATCTTTTATTACTTTAAAGTTTATTAAATAATCTTTTAATATATAATATTACGCCTTTATTATTATTAATCTTTTCTTCCTTATCTTTGAGAATATCAAGCTTCTTATATATACTTAAAGATCTTTATACGTCGAGTATTATACGAGTGATTCGGTAGTTATTAAAAAGGCCGAAAAGAAAGAAGTTAAATAACTGTTTTTTAATGAATATAAAGGCTAATTCAGGGTTTACTATAACTACTCTCTTTTTTAAATCTTAAATTCGTACTTATCCTTACTCAATTATTATGTCCTCTTTAAGTTTAAAGCTTGTCAACTTCGATATATCCTCTTTAGCCTCTATAAGTCGAGCGTTAAAATACTTCTTTTTCAGCTCATCTTACTTTTATTTTATATAAGGCCATTGTCTAATATACTTATAGTCAAAGTTATCGATATAAAGAGTAATATTATATCGAATGTCTGCCGTTATAAAGACGTACTTTTCGCGCTTTTCGTCACTTTAAGCGAAGTTAACTTATAAAGAGATATTATCGTCGAGTTAAGACAGTTTTAATTTTAACTTTAAAGTACTCATTAATAAAGACGAGGCGCTTTCGAATATATTACTTTTAAAGAAGAAGGAAGTATATTATTTTTTAATTAATTCGATGATAAAACTGATCTTCTTTAATTAAAAGAAATCTATTATAAGCTCAAATTATATTCTATAGTTTAATCGAGTAAGCATTGGCGTAAAGCGCCTTTTCGCGAAGTCAATAAACTCTATTGTTTTTAATATAAGCTATCGTATAATAGCTTATAGTTTATTGATTCGAATAGCGATTTACGAGTTAATCGTTCGATAATTAAAGGTTGATTATTATAATTATTGATGATGATACGTATTGTCAAATATCGACCGTCTGGCTTATTTTTCACGACCTTTTAAATAGTGATACGTATTAAGCAGCCGTATAATTACTCCTCTTAAAAGTCTTTGTCTATATTGCTTTTTTACGATCACTTCTCAAATGGTCGAGCGTACTAAGCTACTATATCACTATTCTACTTTAATTCAGAGTTTAATTCGATCGCTCTCAGCGACAATTAAGTAATTTAAGCCTTTAGAATATCGACGTCGTTACTCGCCGAGCTCATAACTTCTTAAAAGGCTACGCGGAAGTGATTAATTAATACTGAAGAGTATATAAAAACGTATAAGTAATATAGCCTTGATTTATTAAAGTGAAGGTTGAAGACCGTACTATTCCCATATATATACAGGAACCAGGATCACGTGACCCCAACAAGTGATCCTACTTAATCCTCTTCAACCTTTAGTTAAGGCTATACCCTTTCAATAACTCGGACGTTAATTTTGTCGACGAATACGAGGCTTATAATATAAGATAAGTATCGTTATAATAATATAATAAAGAGTTTTTCGCCTTCGATAAAAGAAAGATAAAGACTTTAAACGTATATGAAATCGAGTATATAATTACGGATTATTAAAGATAATAAAAAACGGATTCTTATCGGTTTTACGCTTATAAAGTGTTTGGATATTGAATAATATTTAATTTAAAAAGGTTTAAAAAGTTGAAAGCCGGGTATTATAATTAAGTTCAAAAACAATAAATATATATTAAATCGTGGGACTAATCTATCGATGTCTTAAGCGTAAAAGAGTTCGAGAAAGCTATAAAGGAATAAGACTTTTCTAATATTATATACTCTTTATATATCTTAAGAAGAGAGTATTAATGTCTTTAAAACTAAAGGAAATATAAATATAATAATAATCGTGTCGATATGACTATTAATATTCTTAGTCTTAAAATATTATTAATATATTAAATAGACGGTTATAATATTAAAATTAAAGCTATAGAAATATTTAAATATCTTTAAGACTTTATAAATATATTTAATATACTTTTAATTAAAGAAGTAATAAACTATAAAGGATTTAAATATATTATCGAGACTATAAATCCTCTTCTTTACAGTTTATTATATAACTTGTCGGAACTTTAACTCGAGGTATTATAAGAATACTTTATTAATACTTTAAGAAAGAAATAAATCCGACTCTTTATTAGTTTAATAAAGGCTTTTATACTCTTTATATTAAAAAAAGATAAAGGGTTAAGACTTTATATTAATTATCGTGGTCTAAATAAGATTATAATTAAGAATCGTCATCTTTTACTTCTTATCGATGAAATATTAGACCGACTTATAAGAGCCGTTTAATTTATTAAACTCGATTTTAAGAATATATATTATTGAATTTATATTCGAGAAAGTGATTAATAAAAGACCGTTTTTCGGATTAAATATAATTATTTTAAATATTTAATAATGTCTTTTAGCCTTATTAATGCTCTAGTGATATTTTAAACTTATATTAATAAAGTATTATTTGGAATTGTCGACTACTTCGTAATTATATATTTTAATAATATATTTATTTATTTTAAATTAAAAGAGGATTATTACGTTTACGTCAGAATTATTATAAAAAGACTAAAGAAGTATAAGCTATATATTAAGCTTAATAAATGTTTCTTTAACGTCGAGGAAATAGAGTTTCTAAGATTTATTATAAGTATTATAAAAGTGAAACCAAACTTAAACAAAATCCTTATTATTGAAAAGTGGCTTAAATCGGAGTTATTTCATAAAGTTTAAGTCTTTTTAAGTTTTATTAACTTTTATAAGAGGTTTATTTATAAGTATTCTTATAAAGTAATAAAACTGACTAATCTCTTAATCGGAATAAAGAATAAAAGAAAGACAGGCCCTTTTATCTTTACTTTATAAATTAAAGTTAGTTTTAAAAAGTTGAAGAAGGCTTTTACTACTGTTTTATTCCTGATCTATTTCGACTTTAATAAACCGATCCGCGTAGAAACTAATACTTCAGTTTATATTATTATTAGAACTATGTCTCAATAAACTTCTTATAAATAAAGAAGGAAATAATATTAACACTTTATTATATTTTAAAGCCGGAAGTTAACTTTAATAAAAAAGAACTATAATATTTATAATTAAGAATTGCTAATTATTATAAAATACTTTTTAATATTAAAGGCATTACTTCAAAAGGTCTTAATATACTATTAAAGTCTTAATGAATTATAATAATTTACGTTATTTTATAAACATTAAATATTTAAAATCTCATTAAATATAATAGACAATTTATCTCTCGTTTTTTAACTTTGAGATTTATTATTATAAAAGTAGTATTAATTTAACGGATATTTTAAGTCATAGACTTGATTATATACTTGACGGACTTATTAATATTATATAATTATTAACTTTTTAAAATAAATTGAAAAGACTTTTTATATTAGCGATTTAATCTTAAAGTATTAATATTTTAAATAGAAATGATAAAGATATATTTATAAGTCTAGTTGCTTCTATAAGCCTTTTTTATAGTTATTCTTATACTTCTTTATATAAGGATAAGAGGTCTTTATTAAAAGATTTATAAATGTCTTATAAATGTTTTGTCTTTATAAAAGAAGTGACAAGGAATTACTTAACGTCTTTTATTATAAAAAAAGCTCATTATTTAACTATGATTAAATCTGACGTTATAGACTTAAGACCTTCTTTAATTAATTAGATCGATAGTTATAAACATCTGATCTCAAGAATATAATTCACTGAAACTATTTCTTAAATATCAGCGTACTTCCTTTTATAAGACTTTATAATCATAATAATATATCGAGTATAATAAGTCGATGAGCTTAATAAGTTTATTAAGAAAGATTAATTTAAGAAAAAGGATTCCTCCGACATTATAATATAGTCAGTCGATAAAGAGGGTTTATTATATTAATAAAACAAGGTTTATATCTTTAATGATTCCGTTCTATATATAGAGATCTTACGACTTTATTATGACGATCCCTTTATAAGACACTTCGATATTAATAAAACTATAGATCTCTTATATAAACACTTTTATTAAGAGAATATAAAAGACGATGTTTAAGAATATATTTAAGAATACGAGGTTTATTAACGATTAAAGGCTAAAAGACATATATTTTATAGATACTTAAAAGCCTTTTATAACCGTCTCGGCTATAAAAAGAAATATTTATAGACTTTATTACTAGTCTACTTTTTAATAAAAACTTGAATAATAATAAAGATTATAATATAATTCTAATTATAGTCGATAGATTCTTAAAGATAACTCGATATATACTTTATTATAAGACTATCGACGCTTTAAAACTAGTTTAAAAGATGTAAAACAGTATATTCTCTCTCTTTAAGACCTTTAATAAAATAGTCTCTGATAAAAGAACTGTTTTTATAAATAAATTCTAGTCGACATTATATTTTCACTTATATTTCCGTTAACGTCTTAATACTGTTTTTTATTTATAAACTAACGGATAAATAAAACGATAAAATCAAACGTTAAAATAATATCTTTAAAGCTATTATAATAAGTATAAAAATGACTAAGCCCTTAAATTACCTTTTATAAAGTTTATATATAATAATAATAAATATTAAGTATTATAATAGTCTTTTTTCTCAGTCGCTTATAATTATAAACTAAAACTTTTATAATATTTAAAATAGTTAAAGCTCGAGGACGGGCTAAAAAAAGAAGTACTAATTATATAATAACGTATTAAAATATTAATGAAACTCTGATAAGAACTTATCAGACTATAAAACATAGTTTAAAATAATCGGGAAAGGTATTATAATAAGTATCGACTTAATAAGCACTTTTTTATTGATAAGTAAGTATTATTATCAATTAAAAACCTTTATTTAAAAGTAAGAAAACTCTTTTTAAAGTTTATTAACTTATTTAAGATTATTAAATATATCAGTGATATAATATACCGTTTAAACTTATTAAATTAATATAAGAAATTATATTTTATATTTAATATTTCACTTTTAAAAGTATATCACTTAAAGAAAAGTTATAAATCTTAGAATTATTAAATAAGAGAATTCTTAGATTTAATAAAAGAAGACGAAGAATAAGAATAAAAAGTAAAAAAGATCGAGGAGTATAAATAAAAAAAGAATAAAAAGACTCGTGAATACTTAATGAAGTAAAAGAATTAATTAAAAGATTATAATTTATAGTTTATATATCTTGACTTTATTAACGTTAAAGAAACTATTTAAGACTATAAATAATAATACGGATTAAATTCTTAAATATAACTTAATAATAGAAAAAAAGTGAAGAAGCGACGAAGACGTTTAAAGAAAGACAATTAAGTTAAAAGTTAAGAAAAAGTATTATAATTTAAGAAACGTGAACGGCCGGTGAAATAACTTTAAACTTTTAATAAGACACTCTTTTTTACTTTTTTTTATTTGAGGTTTTTATAGGTTTTATTAAGGCTTAAATTTTAAATACTTAAAGAACTTGATTATAATATTGTCGTATTAAAGAAATATTTAAGAAAAGAAGAGAGTTTATTATAATATCTATTAACTTAATTAAAATAAGAGTATTATCGAGAAAACTATTAAAAATAAAAAATATTAAAGTCGGACAAAGTTTAAGTCTTAAATACTATAGCCTCGTCTTATTATAAACTCAAGTATAAATGAAACACTTAATTATATCCGAAGGAATAATATTACCTTCTTTCGTTTCTTTAATCCGATTTTATTAAATTAACGATATTATAGTTTTAAAACAAGAATATATACTTATTACTGTTATAAAAGCTATATAAAAAGCTTTTAATTCTATGATTACTTCACGAAGTAAAGTATTAGTGACTTACTTATAATAAATAATAATATTATTCTTTGAGTCTCGACGTGTATTAATAATAATATTATAAAATAAAATATTAATATCATATAAAGGCTTATACGATTATCAACCGTTAGTCATTAATAAAATGTCAATAAAAAAAGAATATATTATAATAAAGCCAGTTTAAGTAATTATATCGTTATAAACAGTTTTATTAATCCGATATTAAAAAGTAATAAGGCTATATATAGCTTTAAAAGCCTTAAAGTCGAAATACTTATCTATCTTTTTTAAATAATTATTAAGATATATAATAAACGCGTCTATTATATCTTTATACTCATAAATAAACTCGTGAAATGAATTAAGAATCTATATGAATCAGTTTTAAAGTCAAGAAGCTAAAGATAAAAAGTGAACTCACTTTCATATAAAAAGAGTAAGAACTCTTTAAAGAATAAATAGAATAATTAATATATCTAAACGTTTCGAATACGTCTTAAACGGGCGAAGAAAGAGGCGTCTTTAAAGCTTCTTATAACGAGGTCTCTTCGGTTAATAAGACGCGTTATTAAAGAGACTATTAATACGTTATTAAAAGGTTAAAATAGTAGTTATAATAATAATGATGATGATATTAAAGCGTGAAAAGTTTAAAAGAAGTAAAAGAATAATATAATAATAAAATTATATTAAAGTATTATTAAAAAAAGAAAGATTATATTTAAAAAGAAGAAGCTTAACTTAAATAATAGGCTTTTATAAACGCGATCATTAATTTTAAAATAACGAGCTAGTCTTATTTTAAAAGTAAAGCTATTATAAACTTTTATTGTCGTCGTTTAAATTAATTTTAAAAAATCGAAGAAGTAAATAAACAATTATTAACGCGTTTATTAAAAGACTTTATATTGATAAAGTAATATTAAAAAGAAAGAGCTTTTATTACTTTTCTTTATACAGTGAATATTATAAAAAGAAAGCTGAAATCTAAAAGTATTAATATATTATTAAAAAGAGGTAAAGTAACTTAACTACTGACGAAATAATATAATAACGATAAGGAACTATATATTTATTCGTGTTTAAATACTTAAAAGTATATACGTCTCAGATCTTAATTAATAAAAAAGTGTCCCGTTAATCTTAAAGACCGAGATCTTAAATAAGGGAATAATTATGATACGGTTATACTACTGTTTTAATGAGCCTCTATTTAAAGCCGTATCACGTGACTCAGGATCGACAAGAAGATCGGCATTCTTTAATTAAAGTATGTCGTCAATATAATATCAGTATTACGACGTATATAGATTTATATAATAAATAATAACGGAATCATTCTTATAATATAACTATATTAAACCTCACTAATCCTCTGTCTTTAAAAGACAGAGATTAGTTCTATACTAATATATAATATCCCTTCGTTTAATGAGACATAGTCTACGTTAATAAAAGTACGTTAAAGTTCCTTTTAATTCGTTAAAATAATAAAGACTTTAAAGACTTTAACGAAAACCAGCACTGTCGAAATAACGAGTTTAATATACCTTTATTAACGTGGACTATGTTTCACCGGACGAGGGGATACCTTTAATATACTATTAAAGTGCCTTTATTATTATATTGAATTGTTTATTATTTTACAACCTTTTATAAAATATTATGAATTTTAATATTAATTTAAATTTAATAATATAAAGTATTGTGACTTATTTATATTATATAAAACTAATAATGATTTTTAATATATAATAATTATAAGACAAACAATTTATAAAGTTCTTATTAATATATATAAAAAGTAATAAATAAATTCTTTAACGATTTATTAATTAACATTAATATATTAAATAATTAAATTAAATTAAAGTAATAAGTATTAATCTATTTTAATCAATTAAAAAACTTATAAATCTAATTAAAATCAATTAATTAAGATTAAATTAATTGATTAAATTAATTA
>Ga0302221_10002975_pt1 | contig 10382 bp, 9 predicted proteins | sample II_Palsa_E2_1_FD_193517 | JGI IMG/M metagenome (GOLD analysis project Ga0302221, IMG submission 193517) | Peat permafrost microbial communities from Stordalen Mire near Abisko, Sweden - II_Palsa_E2_1 | ecosystem: Environmental > Terrestrial > Soil > Palsa > Peat permafrost | place: Sweden...
GTTGTCACCCGGCGTCAGTCGCAGGGCTTTCTTGAAGTGAACATCGGCCGTGGCGGCATTACCCATGCGCGCCGCGGTGTCGGCCATCAAACCCTCGATCCACGCCACGATGGCTGGAGGCGCCTTGGGACCAGGGTCTTCCACATAGGTGAGCAGTGCGTAAGCCTGTTCGCCTTGACCGCTAAGGCTGCGCAAAGAGGCTGTGCAGATCATGCCCATGAAATTGCCAGCATTGTTGGTGAGGTCAACGCATAGGCGATTGGCCAGATCGTGGTCGCCCTGAACCATGGCAATCGTCGCCAATGTCAGCAGCGCCTGCACGTTGGCCGGATCACGTTTGAGAATCTGCGAGAGCTCGTCCCGAGATGCCTGGAAGAAGTGGCGGCTCTGCTGGATCGTCGCGTGTACGAGCATGACAGGAACAGGCGGTGCCGGCGCAGCCATGAATGGCTGAACCACCGCCATGGCGCGCCCCAGATAGCGGGCATCGCCGGTCGAGCGTCCATAGTCCACGTAGGCCTGAGCCAGCAACACAGCCTTTGCCGCATCTTGAGGGTGAGCATTGAAATCGTTGCGTAGTTGCTCGAACTGCCGCACGCGCGGGTCAGTCGCTGGAGGTACGAGTTGCAACACAACGCCGTCGCTGGCCGGAATGTACGGCTTGGTGCGATTCGTTTGTGCGAGAAGAGGAGCCGGCAGAATGAGCAGCAAGGGTAAAAAAAGACGAAGTACGGTACGGCGGCTGCTGCACCGTACTTCGTCGAAATTGCCTTCGTTTTTGTCATTCATATGGTTGTACTCGAAGGCGGTTTACCGCAATGGAAAGTTAATTGAGTTGCCGTGTATCAATGACGGGCGGTGGCACTTGCTGCACTTGGCGCCGGGGCATTGACCGAGCCTGGCACTGGCGTATTGAGGTACGGGAAGTGATCCAGATAGGTATCCGCTGCGTTCTCGTTGCCCGTCACCATTTCCGTCGCGGCTGTCGGCCCCGGTGAACGCGCGCCATCGGTAAAGGGCGCTCCGTTGTTCGGGTCAGTCGTTTCACTGCCGCAGCTGCCATACGCTGTGCTGCAAATGGCACCTTCCACCACGCGCAGCGCGATGTCGACGACATCGTCGTAAGGGCGACGACCGTTCGGGAAGCCGGCCAGGTCACCGCCGAGCACACCAAGATCATTTTGCGATGCTGGCGCAGTAGGTGCGATGCTGGTGTTCAGTCGCAATTCTTCGGAAGGCACAACGTGTGTCGGCTTGTTGAGTCCAGGTAACCCGGTGAGAAACGCACTTACCAGATCGTTACGTGGAGTGTTCGGCACTGCAGTACTGAACAAGGCATTCAATAGAACCGGCAGCGTTGGGTTGGTCACATAGGTCAGGAACTGTGCATCCTGCGAGGGGACGCTGCCGTTGAACTTGTCCTTGTCTTTAAGGCCAATGACAAGCTCATTCACCAGTGGCGAACCCAATCGGGATACTTGGGTATAGTTTTCACTATAGAAATTGTTGGGTGCGTAGTAATCCGATTGCGTACCGGTTTGACTCAAGACCCAGTTGTTCTGCACAAAAGCTGTTGTCCAACCGCCGATCACGACGTCGCCAGCAGTATCCCGCAAACACGCGACAGGCACTTCGAGTGCCAACGTGGTGACATTTTTTTCAGTCAGAGCGTTAGTTGTCGAGTCTCGTGCACCGAGCGGATTGAGGTTCACCAGATCGAAAATCGCGCCAAGGTCGGCAACGAAACCATCTTTGCGCTGGCCTGCAAACATCCGGCCCGGCTGCGCGCATCCCGGGATGTTGACTGTATAGACGTAGCTGCCGGCATAGGTTTCATAGGCCGCGACCGATTTGTTGCCGATGTTGTCCATGGGTTTGACAAACGTCTGCGAACCACCGGTGAAATTGGTCAGCGGTTGTCCAACACCGCCATCCCGTACGAGCTCTACCTTGTAGGTCTGGGTGACGTTGAGATTGCTCGTGTCGCTGGCGCTGAACGCACCAATGTTGATCAATGGCACCGGCGTTGGCCCGCTGGCGGCGCCCGTCGGAACAGCGAGTTTGTTGTAGGTGTTGGTGAACGTGAAACGGAAAGTGAGATTCGCGGTCGCGCCACCGGTGTTGTCAATGCGAAAATCGTAGATAGCCCGGTCGCTCAAGGCATGGAAGTTCGGACCGCTGTAAGCGTCCTGTAGCGGATTGTAATTAGCCAGCAAGGTTACATAGCCTGCTCGTCCTTGCTCGTAACTCATGAACATGTAGAAGTCGCTGGCATCGAGCTGTGGCATGGTGCTTATGAACGGTGCTTCGCGATGGCTTGATGCCATGACTACGGCTGGTAGAAGGCTCAACAACAGGACTAGGGGTTTCAGTCTCAGTTTCATGGTGTTACCTCGTCACGCGTGAATGATCGAGTTCCGCGGAGGTCGATGGGTTTTGCGCTCAGGCGACCTTGTGCGGCTCCGATGGCAGGTTCAGCTCCTGTGATCTTTTCGGCGTGAGGCAGAAATGATGACTTTCCAAACGGCAGATCTGCTGCGTTCTCGAGCCACTGGATGACTGGTCTCCACGGTCGACCCCCTGGCCATCTCACTTCCTTGGGAGACGCAAGGAGGTACGCGTGGAAACGCGGTTGGGATGCATGAAGTCTGAAGATGGCCGAAGGACGTGGCTTCCATGGATGTCGGCTGCGACGTGCGTGACCAAGTCTTCGCGTGAATGATTGCGCGCCGACGGATTCAAAGCGTTTGTTTTGCATGGCCTTTCTTCGTGAAGACCACGCTCTTTCCATCCAAGCTCGATCACAGCTTCAGCGATATCTGACGCATGCCTGCGCGTTTGCGAAGATGAATTGCCTGATTGACGTGGTCGCCGCCACCGCGGTGCCCGGAGCAAAGCGGCTTCCTTTCGCCGCTCTTGTTGGCGACGACATCTTGCCCGCAACTATTGCAATGCGCGTTGATACAAGGCATGTGAGGCCGATGCAAGAAGATCGCGACGTACAAAAGCCCAACGATTGCCTTAACCACCTCACCCGTCCCCTTTGTCCACGTCGGCCACGCCGGGGTAGGGCTTTTGTGTGCCTATTGATCCGTACGGCGAAACGATGACCCCTTTCTTAAGGTCGCTAAATCGAATCGCGTGTCTTGTTTGACGCCATTCAGTGCGCTGAATGACTGCAGTAGCCGGACGTGCATGGGCTGGGTGCCATCTGCGACAAGAACCGCGCATGCCGCAGAACTTTGGCCGCTTCCAAGGGACCGCCATGGCCCATATGGAAACGTTTGGCTCCTCCTTGAACAAGGCGTTCGAGTTCGCGGGCGACCATGTGCGGGTCATCTTCAAACGGAGGACGGATGGCATGGCCGGTAAACGCGATGCCTCCGATCAGGATTCCCGATGCGATCAAATCGCCGACCAAGGCGTCTTTCGACGACAACTCGATCGCAATGGAACCGGGAGTGTGCCCCGCCGTGTGACTAACAACCCCGTCGACGCCAAAATCCATCAGGCTCACCGAGTGCGCGTTTTCCATCAGGATATCCGGCTGAAAGCCCTCATATGGCTCGTGCGGTGCTGGTGTTTTCAGAAAGAGTTTGCCAAACCAACCCGTCGGACAGTACGTCATCGGCTCCTTGCGGCTGTAAAAATCGGCATCGTCCTTGTGCGCCAGGATGGGGGCTCCCGACAATTCGCGCACGCGTGCGGCACTCCCTGCATGATCGGTGTGCGCGTGGGTCACGATGATCAGCTTGATGTCCTTGAAGGACAAACCATGCTGGCCGAGAACCCGCGCAATCTTTCGCTCCGAAGCCGGGATGCCCGCATCGACAAGTATGCAACCGGAATCGCTTTTGATCAGATGCGCGTTGACCATGCTGAAGGGCAAAATGGGGATTCGAATGATCTCTTGGGTCGACATGGGATGTTCCTTTGAGGTGATTTGATGTTGAACACGAAGAGGTTCGGTTGAGTCGTGAGGGCGACGCGCCAGATGGCCGTGCAGTTCCACGCTTCTACTGTTCTTGAGCTAGGCCGGCCTTGGCTGCAGCCAAACGCGCCATCCCGCAGTCCGAACATCGCGACAGGAAAACGTCTCCCACCGTCGATGGCAACGAAAATCCGTCTTTGGTTACGGAGAACACGAAGGCCTTGATGATGCCGGCAATGTCCTTCGGTGCCTCGAGCGGAGAGAGATGGCCAATCTTCGGGAGCACGGCAAGCCGCGCCTGTGGTATCCGCGGAAGCAGCTCGCGCCGCAGCGAGGATGGCGGATCGACCCGATCATGCTCACCGGATATGACGATGACCGGCACGTCGATGGCAGACACGGCGGCGCCAATGTCTTCCTGGCTCGTAACCAATGGCCATGCGTGTTTGGCAGCAGGAGCACCGGCAAGACTGTCGGCAATGACGGCTTCGAGATCTTCGGGGTCGAGGCCGTTCGGTGCGAGAACCTGTTCAAGCGTCGCGATGATGCTTTCACGCGAATCGTAGGCGTGCACCATTCCCTCGCGCACCTCGAGTGGCATATTCAGCGGTGTCGGTGGCGCCGGCGCGACCAGGACGAGACCCATAAGTCCACTTGGATGACGGGACGCGATCAACTGCGCAACCTTGCCGCCCATCGAGTGCCCGACCAGGATGTAGCGTTCCAGGTCGAGCGCCTCGATCACGGCTTGCGCGTCGTCGGCCATGTTCGCCAACGCATAGCCACTTGCGGGCGCATCCGACCGCCCCCAGCCGCGCTGATCGATCGCGACGGTGCGGAATTCAGGCGTCAGCTCCTCGACGACGTGCCGCCAGGTGCGTGAGGATCCTCCCCAATAATGCAGAAAGACAAGGGCTGGCGCGCCTGCTCCGCGCTGCTCCACATGCAGCTCAATCCCGTTCGATACGATCATCATGACAGCGGTCCTTGTGTGGCAAACGGGACGGTGCTGGCCTTGTTCGCGCGCACCGTCCCGCTCGCATCACATGTTTCGTTGAGTGGGGAACGGGCTCCGTCAGCCGGCGGCCTGGAGAATGAAGCTCGCCACCGTCTTCGGCTGGGAGAGCATCGGGACATGACTGCTGTCGACATGCGCGATAGTCGCGTTCATCCGGGCCGCCATGAGCTCCTGTTCCACCCGCGGGATCGCGTGGTCCTGGTCGCCGATGAGGTAATAGGTCGGCCGGCTCCGCCATGCGGCCTGGGTGAGCACGCCTCCCAATGCGGCGCCGCTGACCGGCCCCTGGGTGGCGTAGGCCACGGCTTTTCCGTCTTCGTCCAGATCCTGCGCGAATAGTTCGAAGATTCCGGTACGGGTGAGCTTGAGAAAGCCTTCCGCATCAGGCCTGACCTCTGCATTCAAGGGGGCAGACTGGAATTGCGCGAAGAGCATGCCCGCAGACTCGCCAGCATCCGGCGCGAAGGCATCGACATAGACCAGGCGGACAACCTTCGGGTCATTGCCCGCTTCGCCGATCACCGCGCCGGCATAGCTGTGACCGACCAGGACGACGTCTCCCTCAGCCAGCGCGATGGCGCGCCGCACCGTTGCAACATCTGCCTCGAAACCGGTCAGGGGCAGCTGGACGGCGGTTACCTTCATTCCCTTTTCAACGAGAAGCGGAATCACCTTCGCCCAGTTCGAGCCATCACCCCATGCGCCGTGGACCAGAATTACGTTTGATGCAGTAGTCATCGCCTTTCTCCGTTGGTGTTTGGCCGTCGCCGGCTCTTCAATCGACGGGAAAAAGTCTAGGCTTTGCATCGGCTGGCGGAAATGACATATTTCCCTCTTATTCTGCCAAGTTCAGGAAAGTGAAATGCCCCACCCCGGCGTATCCAGAGCCATCTGGTTCATCGTGTTTCCCGGCTTCGAATTGCTCGATCTGGGCGGGCCACTTTGTGCGTTCAATCTCGCGGTTGATTTCCACCATGCGCGATATGACATCCGTATCGTCTCGAGTGCGGGAGGGCTAGTGCGCGGCTCCTCAGGTGTTGCCATCGACACCGTGCCGCCGCCATCGCCAAACCATCTCGATACGTTGATGGTCGTGGGAGCTTCCGCCATGGCGGTTCTTGATGATCAGGCCGAAACCACTTCCCTCCTCCGCGCGATCGCACCAAGAGCTCGGCGCAAGGCAAGCGTCTGCACTGGGTCCTTCCTTCTCGCCGCAGCGGGATTGCTCGATGGGCGTCGCGCTACAACGCATTGGCGATATGCCGCCGAGCTTCAACAGCGCTATCCCTCGATCAAGGTCGATGCGGATCGGATCTTCATTCGTGAGGACGACATCTGGACATCGGCAGGCATCACTGCGGGTATCGATCTCGCACTCGCGATGATCGAGGAGGATTGTGGGATCGAGATTTCCAAGGCAATCGCGCGGGATCTCGTCGTGTACCACCGTCGCAGCGGAGGGCAGTCGCAGTTCTCCACCATGCTGGAGCTGGAGCCACGACCCGGGCGCATCCGCGACGCTCTAGCCTACGCCCGCGCACATCTCGGCGAACGTCTCTCGGTCGAGCAGCTGGCCGAGGTGGCAAACATCAGCGCGCGCCAGTTTGCGCGCCAGTTCGTCGCGGAAACGGGCGAAACCCCAGCCCATGCCATCGAGCGCCTTCGCTGCGAAGCCGCGCTTCCACGTATCGAAGGTACGCGCGAACCGCTCGACCAGATCGCCATGAAAGTAGGATTCGGCGCCATGGAGCGCATGCGGCGGGTATGCCTTCGAATATACGGCCAATCCCCACAGGCACTGCGCCGCCGGGGCCGCACCTCTGAATCGCTTCGATAGCATCAAGCAATGGCAAATTAGCGCGTCACGGTCACTTAATTCTTGCAAGAGGCAGTTCGGTGCGTGGAATTGCTCGGCTCAATGCGCACTCGGCCACGATTACTCTCGGGCCATGGTCGACGCCAAGCCCCACCGCATTGCCGGTACTCCGCGTTGCCGGTACTCCCGCCGCCCATCGCCATGCTCGCGCTCCATCAAAATCCGCCGGTAAGTGAATCTGACAATGGGGTCATTTATCGGCCAGCCACCACAAAAGATGGCCCACGTATCGATATACCGGCGAACGGCGATAAGCCACACGAGACACTTCACTATCCTGCGCCGCCGCCTCCATCACCCCCACCGAAGACACCGGATGCGACGAATTAGCATTAAAGAATGCTCTTACCTTCACGCGGAGTTTCTAACGTGTCTACACCCTCGCCACTTGAAAAACTCGAAGCAGCATTTTCCGATACAAGCGGGGTTTACGTTAACCAGGGTGTTGATGAAAAAACTTACTTTGCCGATTTGGTAAGTGACATCAGAAGTCATATCAGCGTGCCATTCGAGATCAACGCTCAAGTCACTCCGCCAGGGTTCCCCGATCGCGAGATCGGGAGCATGGTTTCAGGGATATGCGTCGCTCATAGCGCTGGATATTGGCTTGTCTATCAACCCGAGCAAGACACTTTTTACTGCTTCTGGGGCACGAACCCTGCCGAACTTCAAGCGCCGGGTATTTTTGGCAGTGCGCTCTACTGCTGGTCTGCATGAACGAGCATGCCTAGCATGCTGTAGCGCGGTGGTGCGCTGGAAGAGGAGTTCATTTTCCAACGCTCGGTAAGGGCGCCGGACGTGGCAAAAAAGGAACCTGACCCTAGCCTCATGCTAGCCTCATGACTTCTGATTAGCGAATCGGCCGCGGCGCGACAGTGCCGCAGCCTAATCCTGCACCGTCAGCGGTTACGGGACTGCGTGGGTTGCAGCCTGCTCGATCAGTGCAGCCACTTCTTTCGGATGGGACTCATACACCGAATGGCTCGCACCTTGCACTTCGATCGTATGGCTGCCAGCGCGCTTGGCGTACATCCGCTCGAGGTCGGGATTGATGATGCGATCGGCCGTGGCCACCGCGTACCAGCTCGGCTTGGTCTTCCATGCGGGGTCGCCTGCTGGAGAATTGAACACTGACGCTGCAGTGAGTTCCTGGGCATTCGCCTCGAACTGTGCCTGCTTCAAAGGCAGATCGGCGGCGAAGTCAGCTGGATAATGGGCGGGGTCCAGGTACAGAAAGCCGTCAGCCGTTTTCCTGACGTCGCCAGCCTTGCCGGTGGCATTCGGATACTGTTTTCCATTGCCGACCTCGGTTTCACCCTTGTCCAGCGCGTGCGCGGCAATATAAACGAGGCCGACAACCTTCGGGTCATTGCCGACATCCGTGATGATCGCGCCACCATAGCTGTGGCCGACAAGGATGGTTGGACCGTCCTGCATCTCGACGATGCGCTTGACCGCAGTGACGTCATCGTCGAATGAGGTCAGCGGATGTTCGGCAATGGAGACGTGATAGCCATCCTTCACCAGAATGTCATACACCGGCTTCCAGCCGCTGCCGTTGACCCAAGCGCCATGCACCAGGACGATGTTGTGCACCGGCGTGGCTGCCACGGCCGGCGCTGCCGCTGCGGCGCTGCCAAACAGCAGCGCTACCGATAGCAGGATGTTCTTGCCTGTTGTGCTTTTCATGGGTGTTTTCCTAAAAAGGTGGGGGTTACTTAAAACATGAATCGGAGGTGTCTCTATTTTTTTCAAACGGGGCAAACAGACTGTTGGTGTGCCTCACTCGACGGGTATTCGATGGTTTGAACATTTCGTTGTTCAATGGATGTCGCCGGCGGTGTTGAGCGGGTCGCATCCATCGCGTGGGTAAAGCCTAACGCGTGCAGCTCGATCGATTTATGAAATTATCAGCCGCCATTCAGAGGATTTTTCAATGCGACCGTTACCCAGCGAACTTCTTCGCAGTTTCGTCATCGTGGCCCAGACTGGGAGCTTCACAGTGGCCTCTGAACACATCAGTCTTTCGCAATCGACGGTTAGCCAACATATTCGCCGCCTTGAAGATCTCGTCGGGCTACCGCTGTTCGAGCGCGACACTCGCAATGTGCGACTTTCACCACAGGGTGAGACCCTGCACCGATACGCGGTGAAAATTCTCGAACTCATGGACGAGGCCATGACCACGGTGTGCGGGCCGCCGTTGAACGGTACTGTGCGCCTTGGTTTGCCCGAGGACTTTGCGTCGTCACACCTCGCCACCGCGCTCGCCAGCTTCGTGCGGCGAAATCCTGACGTCGAACTGGTGATCAACACTGGTCTCAGCGGCGACCTGTTTCGCGAACTGGACGAAAACAAACACGACCTGGTATTCGCCAAGCGTCTCAGCGGCAGTCGACGCGGCTACGTTGTCAGAACTGAACCACTGTACTGGTGCGGCAGCCCCAACATGGCGGTCACTGGCGCCGAATCCGTGCTCCCGCTTGCCGTACATCCTGAGCCGAGTGTTGCCCGCACCCGCATGCTCGAAGCACTGAAAGCGGCAGGTCGTTCGTATCGCGTCGCCGTCAGCAGCAGCAGCGTCATGGTCATCCAGGCCGCCGTGATCGCCGGGCTCGGCATCAGCGCTTTCACCGGCTTTGTGATCCCCGATGGCCTGATCCGTCTCGATGAAGGGCTGCCGGAGCTTGGCATGCTCGAATACGTCATCGACCGTCAGTCTGCGGTGTCACCAGCTGCTGAGGCGCTCGAGCTCATGCTCATTGAGGCGGCCAAAGAGCTTTGACGGCAGCCGCTGAAGAAAAGTGTTGCCAGGAGTGGCTCTGACCCACTTTGACGGTTGGCATACTCATCGAACGCCACAACCTCCTCCCATCCAATCATTGAGCTGCGCAAACCGCGCCCGCAACGGCAACAGCGCATTGATCGAAAACACCTGCGTGATTTTCGGATCCGACGATGCGGGCCAGATCTCAGTGCGTGCGACCCGCAGATGCTCTACTTGTCAGCCGATTTTTGAGATGCTCCGATGGATGCCCTGCCTGATCCCACCGCCCACACTGACCCGGCATCTACCCGTCCCACTGGCCATGCGCTTGCCATAGGGATGCGACCAAGGACGTGGGTCACTATCGTGCTTCTGAGTATCAGCGCCACGGCACTTTGCGCACCGGCTGCTCCGTCCCCTCTTTTCGATGGAGTCCTCCACGCCCGAGGTCCCCATGGGGTTTACACCGAAATCCGGTTCGAGCCACATCGCCTGGTCGCGCAGGTGCATGGGCCTCACACGTGTGTCTTGCATGCCCACCTCGTGCACGGTGATCCGCACACCAGCCGATACGCCATCGAGCCTCCTAAGGGTGGACGTTTCTGCGATGAACTGGTCGACGGGGAAATCGTGATCCGTCCGCATTCGCCGAATGACGTGATGGCCGAATTCAGGTCACCGCGAATGGACTGGTCAGGGGAGTTTCGCCGCTACGCGCCGCGCCGCTGACTTTCTGAGCGCGCCGGTTGCCCCTGCCCGCCATGGAGCCTGCCGCTACAGTGGCACCCTT
>Ga0302221_10002978_pt1 | contig 10380 bp, 3 predicted proteins | sample II_Palsa_E2_1_FD_193517 | JGI IMG/M metagenome (GOLD analysis project Ga0302221, IMG submission 193517) | Peat permafrost microbial communities from Stordalen Mire near Abisko, Sweden - II_Palsa_E2_1 | ecosystem: Environmental > Terrestrial > Soil > Palsa > Peat permafrost | place: Sweden...
CCACGGTTGCGGGGGGTTGGAGGTACGGCATAGCCATCCGTCATCATTGGACTGTGAGGATCGTACGGGCTGCTGAAGTATGATGCTTGCTGCTGGTATGGACTGCCCATATTCGTGTATGGGGATTCGTCTCGACGCCAAACTTGTCCGCTACCCATGGAAGATCGACCACTCGTGCTGCCATTTGGGTGAGCAGGGCCGTATCGATCACCTCGATCACCTCGATCACGGGAATTACTGTTGTAATTCATGGCTTCTCTCCTGGGGGATGAGGATCGCGATCTTGGGCTGTCTTCATCGGTCGAAGTCAGCAGGCATGTCATCACAGTGTCTCGAGACCCAATGCAGGATGGAGTGTTGGTTGGAGAACCAGCAGAACGTGGAGGAGAAGCGACCGAGGTCTCGGTCGCTGACATGTTGAGTTTGGAAAGAAAATGATTGAATTTGGAGAAATGAATACTCGGGATGGTAAAAGAGATGGCACGAACAGAAGTAACAGAGGATATACAGTCTTGTATAACAGACCGTATGTTGGAGTTTTCCCGAACTGTTTGTCACAAATACAAATTAGCCACACCTGACATACAAATGTAGGGAGTATTCTTACACAATTTGAAAGCCAGCCTCAAGTTTGATTTCTGATGTGGATTTTCTACCTAGCCCGTTTGCTTCGGGGGGCCGCAAATATGTTCGGAGGGCGGCCTGCTGCAGCTTGCAACGGGATCCTGCACGTGACAGCTATTAGCTTCAGGTTTGAAAACACACAAAGAGATTCCAACAAACAGACTAGGAAGACGAACTTCAAGAAAGGGTTGTGCTTTGCAGTTTGAATTTGTAGATTTTGACAGGTTCTGGTAGTTTTTTCCATTAGTGAAGGCTCAATAGCTATGTGGTGGCACTGCTTCCAAGGGAAAGAGAGTAAACAAAAAGAATTAGGGGCTGCTGAGTCATCATCATGGCTAAATAATAGGAAGTGAAACTCGTGAAAGTTAAGATGCCCAAACGAGAACTACGAAAAAAGAGACAGCAACTAGCTGGCTGCAGGACTAAGAAAAGCGACATGCCAGTGATGAGACAAAGGCGACGCGAGGATATCAGAGCAAAAGTAAAGAGCGAGAAGGCGACGCGAAGATATCAGAGCAAAAGTAAAGAGCGAGGCGATCGCGGCAACTACCAGAACCACAACCACATAGGAAGGGCGATACATATACGCTAGACAATAATAATGAGGGAAATAAGGCAAAGATGGTAGAGTTGTTGCCTTCCTTGAAGGCTTGGAGGAAGATAAGGCGAAGAAAGCCACGCGACTGCAACGGTATCTGCAACTGTAACGAAGACAACAACATAATACCTGAAAATACAAAACAAAACAGCGGACCACAATGGTAGAACTCCAAAGTGCGCAAGAGAAAGAGCAAGCAAGTAGATTGAGATCAATGATATACCATTGTTTTCCTGGAAGTGCACGATAGAAATAAAGGAGGTGGGAAGGTGCTTCAAGAAGGAAGGGCAAAATCCTAGTGCAAATTGCGGAAGGAATACGTACCGGTTGTTCGAGATGGCTAGCACCTTGTAACCATCCCTAAAAAGAATTACGATACTAGAATGTATCTATTGAAGACGCTTTAAGAGCACAACGTAATGGAAGTCGGAGTTGTTGGGGTGACTATGTTGTGGTTGCGAAGAGGAGGAAGTTTGCAAATCGCGGTTGAAGTTAAGATATATATACCTTTTGTGCGTGATCGCAGTGATCTTGTCAAAACGCACGGTCCTCAAGCGAATCGCACCATTCCGATGATTCACACAGGTTCGAACACATTAGATGACCTCTTGCGACATATGGCAGCCCAAATTCTCGCGCTAAGGAATTTAGCGTTGATTTGGGAGTTCATAGCCTTGCCCGCTTGTGATTCACTTGATGTAAAGCTTGAAAGAAGTCCGTAGATGGTTCTCCAAGTAAGTGGAGTGCAGTAGAAGAGGCGAGCCGAGCTGCTTTGAAGTATATAAGCAAACCTGTAAAGAGCCGAGTGCTTTGTTGGCTGCAACCGACTTTGGAGATCCGTCAAAAGACTTGCAAGACGAGCCAAAGGACACTGAAATAGACTAGAAAGAACAATAACATACTTCTAAAAGGCTGAATGTCTTGATTAGCAGCTTGGAATGTTCTGTCCAGGATAATGCAGACTACCGTACCTTTGAGGTTTTGCTGAAGCAAGAACTCCTTGACAATATGAATATCTTAATAAGCTGCTCTGGTCTGGCAGTATTTTCTTTCCATACCCTTGCATCTCAAACACCCATTGATTGTCCTTTATACGGTGCATTCCCAGTAAGTTCGAAGGTTCTCTGTTAGCAGATGTCGTTTCATTGTTGCTGCTTGATCTGGCCGCCGCACCTGCCCTCAAGCAGGCTTTCATAAATGGGAAAACCTTCCTTTCAAGTCGGCACGTTTGATTTAAGCCGACCTCTGAGGCTTTGCATCAAAAACGATACCGGGAATGACGAGATTAGGGGCCTCCTCTTATGAAGCTGAATACCTTCACCAATCTCGGTATTTTCAAAGCCACTAACCATTTCTCTGGCATAACGATGAAGCGGAAGCTGACACTAGACTCGGAGCTGGACTTGGAGCTGGACCATGGGAAGTAATACCTAGAATCTTGTCAGATCAATATTCGGGATGAAGCTACCTTCGAGTCACACCTCTCCCGCCATATATATCCACCAACAGACTTCATTTTTGGGCACAAAGCCAATAAAATGGTCACGTCTGAAGTTACACGGGAATTTCAGTCACATATCTTCATGTTGGCTCCAACGGACCTACCGTAGAGAAGCCTTTATATGGTAAGATACACCTTTCCCAAATTGAAAATACATCTCTGGTTAGCGTAGACAAACAAGCCAACTCGAGACAGGGTATCAATCCAAGGTTAGCCAGAACTTCTAATAGAAGATGAAATGGGATATATAATAATGACATATATGTATGCATTACGCAAGCGCGTTGGAGCATGCAGGCTAGTTGAAGGACAATGTTACTCCTTACTTCAGCTTGCGCAATGAGGAGTACCACGTTGATATTCCCATATACCATCTAGTTCTTGGGTGTTCCCACCCGTGTCCCCAGAGGCTTCGGTATGCTGTCAGATTGAAGCATTTGAAGAGCGCAAAGAGTTCTTTGGCTTTGGTTTCGAGGTTCCTCCCGAAATCGCTGGCCATTTCGAAGCTAAAAAGTGGTTTAGCTCTTGCAGCTCAGATACAATTCTGGAATTTCAGATTAGCCTTGAAAGAATCGGATCACAAGTAGGATTGCGTTTCCGGGAATGGCATATCCCAGCTCTGAAGCTCGTAACAGATGACACTGTTCAGCATTTCCTTCACCAGTTTAAATAATTCTTCTCATTGTAACTCTCATCTCGAGCAAATTGAACGGCTGAAGGGATTCGGCAGGTGACCCACAATAGATCTCGTTGCATGTGGAGAGTGGACTGCTTTCTAATCATCAATGGCGGACAAGCCCTATTATTAAGATTCTTCGCCTTGACCAGAGGAGCGTGCAGGCCGTTATCAACTCCAGCAAGTGGTACCTCGGTCCATAATTCCAGCAGCTTCCATTCATACATAAGCATATCACCACCACACAGGTGGAGCTGGCCAAGAACCTCCCACAAGAGCTTCGTGGCAGGTTGAGGATCCATATGACAAGTTCCCTTATAAAAAGCTCGGGTGGCAATTGCTCATCGCGTATCGGGCTAGGTTATTTCTGGTACATTCCAATCAAGTCGCTGATTCTACATCTGATTACAAACATCAGATTGTCAGTGTCTCGCTGCCCTCTGGGTCGGTCGTACCTTCGAGCCCCAACGGGCAACGCGGGTGGAGGACCGCAGTAGACAAATGTAGGGGAAGCATTGTTAGGCTTTGAGCTCGCGGATTGTGTGAACAAGGGCATGCTCAACGAGAATCCTTGGTCTGTAGCAGTACTGAATCCGAGGCAATAAGGATTAGCCACAACGGTCAACCTACCGACTCCGCCTTGAGTAGTAATAATGCTTTATGGGTGTGCTGACTTGCACAAAGAGACCTGAAAGCTGCCATAACAAGCTCTTCATTATTGCGCTTCGCTTTACTCATGGACGCCCTTCCACGCAATTAGCGGGATTGCAGAATCTCATGATTTGTGGAAGGTAGGAGGGGAGATAAGCTATCACAATTGTTAGCAAGGTTCACTTTCCGAAAAAGCCATCATGACAGACCTGACAAGAAAGTTCTCCTGGCTATGATGACTTCTTTACGATCCTGATATTGAGTGCTATTCGCTGATCATCAGAGCAATCAAGTCTAGAATAGCATGCTGGACGAGAAATGCCTGGTGCACCAGTCAGTGAACTCCAGTTTCAGAATGAGCTATCCTTATATACCTCGTTAGAGAAGCTTTTTGTAGCTAGGTAGATTCGTGTGCATTCAGCGTGCATACGCGCCTTACCCAAGCACGGAGGCGTGAAGGTATTCTGTGGGAGCAAGTGTCTTAGTACAGATAAGGAGTAGCACTTCTACTTCACCAAGGACCAATTGAGAGAGCCTTTGTGCCTTGAAACGTCGTTCGTCTGTTGTATCGGGCGGTCACACCCAATTGGCCGGATTGGGAGTGGAGAGGGCGGTCAGAGGAGCTGCCTCTGCTCAGTATTGAGAAAGCAAGGATCTGTGATGCCTTGAGAATGTCAGTCCTTTCCCGGAAGAGGATTGTTAGAGGTTTGCCAATCTCACAGGATGGCTGCCTTTCAGATTGTTGTCCTCTGCTGTGGTCAGAAGGCGTCAGACCCCTTGTCTTCATCGGTTTCTCTAACAGAGATGTAACACCATAAAGCAATGAAACTTCTCAATGCTTTGTGATAGGCCGAGAAACGTTGTTCGATTCTTGTTGAATCTGTGGCAGGATTAGAGGGCTTGAGGTGCAGGGACCCCTGCAAGAAGTTCGCGCCACAATATTGCCCGAGGCTGAAAACATGCTGGAGCTTTGCTTTAATCTTAAAAATGACTGTTATTATTCGCACGCAGCGACAAAAACTCCGATCTATCTATCTTTATAGATTGTTGAAGTCACACTGCTGATGAGTATTGAGGGTTGTGCCTCTGCCAAATATAGGACCATCCGCCAAGTGGCCATCCGGCTTGGACACGGTACAGCTACCTTCGAAGCCATAACTTCATCAACAGTTGACGGACGGTGCGAATTCAGCAGTATGTAAAATACAATATTTCGTTGCCCATGGCGAAAGTTCGATAGTGGACAGCTGGCTGTGACCCTTTCGGTGGGTATCTGCTGCTCTCGACAAAGCAAACCATTAGTTCAGCAATTCGAATATCTTGCTCGGCTTCTAGATTTGGAGATAGTGATTGTGGGAGGTTGAGCATGTTCGCCACTTCGCTGTAGGCAGGCTGTTGATCGTGCCTTGGCAAATGCAGCAATGCTCGGGTGGATTTCTTCGGGAATTTTTATCGGATTGGAACTTCTCGTTCCCGTGATTTATGTTCGGCTATCTTGCAGTGCCTTCGGAAGCCTTTGAGCTCTTCATCTCCTTCTTCTGCTCCATAATACCTCAAACTTTCAAAGTCTTGGTAAGAAATTGCTGTAAGTGCAACCAAACCAGCCTCCGAATGGTCCAACAGAGCACAGTTTCGCGAAGGAATTTTGAAATCAGTTACGCCAAGTCAAGAAACCCTTCATCTACAATATTATTACTGAGTTCGAGAGCCGCGCAAGTTCCGCACATTGAACAAGGGTAAAGGATAGTGTTCCGCCAAGCAGGGGGCATATTTTGAGAGTACCCCGTGTCTTTATGCAATGATAGAGTGGAAGCTGTTAAGGACGAGAAGTTTTAGGATGTGTAATCGGATTTACATAAAAGAATGGGTGGAACAGTATGCAAGTATTAACTGGTCTTCCCTTTCCCGCATGTAGCCGTCCCATCAGCCTTTCAAGACCCGAGCTTTGCCTCCATATTTCCACCTTCTGCTCTCACAAGGCACAAGGCCTCTCCTGCCCCGGGACAGCTAAGAGATAACTAGTATTGTTGGCTTTGCAAGTCCTCGTTGGCTTGGAGACCTCGGGTTGTGTAAAGTGAATGGAGAGAAAAGACTTCCAGGACATGATTCTTGTCAAACACTTAGTGGCTGGCTGGGAAATTTCCAACTTGAAGCCAATTGTGGCAACATGATATACTTGAAATAATACAACAATTGAATCAGACATACAATTATTTCAATAGTCATTCTCTATATTAAAGTTTCCGGATTAGGTTAGTGGCATACAGCGCCATGCATAACTAGTGTCACCTCCCATTTTTAAGCGAGCGCTGGATTAGCACGTCGAAGGACCAGCTTAACATTATCCAAAAATATACCTTCACGAATAATTTTATAATTATAAGTCTAGAACATAAAGTATATGACTTAAATTATAGATATAATATAGAACTTTAAGTCTTTAATTATTATAGTAATAAAAATATCGAATTACTTTAGTGTCGTAATCGTGATTTAAATTAAAAATATATTATATAATTTAATTATAAAAATTATTAAATATTAAATTTAATAATTTATAAATAATTATAATATAATTATAATATAATTATATAAATAATATATTAATATAAATTATATAATTATTTTTTATTTAAAAAATTTATAATAAATTATTATATAAAAAATAAAATAAATAATTAAGTTTTTATTTAATAAATAATTATAATATTATTAAAATAAAATTATAAATTTTTTTAAAAGTTTTTAATATTATAATAAATTAATTAATAATATTAAAAATTATTTGTATAGCTACATAGTAGTTGCGCTGGTCACGTGCGCTGTCACATGACAGCGCACACGACAGCGCAGCTTACCTCGGTAATTCCATGTAGCTAGTCCCGATTAGGCATAGCTTAGTTTAGGATTCGGGTATAACGATATCACGTTATTATATCCTTATCCTCAGAGATAACGAATCAACCACCACTTTACGCAATTAGCATTCCCACGCCTACGTGACGACTGCTACGCGTTATCGGTAGACCGATACTGATTAGTTTCTAGATTCAGATCAGAAATACCAGCAGCTACCTCCCCCTGCACCAGCTTTACAGCGCTTGATCAAGTCACCAGAAGTGGGAGCAGCTACCTTAATTGGTCAGAGGCTCCTGTATTTCACCAGCTTTATAGCACCCCGCTTTAAGGCACCAAAACCTCAAAACCTCATCCCGAAACCTCTAAACTACGATACCCCTCAACCTCCTACTTCCCGAAATCACGTCTTTACGATACCCTCTGCCTTAATCGACTGGCATCCACACCCTTGCCTTGATCGACTGGCAGCGCGATTTCTCTTTATCCTCCCTGCCGAACTCACACGTTTTAGAGCAGGACCTGCGTTAGTACTATAAATACCCGGGAACAGGAAGTCCCTTAGCAACGGTTAAAAGGCTTACTAGTTCCTTGCACGAGTTTACTATCTACGGACTAATACTCTCAACCAAGGTCCTAGGTATACTCAATCCTGCGCTTACACCTCTCCAGAGTACCGTGATCCAATATAGACTAGGATTGGGACGCTCGAACCAGGAAATAGAGGGATGGAATATTTACGGAAACAGCGTCGAAGGCTGACTTTACGGAATATCTTTTGACGAAGTTACATGAGTACGACAAGACTAAATCAAGTAACCACAACCTCTAGAAATTATTTCAAGACGATTTTAAGGATTTTACCATCACGACCTTCGAACGAGCGTATACCCTTCCTGAATTATAACGCTTACGGGCATACTTTCGTTATAGTGATGTCTATGTAAAACAGAATTAGATTACTCAATCGTTAGTTAACGTACTGGAACAGGAGGCTATGGATTAATGAAACGACGTTGATATTCTTAAAGACGGTAGAATCAGGGACGACCTCTTAATAGGATCGATTATTTCGTTATTCTTTATCCTGCATGGTTATAGAGACGGCACCTACGCTCCTAGAGCTCTTCTAGTGGAACTGACTGTCGACGTTTTAACAACACCACCTCCTCAAGCCCCGGTCGACCTCCCTTTTACTTCGTTTCGCTAGGAATCGATTCCTCTTCACTTACAATACAAGGAACTACTAGAGGAACGATTTCAAAAGCGTCAAGAACGCGAAGAACGTCAGGAATGACGTTAAAAGCGAGCTCAAAACCTAAAACGTCGACCTATTCCGAAATTAAAGTACTCTCCTCAACCTTCCACCTGCCGGCACTGTAACGAGAACTTTAGCAGCAGGAACACGCTGTTTCGTCACTTAAAGCTCTGCAAGAATTCTCGATCCAGAGCTTTCTCAGTTACGTCGAAATCGTCAGCTCCGTCGACCTACAAAATATCCAGAGCTCTTTTACTTGTTTCGTCAAGCTCGAACGTATCCAGAGCTTCCTCAACAGCTTCCTCAACTTCGTCAGCTTCGTTAGTTTTGTCGACTTCGTTAATAGCGTCAATTAAGAAGGTTTAGCTCCGAATCCTTGGCCAATTATATGCCGTATGATCCCCTACGATACGACAATCTCAAGACCTCTCGTCCCTCCGTAAAAACGACCCCCTTTACGGAATACCTCAAAACCGGCAGCTACGCAAAACGACAGCTGCTTCACCTACAAAATCGACAGCTACGTATCGACAGCTACCACACCCTCTAAAATCGACAGCTACGGTATCGACAGCTATTCCACCCCCTCTTGTGGAACCCAACACCCCTGAAGCTCCTCTAGTGGAATCAACCGTCGGATCGACTGTTAACGTTCTTGAAGTTGAGCTAGTGGATCCAGCACCCGTTCCAGTGGAATCCAGCGCTCCTGGAGCTCTGGATTTAACTGTCGGCACTCCTGAAACTGTCGACGCTCCTGGTGTTGTTCCAGTGGAACCGACATTCCTTAAACTGTCGACGCTCGAGCTTCCCCAGTCGACACTTTAAGAGCTGTTCCACTGCCACAACTATAGCTATTCCCTATACTTCGACTGCCCTGACGACTAGGGATCCGAAAAGTCGTCCTCCTCTACGAAATCGACAATTTTCACGATAACACCATAATTACACGTAGAGGAATAGATTGATTAAAGAGAAGGGTATACTGGGAAAGTGAATGGTGTACTGGAAATAGGCATACGGGCATGGAGAAGATAAAAATGGGCGTATTTGGTGTATTGGAGGACTGGACTAGGCTGAATTAGGCAATCAGTATACGATCGGGAGGAAGTACTATTTTTAGACCATTTTTAGAGTGGTTCCAGTGTTTGTATAGCTATACAGTAGTTGCGCTGGTCACGTGTGCTGTCACATGACAGCGCATACGACAGCGCAGCTTACCTCGGTAATTCCATGTAACTAGTCCCGATTAGGCATAGCTTAGTTTAGGATTCGGGTATAACGATATCACGTTATTATATTCTTATCTTTAGAGATAACGAATCAATCACCACTTTATATAATTAATATTCTTACGCTTACGTAACGACTATTACGCGTTATCGATAAACTAACAAAAACTTTAAAATATATAAAATTTATAAAAAAAAAATTAAAAATTAAAAATTAAAAATATATAATAAAATTAAAAATTAAAAATTTAATAATAATATAAACTTAAAAATATTATAATAAAATAATTAATTTATATTAATAAATCAAGATTTAATAAAAAATTAATAATTAAATTTATAAATAAATAATTAAAAAATTTATATTATTATATATTAATAATTAATAAAAAAAATTATTTTATTAATATATATAATTAATAAATATATTATTTTATAAATAAAATCTTTAAAGATTTTATTATTAATAAAAAATAAATTTATAATTTATATTTAAGTTTATAATTTATTATTATAATAAATAATATTTTTATTTATTATATTATTTAAAATAAAATAATTAAAATTATATAATAATAAAATATTTAAAAAAAATTTATTTAATTTTAATTTAATTAAAAAAAAATTTATTAAATATTATTATTATTAAAAAAAAATTTTTTAATATATTAAATATTTTTAAAATAAATTATTAAAAAAAATAAAATTAATAAAAAAAAATTTATATTAAAATTTTATATTAAAGTTAATAATTATTAAAAAAAAATTTATTATTATATTTATTATTATATTTTATATTTTATATTTTTTTTTAATATTTTAAAATATTAATTAATTTTTAAAATTTAATTTATAAAAATTTTAAATAAATATAATATTATTTATTTTAATATTAATTTAATAAAATAATTTAATAATTAAAAGATTCTTTAATTATTTAAATTAAAACTCTTTATTTTATATAATCTTTATTATAATTATTATAAT
>Ga0302221_10002979_pt1 | contig 10380 bp, 6 predicted proteins | sample II_Palsa_E2_1_FD_193517 | JGI IMG/M metagenome (GOLD analysis project Ga0302221, IMG submission 193517) | Peat permafrost microbial communities from Stordalen Mire near Abisko, Sweden - II_Palsa_E2_1 | ecosystem: Environmental > Terrestrial > Soil > Palsa > Peat permafrost | place: Sweden...
GTGCCATTCCACAACCTGTCATAGCCGAGCATATTCGCGTTCTGCTCATCCAGCTGGTAGCGCTGGTTATCCTCCGCGGCGACCGCGGCCAGCGCGCTTGTCATCGCGATGTCGGCGTCGACCTGCTCCGGGGACCGGATCGCGTAGCTGGTCGTGGACGTCTGCGCCATCTGCTGGGGCGCCATGTTGTCATTGGGGTTGAAATGCACGGCCTGGGCGTGGTTTGCCGCGAGCGCCGCGGCGCTCGCGACCTGAAGATTCTGGCTCGCGGCAGAGTCGGTCGAATGCTCGGGCGTTCGGGTCGTGCCCCAGTAGACCATGATCAGCAGTTTGGTGGTCTTGGGGTTACCCCCGGAGAGATAGCCCTGGCTTGCCAGGGGTTTCGCGATAGTTTTCGCGACTTCGAGGAAATCCGGCATGTCCTTCGTGCCACCCTCGGTGCCCTTCCACAGGCCTCCTTTCGCGAATGCGAACGTTTCCGGTTGGGGCAAACCGTTCGCGAGCCGCGGGCGGACATAGTCGCTGCTCGCGTTTGAGGAGATTGCGACCGCCTCGTCCTTCCCGCCCGCCTGGGCGGACGACAGCCCCGTCATTAACGTTGCACTGGAAACAAGCATCGCAAAGACCAATGGAGTGGAGCGGTATGCGGCCAGCGTCCCAGGGAAAGCATGCCTCCAGGAGGCGGGTGAGGTCATCGCGGGAAAGAAGGGAGGCAGATCCTGGGAGGTTCAGAAGGTCACCATGCACAACACCAACGGGCGCGGCTCCCCGTCATGTTTCTCAGTCTTGGCGTCTCAATTGATGCGGTCTCCAAGGTTTTTTAACGATAGTCTCGGTTTTGTGAAAGGAACTAATGGCCATGAAAAGTAATCCGTTAGATGGGGGCGATTCCCGCCCCGCCAACCCAAAGTCAGAACCCCTCCCCGCCATGCTACTTTGCCGAAGAATCATCGTCACAGCCACCCTCCTCTCCATCTCCGCCAGCGCCTCCGTCGGGCTCCGGGCCCAGACGGGCGGCAATCACCCTTCCTCAGGCGTCTATTCCGAGGTCAATCCCTCCACCTGGGGCACCGCCGCCTGGCCGCGCGGCGCCACATTCACCACCGGTGCGGGTGGCACCCTTGAGGTTGGGGTCTATTCCGCCAACGCCACCAACGTCGTCCTCGAGATCTACATGTCCGACACCGGAGCGGACGCCACCTACGACTACACCATGACGAAGGGGACCGACAACGTGTGGCGGGCTGCGGTGGCCAAGGTGCCCAACCTCACCCTCTACGCCTTCCGCGCGTGGGGCCCGAATTGGCCCTTCAGCGGCACATGGACGCGCGGAAACTCGGACAACGGCTACAATAGCGACTGCGACTCCTCGGGAAACCGCTTCAATCCGAACAAGGTCCTCTATGATCCCTACGCCCGCGAGATGTCCCACAACCTGGTCACGCAGGCCCTGATTTCCGCCGGCGAGGGATACGGGATGTTTCTTTCAGGCGGCGGCTCGGGGGAGACCTATAGCGGTCCCAGCACCGGCAACATCGCGATCAACCAGAGGGATGTCGACTCGGGACACTGGGCCCCCAAGTCGGTGGCCTTGGTCGACACGACGTCCACCGGGACAAAGCCCAAGCTCAACCAGGCGAACGCGATCATCTACGAAGCGCACCTCAAGGGACTCACCGCCCACCCGTCCAGCGTTAGCCTCAAGACGCTGCTGAGCCCCTACTCGGGTTTCCAGGATGCGGCCAATGTGCCGAGCAGCCTGCTGGGTACCTACGCCGGCGCCGCCTACATGGCGGGCTACCTCAAGGATCTCGGCGTCAACACCGTCGAGTTCCTGCCGATCCAGGAGACCAACAACGCGGACAATTCCGTCACGGGACCGGCCCCGAGCGGCGGAGGATACTGGTGCTACTGGACCTATGGGTTCTTCGCCCCGGACCGCCGCTACGCCAGCAACCAGGCCTTTGGCGGTCCCACGGCCGAATTCAAGAAAATGGTGGCCGCCTTTCACAGTGCGGGGATCGAGGTGTACCTGGATGTGGTCTATAACCACTTTGGCGAAGGGGGAACCCAGGACGCCTCCTACAATGAGGCCGAGATCGACTGCTTCCGCGGCCTGGACAACGCCTCCTACTACACCCTGGCCCCCGGCGCCCCCAATCAATATTACGACACCACGGGCTGCGGGAGCAACCTGAACGCCGGCTCCGCACCCGCCGAGCAAATGGTGACGGATTCACTCGCCTACTGGGCCACCACCATGGGCGTGGACGGCTTCCGGTTCGACGAGGCGGGAGAGCTAGGGAGGACCGGTGCGACCGGATTCTCGGGTTCCGCTCCGCTCCTCCAGTCCATCGCCTCCCTTGCCAGCACCGATAACTTCAAGATCGTTGCCGAGCCCGACGACTACTACTCGGTTGAAATCGGGGCATTTCCAGCGGGATGGGCGAACTGGAACTTCAATTTCAGGGACCCGGTCCGCCTCGCGATGTCCGGGAACCTCGCGGGGGCGAACAGCGTGGGATACTGCGACGCCTTCTACGGAGACTACAACCAGTTCAACGGCGAGGGCGGCCCCCAGAAATCCGTGAACCTGGTGACGTGTCACGACGGGTTCAACATGACGGACCTGGTCAGCTTCTCATCCCCTGACACCACGACCGTCAGCTGGCCCTTCGGGCCTTCCAATGGCGGCAGTTCCAGCAACGACAGCTCAAGCTGGAACATGAACCAGACGCTGCGGCGCCAGGTGATCCGGTCCTTCTGGACTTTCATGGCCCTGAGCAGGGGCGTCCCCTTGATCGAGTATGGCGACGAGTTCGGACGCACGATGAACGGGAACAACAATGCCTACGACGTCGATTCAGTGGCCACCTGGAACAACTACAACATGATCGGGACAAACAGTCCGGACACTGTCGTCACCGGAGACAAGACGGGCGGGACAATGGCCTATGACAACAATCTGGGGACCTTCGTCGGCGCCACCAACGGTAATTTTGCGTTCCTGCAGTACCTGCTCCAGCTCCGGGCCGCCCATCCCGCATTCCGGCAGTCCAACTATTCCGAGAGCATCACCTTCACCAATCCCGACCTCTCGGGCGGATTCAACGAGTGGAGCGACCCTGCCGTTCAGATCTTTGTGACCGGCACCCAAGTGGGCGACCAGGACTTCCTGATCCTGGTCAACCTTTCAAGTTCAAGCGTCGGTTTCACGCTGCCCACCCCGCCCTCGGGAACAAATTGGGTTCGGCTCATCGACACGAACAGCTGGGCGGAAAGCGCAAACAACTGCTGGAGCGCCTCAAACGGCGCCGTCATCACCGGCAATTACGGGGTGAACAACAACTCCATCGTCGTCCTCGAGGCCAATCGCTGAGGCATCCCGCGATATCGGCTGCCGATGCGGTCCGCCCGGTTGGCGATCGTGTGTCGCGGAAGCGGGCAGCCGGCTGGGTCCCATGGCGGGTCCCGCCTAGACAACGAACAGCGCCACCCCGGCGCCGAGCATGGCGATGATTGTCAGCAACACGACCACGCGATTCAGCCCGGAACTCGCCTGCCGCTTCATGAGCTTCGAGTCCGTCGCGACAAGGTAGATGCCAATCAACAGGAATGGCGCCAGGAGCCCGTTGATGATCGCCGTCCAGTACAGCATCTTGATCGGCGAAAGCCTCAGGAAATCCATCACGATCCCGCAGGCGATGGACGCGACGAGGATCAGGTAGAAAGCCCGGGCGCCGTCATAGGGTTCGTCGAGGCCCTGGGGCCAATCGAAGGTCTCGGCAAACGCATACGCAGCCGAGCCGGCGAGGGTCGGTATTGCCAGGCAGCCCACGCCGATCAGGCCAAGGGTATAAAGGAGCGTGGCGAATGGCCCGGCTAGCGGCCGCAACGCCTCGGCCGCCTCCTTGGTGGTCGTGATCTCGGTGATCCCGTGCCGATGGAGGGTCGTTGCGCAGCAGAGGATCACGAAGAACATCACCACGTTCGAAAAGAACGTGCCGAGACCCACGTCGATCTTGCGGTCCAGGAGCTCGCTGCGGGTAGCCCCGAGGCGCTTGACGACCATGCGGCGGCCCTTCGCCTTCTCCTCCTCCACCTCCTGCGCGGCCTGCCAGAAGAACAGATAGGGACTGATGGTCGTGCCCAGGATGGAGACGATCATGGCCCATGTCGCGCGATCAGCCGGCCAGCGCGGCACAAGCGTGTCGTGGAGGACGCCACCCCAGTCCGGCCGGGTGAGAAAGGCCGTCACGACATAGGCCCCAAGGCTTATGACCAACCACATCAGCACCCGGGCGATCTGATGGTATCGAAACCTCACCGAGGCAATCGCGATGGCGGCGCCGAAGAGGACGACGAACAGATGGGAATTCCAGCCGGTCAGGAGTCCCGCGGCGTCGGCCATCCCGGACAGATCCGCCCCCACGTTTATTGTGTTGGCGATGAGGAGCGCGAAGACGAATACAACGCAGATCCAGCGCGGCATCTTCCGGCGCAGGCCGCTCGCCAATCCCTCTCCGGTCACCATGCCGATCCGCGCGCACATCATTTGCACCGCTCCCATCAGCGGCCATGTGACGACGGAGGTCCACAGCAAGCTCGTGCCCAGCTGCGCTCCGGCGATCGAGTAGGTCGCGATGCCTGACGGATCGTCGTCGGCGGCGCCCGTGATCACTCCCGGGCCCATGAGACGAAAGATCCGTATCAGGATGTTTCTAGGAGGAGTCTTGGGATCATGCGAAGTCATGCTTCCTGGCTATGCAAGAATCTGATTAGGCGCCGCCAGCGCGATGAAAACACAACCAGACCAAGCGAACTAAGCCGAGGCCAATTGGATCCGCGGCCGAAAGGCTCCTTACCCAGTGACGAAGAAAGTGCGACGACGACGCTCGGAGCGCTCCTTCGCGGATCACGCCGCCCCTATTTGTGATCGTTGCCGCCCCCGCCAGAAGCGTGACCCCCAGAATCATGACTGGCCCCGCCGCTCTCATGGCCAGCACTGACGGCTTCGTGACCACCGGCCCCGCCCCGAGCGGCGCCGCCGCTCGGATGGACATAGCCGGCCCCGCCGCGCCCATACCAACCCCGCCCACCTCCATCGACCCAGTCCCCGCCACCAAACCAGGGGCCCGCGTCGCCGTAAACGACCCCACCCCCGCCGTCTCCAGGACCAACGCAGCCAGTCCAAGCCATTTGCAGGCCTGCTATCAGGAGAGAGCCAAGGAGAATCTTTCGAGTGTGGTTCATCGGATTTTTGGCGGGATTCGGGTCCCTGTCAGGGTACTGAAAAAGGGACGAGTGAATATGCCCTCTTCCCGTCGCTCCGCAAATGGGGTATTACCCGCCCGCCCCGGGACCGAGCGGATCTCCTCCAAAACCGCCGCAAAACTTCATGGCGTTCCAGCCTGGATTGTCAGGGCGTGGGGCCCAGATTCGTCAAGTGCTCCGCCATTCGCTCGAGGGTCTGTATTCCCCCTTCGATGGCCCCAAATTCATTGACCACCCTGTCGCGCTCCTCAGCCGTGCGAAAGAGCATCCGGATGGTCACCTTGGTCTTGCCGGCTTCCGGCTCATCGAACGTCCACGTCGCGACAAAATGCGCTGGCGGGCCGCCCTTTTTTCCTCCGCCGTGCGCATAGACGATGCGCTCGGGTCTAACGACCTCCTTGAAAATGCTCTCGTTGGGATAATCCGTTCCATCGGGGCCGTGCATGACCTGCTTCCATGCACCCCCCGGCCTCACTTCCATCGCCTCGATCGTGGTGGTGAAGCCCCGCGGACCCCACCAATTCACAACCTGTGCCGGATCCGTCATCGCCTCCCATACAAGTTCGCGGGGTGCGTCGAATGTTCGCGAAACGACAATCTCCCGTCCGTCTGTCCCCGCCCCAGAATTTTCATTTGTATCCGACATGCTTTTTATCCCTCCCTTTGAGTTTGCTCAGGTATTCATCAAGACGATCAAAGCTTTCCTCCCAGAATCGACGGTAGCCGCCCACCCATGCCGCCACGTCCTTCAGCGGCCGGGCCCGAAGCCGGCAAGGGCGCCACTGGGCGCGCCGTCCACGCGTGACGAGCCTGCTTCGCTCAAGCACCTTGAGGTGCTTGGAGACAGCCGGCCGGCTGATGTTGAATGGCCGCGCGAGGTCTTTGACGGAGGCTTCTCCCATCGCGAGCCGCGCAAGGATCGCCCTCCGGGTGGGGTCGGCGAGTGCCGCAAATGTTGCGCTAAGTCGGTCGGGTGGCATCGCTCTTAAGTTTTGCTGTTGCGTAACCATGTGGTTACCTGTCTAGCGCGCCTTGTCAAACGCATTTGCACCGATTAGCCGGCCTTGAATTCCAGACACCAAGGAGCACGCGGCTTCCTGCTCCATCCCGAGGTTTCGTTGTTGGCATTGCCGGGTCGCGAAGGCTATTCGTCTCCAATGCCAGCTTCGCGCGAAGGACAATGTTAGGCCCCCTTAACTTTTCTTACAGCTCGATGCGTCAAACAGAACGTATTCGGGCGCCGCGAGATCATTTGGCCTGCGGCGCTGAAACTGGGTCACAATGCCGGCGATGACCGCTGATAAGTCCCGGGACTGGGCCCGAAACCGTGTTCTTTGCTTCCTTTGCGTTGCCGCCGGATTTTTTCTCGCGTACTGGCGATCGCTTTCGTGGGGCTGGCTGGGGCTGGATGACTGGCGCTTTGTGGCGACGAACCCGCATTTGGGACATGGGTGGGAATCGGTTCGCTGGGCGCTGACCGATGTTGAATTCGGGCGGCGGTGGAACCCGGTCCTTTGGCTTGTGGCTTGCCTGTGCGGCGCGCCGACCGCGCTCAAATTCCATCTGCTGGTTTTCGTGCTCGGTTTGATCCTCACGCTCCTGGTGACCGAGGTTTACGGGCGTGCGCTGCGCCGCGACTGGGTCCTGCCCGCGGCCCTCTTGTTCGCCCTTTCGCCCCTGAGAATCGAGGTTTTCACCTGGGGAATGGGGTTTGGCTACGAGACCGTGGCCATCCTCTTGTGCGTGGCATGGCTACTCCTGGAAAGGCCGTGGTGGTCGGGTCTTTTCGTTGTGCTTGCCCTGTTGACCTACCCGCAGGCCGCCGGTGCGGCCGTCGGCTTCTGCCTGTTGAATCGGAGGCGCCTCGCCGGATGGGCCGTCGGGGCCTTTCTGGTGTTGCTTGTGATCATGCAGTATCGGCTTCGCGTGGCGTATGGCGTCGTGCCATGGCACCACCGTTTCGACTATCTGTTGCTCATCCTGCCGCACTATGCGCTGAACTTGTTCGTCCCCTTCGCGACGGTCCCGATTTTCCCGTCGCTTTATTATCCGCTGCTCTATGTCGGCGGCCTAGCGATCGTCCTTGTCGCGGCGGTACGCCCCTACCCTGTCGCTTGCTGGATCCTGCTTTTTGCACCGACCCTGCTGGCGTCGGTCACCGAGGCGTTTTGGTTCGGGGCGCGCTACAGCTTGGTCCCGTCGATAGCTGCCTATGGCTGGCTTGTTTACGAGGCGTCGAAGCTGGACAGCCGATTCCTGCTGCGCGTCCTGTGGGTGGGTGTCCTGGGTTTCTTCACGTTGAACGTGCTGGACCGCGGGATGTCGCGCGGCGTTGCCCTATGCGCCCGCGCCGCCAAGGACGAGGCGGCGCTTGTCGGAATCGATTTCGACCTCGAGAGGACGATTCGCGACCAGCCTCCGCCTGAGAAAAAGTGAGCCTTACCGGCATTCCCGGCCGCCAAAGGACTCACCGTTCATTTCTGCCACAGGACCAAGCCGGACTCCAGCGGCACCGCGAGGCCGTCGCATTGCGGGACGATTCTTGCCGTATAGTCCGTCACCGGGCGGCCGGCAGAAACGACGGCGCTGTAGGTGTGGGAGCGCACGGCATCTGTCGGTGACCGAGCAAGCGTCATCTCCTGCCGAACCGCGGCGTCGCCATTCAGCCCGTCGGCATACAGCTCCACGCGGACCGTGTCCGGGCTGACGCCATTCAAGAGGACTTCGACCGCGATGACGTGCTGCTTCCCCTTGGTTTCGAACTTCACCGCGCCGAAACCCAGAGACGCCCATTTTGACGCAAGCGCGTTTCGCCAATCGACGAGCCTCCCCGCAACGGCGCCCTTGTTGGCGGCGCGAGCCCGGTGAGCGCTCGAGGCGGGCAGATAGTGCTTCTCTGCATATTCGCGTACGGTGCGCGAGGCGGAAAATATGGGGGTCAACCGGGCCATGCTCTCCCGCATTCTCGCCACCCACGCAGCGGGTATGCCCTTGTCGTCCCGAGAGTAAAACTCAGGTATCACGTCCTCTTCGAGGAGCTTGTAAAGCGACTCCGCCTCGGCGGCGTCCCATGCGGGATCATCGCCGTGCTCCTGGCCGTCGCCGATGGCCCAGCCTACCTCCGGCGCATAGGCTTCAGCCCACCAGCCATCCAGCTCCGAGAGATTGATGCCGCCATTGACCAGCACCTTCATGCCGCTGGTTCCGCTCGCTTCCCAAGGCCTCCGCGGCGTGTTGATCCACACATCAACCCCTTGCACCAGGTGCTCCGCCAAGAGCATGTCGTAGTCTGCCAGAAAGACCACGGGCGGCTTCGCGTCGCTTTGGCCGATAAAATGCGTCCACTGCTGAATCAGCATCTGTCCCGCCCGGTCAGCCGGATGCGCCTTGCCTGCAAGGATAAGCTGTGCAGGCCGCTGCTTGTTCTTGAGGATGCTGAGCAGCCGGTCGGGATCGTGGAGCAGGAGATTGGGCCTCTTGTAGGTCGCAAAGCGCCGAGCGAAGCCGAGGGTCAGCACCGCGGGATCTAGCCGAGCCTGCATCCGCGCGATTGCTTCGGGCGCCGCCCCCACGGCGGCCATTTGATTGCCGAGGCTCTCGCGGGCACGCTCCACTAGTGATTGCCTGCTGGAAACGCGCATTGCCCATATCCTCTCGGCAGGGACCGCGCGGATGTCCGCCTCAAGCGTCGCCGACAGCCCCTGCCACCGTTCCTTGCCGCAGGCGGCCGTCCAGAGATCGTCGGCCGCCACCGAGTCCCATGTTGGCATGTGCACCCCGTTGGTCACGTGGGCGACCGGCACGTCGGCTTCCGGCCAACGGGGAAAGAGCGGCGAAAATATGTGGCGGCTCACCTCGCCGTGCAATCGGCTGACTCCATTGACCGCCCCGCTACCGCGAATCGCCAGGTAAGCCATGTTGAAGGGCTCGCCCGCGTCGTGGGGATCCCGGCGCCCCAGCGCCAGCAAGTCCCGCATCGAAAGGCCCAGCTCGTCTTGGGAATACCGTCCCAGATACTGCTCCATCAATTCCGGCGAAAAAAGGTCGAATCCCGCGGCGACGGCCGTGTGGGTGGTGAAAAGGTTGCCGGATCGAGTCGCCGTCAAGGCCACGTCGAACGGCCGTCCGGTTTCGGACATGAAGCTCCTGGCACGCTCCAGCAGGGCGAAGGCCGCATGCCCCTCATTAAGATGGCAGACGTCCGGCTTGATCCCGAGCGCGGTCAACAATCGCCAGCCGCCCACCCCGAGCACAATCTCCTGCTGCAGGCGCAATTCGGAGCCGCCGCCATAGAGCTCGCTGGTGATCCCCCTATGAGCGGGGATGTTGGCTGCGTCATTGCTATCGAGCAGGAAGAGGCTGATCCGGCCGACCTGGACATGCCAGGCGCGCAGCCAGACGGAATTGCCGGGCAGAGCGATCTCCAGGCGCAGCCATTCCCCGTTCGGCTGACGCACCGGCGCGACAGGCAATTGTCCCGGGTCGTTATTGGGATAGACCGCCTGCTGTGCCCCATTCTGGTCGATCACCTGCCGAAAATACCCATGCTGGTAGAGCAGCCCGACGCCGACCACTGGCAGCCCGAGGTCGCTTGCGGCTTTGAGCTGATCGCCAGCCACGTTGCCGAGACCCCCCGAATAGATTGGCAGCGCCTCGGTCAACATGAATTCCATGCAAAAGTAGGCGACGCATGAGAGGGTCGCCCCTTGATGCTTCTGCTGAAACCAGCGTCGCGCCGACGCGCCCTCCTTCCTGGCCTGAACCACGCGCTCGAGCAGCCTCCGAAATTCCGGATCGGCCAGTGCGCTTGCGAGTTTTTCGCGCGGGACGTTCTGAAGCACCACGTTAGGGTGGCGCGTCAGAGCCCAAGACGTGGGATCAAGCCGTCGCCACAGCTCGTCCGAATAATGGCTCCAGGACCAGCGAAGGTCCATGGCGATCTCGGTCAGGGCGTCCAAACCTTGCGGAGTGCCCGGCGCCTGCGCGCCGGTCGGTGTGGATTCGCTCATGAACTTAGCCGGAATGATGCAGTTGAAAGGAGCCACCGATTGGTAAGTGATTGGGATTGATGAAAAAGAACCAATCGGAGGACAACGGTCCGCATCA
>Ga0302221_10002982_pt1 | contig 10372 bp, 3 predicted proteins | sample II_Palsa_E2_1_FD_193517 | JGI IMG/M metagenome (GOLD analysis project Ga0302221, IMG submission 193517) | Peat permafrost microbial communities from Stordalen Mire near Abisko, Sweden - II_Palsa_E2_1 | ecosystem: Environmental > Terrestrial > Soil > Palsa > Peat permafrost | place: Sweden...
TATTATATATATAAGTTTAGTTGCCCTAAAAGGGTCTACTAATATAATAACTTGCTCTTAGAATATATATTATCATATAAGGGCTCCTTTATAAGATATATAGCAAAAAGGGTGCTAAACTAAGCATCTTTAAGTGTCCTTAGTAGCTTGCTAATCTTGCAAAAATAATACTTAATTATATACTTTAAATGTTTTTAAGTAGCTTATATCAAGTTTTCCGATTACTCCTCTAATTTTCCTAAGCATTAATAGTCTTAAAGTACTTCTGTTTAATGCTTTACCCTTATTTACTAGCTATCCCTTCTTTTTAAAAACTATACACAAATTAGAAAATAACTTAAAATAAAAACACTTATATATAGCTTTTAGCTTTTTATATAACAAAACTATATTTAATTCCCTAGTACTAGTTTTATAAATAGCTAATTCCAAGATTATATAATTAGAAAGCTTCTAATAATAGCGCTTATCTTGCCCTTTTGCTACGCATTCATAGTAATCTTTGTAGGAGATATAAAGTTGTTATTCTCTAAAGCTATAAACGCAAGCTAAGTGCCGTGTAAGCGAGCATGTGACTTATAAGCGAGGATATGCATGATATCGTAGCAAACTCCCCCTTATCGAGCAAGCTTAACGCCCTCGTTAAAATGCGCTTTGTAAATTATATGCTTATAAATTATGTGTGCCTTTTCCCTAGCTCCGAAGCAAAATAAAACGCGTCCTGTAAAATATATTCCGCCTTATAAAAGCAAAGTGAAAATGCAAAGAAAAAACGCCTCCGAGGCAACTTTTACTTTTATACAATCCTTATTACTATAACCCTCCTTGCTAAGTTATAAGTTAAGGAATAAGACATTAATAAATAGTTTATTATTGTTATATTTATCGTCTTTGTCGTCTTTTAGCATTACCTTTTATCGTTTAAGCTTAAGCTCGGGCTTTAACTTAAGTTTTGCCTTCGACTTCTTCTAATTCTTCTTTAGACTTGTCTAAATCTTTTGCTTAGCTTTAGTCTAAGTTCGGGGCTCGGTTTCGGGTTTTGCGGTTTAATAGCTATTAAAATCAAAATTCTAAGCGTCTTCTTTGCGGGATAAAAGACTTATTAATTATTTATATTCCTCGTCTTATTCGATTTTTGCAGCTAGTAATTTGCTAAAAACCTCCGGACGTTAAACAGGCTTTAATTTTATAAAAAGAGATTATAAAGCCCGCTTTTGCGCTTTATCCGCTAAATTGCCGTGTTTTTTGTAAAAATCCTTCGTGTTTATAAGAGGTAAGCTTTTTAAAAGTCGAAGTAATAAGTTATAGAAGTTAATTATAAATAAACCCGAAGCAAGGAATTGTTTTACGCAAGTAATATCCTTAAATCTTGCACTTAGCTTTATACGTTTTATAACAAAATCCTCGGCTTAAGAAAAACTAGCACGTTTCTTGCTCTTTTTCCGGTTCTCTTTGCTATTTAAATTGCCCTTGGAATCCGATATAATAAAGTTAATAAAGAGGCTTACTAAGTCCTTTAACTTCTTTTAGCAATTTGCAATTGCTTTATTAAAAGAAATTATAAATCGATTTAAAGCTTAAACTCTATTTTCGGCTATCGTGTTTTTAAAGACTTTAGCTAGCTTTAATATATCGGTTATCGTTTTTTCGATTATAATCTTAAGCTTGTTAATTCTTTAATGTACGACTATTTTCTTATCTTTATTTAAGATTATATTCTTATAATATAAGGACTTTTTAAACTAAGAAGCTCTTTTAAACTTAATAAATATCTTTATAACTTGTTTATAAAGTGCTTTATTCTTTGCTTAATATAACTTTTGCAATTTTTGTAATAATATATTTAAACTTATCTCCTTATCCGACACATTATTTGCAAATTCCTTTAAGTTTTAAGTACCCTTAAACTTAAGCTTTTTAGTAGCTTCGGGTTTAAGTTAAAGTAATTTATTAATTTATTTCTTATACTTCGGGTATCGGTGTATAATTTCTAGTAAGTAAATTCCTTCGATATTTGCATAATCCGGATAAGATCCCCTTATAACCTTATTTTTAATAATTATTAGTTTACTATTTAAGTTTAAGAAAGGTTATCCTTTATTTTAATAAACCGCGACAAATCTGCCTTTTAATCCTTATATTGCAATATATTTAAAAGCATTAGCGTAAGTTACTAATCGCAAATGCATTATTATTACTCCGATTTTTGTAATAGCATTACTAAATCGGCAATTTGCGCCCTTTTTAATAAGTTCCTTGTCGTATTTGCCCTTTATATTCTTTCTAAATATTAATTTCTAATTAATATCCTCGGGATTTAGATTATAAACTTAGTCGAATGTCTTTATTTATTGCGAATTTATTTGCTTTTTCTTTCCGTTCCCGGTTTAAGGCATTAAGCGCTTGCATTCGGGCTTAATACACGCGGCCTCTTGCTCCTTATTTGCCTTTATAGTCTTTAATATTAAGGGTAATAACTATTTACGCTAAAGTTTTAAACCTTTAAAAGTATTAAAGACAAACTTATTTATATAAATGTAAATATAAATATAAAAGTAAACTCGCTTATAAAGAAGCGAAATGTTTCGATTATAAAATAAGAAGTTATTTAAAAAACGGAAGCAAATGCAAATGCAATTATAAATACGATTATAAACAAGTTATAGCATTATTATAATGTTATTAAATTTAATAAAACCGATAATATTAATAAAGTTAAAGCTTAAGATATTTAATAAAGGAAGCAATTTATGTAATAAGATTAGCGTAACGCTAAAAATATATACGCGATTAATGCGATAAATACTAAGACAATTATAATTATAAGGAATATAGCTTAAAACTAGTTATATACATTTAAAAGGACTTCTTTAAGTGTCCTTTACCTTTAAGAATATTCTTTAAAGTCCTTTGTAAGGTTTTTTGCTTTACCTCGAAATTTGCAATTGCCTCTTTCGCATTTTACAGTTTTGCTATAAAGAATTAGCAATCTTCTTTAAGTTTATACCCTTTTTATTATATAAGATATTTGACTAGCTTTATAAGTGTCGTCTTCTTGTTTATAATCTTTTTAATCTCTTAAGACTTCTTATACTCGGTGTCTCCTTTAACGTAAATACAATTCGGGTAATCGGGTCTTAATCGGTTATAAGGATCTTTACCTTTTAATGCTAGCTTTAAGTGCGCAATAGAAAAAACGTTATAAATTCTTTAATACTTTAAAATATTTAATCGATATATAAGCTTGCTATATTATTAAATAATCTAAAAGGGCCTTATATGCTATTTTAATAGCTTTTTGCTCTTTATAGCAAGTAGCTTATATCCTTTATAAAGTCGAATATAAACCTTATTACTTACTTTAAAGAATAAAGGCTTTTTCGACTTGTTATATTAATATTTTGCTAATATTATTCTTATAGCAATTGCATCGGAAACTTGGATTTTGTAATCTAAAATCTTTATAGTCTTTTTTATAATTTTTGCACTTAATAAATTTATAATATTATTAATTATAAACCCGTATAAAGCCTTATTTAAAGCTTTTCCGATTGCCGGGGAAAGCGTATTATTTAATGCGAATTATATAAACGGCAAATACTATAGCTAGTCCTTCTTGTCTTTTAAGTAAAAGAAGTAAAACCGGAATATAATTTTTACTTTTTAGTTTATACTTTCCGATTAGCTATCTATTTAAGGATAATATGCTATAAAGTATAAAAGCCTAATACCGAGCTTTTAAAAGATTCTTGTTTAAAGTTTTAATAAAAACTTCCCGTCTTTATTAGAAATAATTGCTTTTAAAACTCCTTAATTTAATTTTAAGAGCTTTTAAATTAAAACCTTAGCTTAATCTCTTGCTTTTTAAGTAATCTTTCTTAAAATTAAGCAATATTTCTTGTTAACCTTTTTTGTTACTAATAATAAATAATCGAATTCCTTATAAAAGCTTAATAAAGCAAGAATAAAGTTTAAAGTAATTATATAAAATAATATTAGTAGTTCTTTAATCGGTTATATTAATTTATATAAGCAATAGCGTTTTATTTAAAAGATTGCATATTAAAGATAATATTTAATTTAGTTAATAACGTGTTTTGTTAAGTTTTATATAAAGAAGCTATTATTAACTATTTAAGTCATCTTTGCCTCGCCCGGGTATAAGTTTCTTTTATATATTATATTTAAGGCCTCTTTAATATAATTCGGTAAAATATAAAGTTGTCTAAGAAGTTTATCTTATATATATTAGTAAATTAAATTACTTATAATCTCGAACGGCAGCATTGCTTTATTATCCTTTAAAGCATCGTTTTCCTCGATTTGCTCTTAAATGCGTTTTTATTTTAAGTTTAATTTATATCCTTAAATAAATTTCTCTTTAAAATCGGGCGCAATTTTAATAAGAGTAGCGGCAAAGGCATAATATTTGTTAAACTTGTTATACACTTTATTGCGCGCTATTTTATCTATAAAAGCATTATAAGCAAAAAGCGTATTAAGCTCTCCTTTAATTAAGGATGTCCTTACTTTGCTATTTATAACTTCCGGTTTAAGGTTATCGACTATCGGCAACTTAAATAGAGCATTTAGCACAAAGTTTGCCTTACTTAGCTTATATCAAATAAGCAACGGGAATTTAAAGAGGTATTCTTTAGCGCAAACTAAATATAAATTTAGCTTATTTATAAATATTATAGTTATTAAGTTTAACTTCTTTAAAATGCTTATAAGTAACGCGTAATTTGTAAAAATTGTAATAAGTAGCACTTTATTCGATTCGATTAAATGCCGAAGCTTTTATATAACCTACACTAAACTAGCTATTTCTAGTTTAGTCGGCTAGTAGCGTGTTTTAGCATCCTTTAAAGCTTTAAACAAGAATATAATTAGTTTTACTTTCGTTTTTAGTAAATATAATAACTTATTAATAAAATCTTGTAATAAATCTCTTTTAATATAATATATTACTGCGCTAATGCCTCTCTTCTTAAATGCATTTATATCGCAAAAGAGAAAACATTTTAAGTTCTTATAAACGAGCATTATATTTGCAGTTAAAGCTTTTTAAAGTGCTATAAAAGACACACGCTTTAAACTTATTAAATACGCAAAAGCCTATTTAGCTACAAATGTCTTTTATAAGTTTCCCTTTGCTAAAGCCCTCTTAAAAAGTTTAGTTTTGCAGTCTTATAGTAGCTATAAAATATAAAAGTAAAAGGGCACTTTATCTTTTAACTATTTAGCTATACTTAAGTATATTTCTAAATCCTTTGCTATTTTTAGAAATAATAACTTTTTAATTATAGCTAGCTTTTCTTTTATAATTAATAAGCTAAAGGAATCTACACGACGTTTAAAGACTATAGCTAACAAGTAACCGATAAAGCATTTCTTGCTTTTAATTATAATATTATACTCGACTAAATAAGAAAACGTTTATCGCAAGTAAGTTATATATTTTTCGAATATGCGACTTGCAATTATAATATTATCGATATATGCTTTTAAGAAGTGTAAATTGTTAAGAATAATGTTTATTTGTCGTTAAACGTATATTAGCGTATTCTAGAAACTTATTAGCATATACCGGAAAGTATATTATCTTTTGTAAGAAATTACTATTAAATACTTTTAGCCCTCCGGGTAAGTATACTATTAGTAAAAGAAGCTTATAGCATTAATAACTATAATATATTTGCAACTTATAATTTTTTGTAAGATGTCTTCTTATAATAGCATTAAGTACACGTCTAAAATTGTTATATTATTTAATTCTTATATATCGACAATTACCCGGCCGACTAGTTCTTTTTAACCGGGGACGTGTTTATATATTACAAAGATAAGGTATAAGAATAAAGTTAGTTATGTCGTATAATATAGTCGGTTTTGCGATTTTAAGCTATTAAATGTCTTGTCGATAACCTTTTAATCCTATAAACCGACTTTATATACCTTTGCCTTTTTAAAAATCCTATTAACCTAATTTAGCTACAAGTTAATCTTTATTTATTTATCCTTTAATAAATAAATAAAACCTTTATCCTTAAATAAGGTATTAAAGAACTTATCTAAAAGGTCTATAAACGCTTAAGCAGTAAAAGGGTTTTTATAAATAGTAGCGCTAGTATAGTATTTAGATTTTAGCAGTCTTGCTTTATTGTTATAATTTGTCGGGATTTATAATAAGGAAATTTTTAGCATCTATATAGCTAGCTTAATAATATTTGCATTTAAGACTAAAAATCCGTTATTATAGTTAATATTTATTAGGTTTTTAAAGCGGAAGTTTTATAGCAAAAGAATTAGCTTATTTGTATTATTCTTAGCTAATACTAATTTTATATCCTTGTTTGCTAGCTATATAAATAAAGTAACTAGGGTATTATCCGGCTTAAATAGCAAATCTTTATCCTTAGCTATTATTATATAATAGATTAGAATTGCTATAAACGTAAATAGCAAGATAATAATTCTTGCTATAACGCATATTAGAGATTTTGCGATTCCTTTCTTCGGAGTAGCCTTAAGCTTAATGTTAATTTTGCAACTTCTAATATAGCTTATCTTTTTAGAAATTATAATATTTACCTTCTTAGGAACTAGAATATTTGTGCTAATAAAAAGCTTTATTATAAGGTTATCTGTCAAGTAAGCTTTATAAGAGATCTTAGCAAGCACGTCCTTTTTATTTTTAAGGTTAATGCTAAAGAAATATATTATTAAAATAATATACTCTTAAAAGTGGACCTTTCTTGTTTTAATTCCTTATATAAGTAAAGGCTTTGCTATTATACAAATCGGCAATTTAAGCTTATTAGCTTGTAGCTACTTCTTATCGATAAGTATAACTAAATAACTTATATTTATATAAACTTTATAATAAATATTATTTAATAAAAACTTTATTTTAGCTATAATATAGTGCTAGTTGCGGAAGTTATAGCTTATTTTAATGTTTAGCTTCGCATTTGCTAATAACTCCACAATTAAGAGGGCATAAAACGCTAAAGTAGTAACATGTAGCTTTTAAGTAATATAAACGTCTTATATAAATTCTTGTTTAATATCGGATTTAACTATTAGTTAAAAACTCTTATTTTCGACACTAAGCTTTGTAGTTCGTTTGCAATTGTCTTCGTAGACGTGTTTATAAAGTTAGTTGTTGCTAGGGAAAGTCTTTTTATAACGCTTGCATATAATCTCCTTTTTAGTAGCTTCTTAATTACTTAAAGCAAAGTTTATTACACTAAAGTTACTAATAAGCTTGTCTTTAAAGTATTCTTTATTATAATTGTATGCGTACTTTTGCTTATAATCTTCTTTGCTAAAATGTATAAGTAGCTCTTTTAATTTACTATAAAATAAGTTACTACTTTCTTGCTTTTAAGGTTTATTTATCGATTCTTTACTAAAGTATACCCGTTATTAGTATAAGAAATAACATTAATTCCGGTTTTAACTCTTAAAAGAGCTTTATTAATTCCGCAAAACGAAGCCGTTTTTGCTAATAATTTGTAATTACTATTGCAAAAGAGGGAGGTTCTTTGCAAGTTATTAAGTTATACTTTGCAAGCAATTAGCATTATTTTATAGCACCGGTAATCTTCCTTGTCTATTTCCTTCGCGAAATTCCCTATAACTACTAAAGTCACTATAATTGCGGAAACCCTAATATAATAGCTAAAAACGCAATTAGAATTAACTTTAAAACTAATTTTAAAAAGAATTTTAAGGCTAATATTAATTTATAAACTAATATAGACGGGGGCTATAACGCGAAAAGCCGCGTCTAGCTTCTTGCTTGCCTTTAAAACGCTAAGAGTTTGCATTTGCTTATTCTATTATATTCTCGAATAAAGTAGCCCTCAAATCTACTTCTTTAAGCCATTTTCGCTTTAACATGTCTAAAGTAAGTATAAAGCAATATGCTTATACAAAAATATCTAAAGCATTATACGCTATTATTAGCTAAAGAAAGTTTAAACCCATCTCGGCTGCTTATGCGTAACGGAATATAGTTTGCGCAAAACTATATACGCTTTTATTATACTATAAATTAGAAATGCCGAACTTTATATTCTTAATGTTTTTTATAGCATTACTAGCTAATTCCTTAAACCTCTTAATTAAGGCACTAAGGAGGCCTTTTAAAGATACGTTTATTAGTAGTTTGCGTTTAAAGTCAAAAAGTTTATAAGTATACTAAGCAATTACTTTGCCTTATAGCTATATAATCTAGCTATTAAGTATAGCCTTATCTCCCTTCTTGCTTACTAACTCGCAAAGCCGATTTGTGAAGGCATAAATGTTTATATATATAATAAGTTTTTTAACGCTTGTAATTCTTGAACTTGTAATTTTTGCGTCTTATGAGTTAAGATCGAAAACGCCGACTTCCTCTATTCGGAGGTTGTAAGGCTAAGGTTAGGCGGCAGCAATAGGCTAGTTTTAATTCTATTGCTAGTCTTATTATTACATCCGGCAAAGGATATTAGTAATCGCGATATAGTCTTATTTATTTATTATAAGATATGCGTTTGCGTTCTAATCTCTATTATTTTAGTTTTAACCTTAGCTTAAGCCACTTTTACTTTTATAGCTAAAGCTACTTCCTTATCCGTTGCTACTTATTCCGGTAATGCTTAGGGTAAACGCCGACAAGCTACTAGCACGAGATTAAAATTTAAGTCGGAAACTCGAGCTTTTAAGTTCTAATAGTGTAAGATTAATATTTACTAGTCTCTTAAATTTGCAAAGTGTAGCTTTAAAGGTTGCCTTAATGTGTATTCATGTATCCGGAAAGAGCTCTTGCTAAGCAAAGGTCGCACTTTCCGATCGGGTACCCCTTTGCTATAAAGCTAAGGATAGCGGTCGATCGAGTTCTTTGCAAAGACGCTCGATTTAGGTGAGGGTTGTCGGCGAAATATAGTTAGCGTACTCGTGTCCTATTTTGTAAAATGCCTTTAATTGCGCAGCAAGGTCTATAGTGTTTTCTAACATTTAGGGACTATAGCGTACAAATTAAGTTATAAGGAAAGAAAATTTTCGACGAAATCGAAGTAGAATTGTCGCGTAAGTTAATAGATTTAATACGCGGAGTAATAAAATCGATAACGTGGCATTGCGAAGGTAAATTGTAATAAAGCTTGCGATTGACTCGGCTGTCGCAGGGTTTTAACCGGGTGCGCCGGTAAAAAGCGATCGAAAACTAGTGTTTACGGATTGTAAACTAGTGCCTAAGGCTAATCGCTATCGTCTTAATAGATTCTAGGATCGACAACTAGTTTTGAGGTCATTGCTACTATAATGCTACGCATTTATAGTAATCTTTGTAAGAGATGTAAAGTTGTTGTTCTCTAAAGCTATAAACGCAAGCTAAGTGCCGCGTAAGCGAGCATGTGACTCATAAGCGAGTATGCATGATATCGTAGCACTCGGTAAGACTTTACTTTTTCGAGAACCCAATTTAGTTAAAGCAATGCTAAAGATATAATATAAAGGATTAATTAAGACAACTTCGTCGATATATTATATAATAATATAAGGGAAGCAAACACATTTTGCAGATTTGCAAAAATGTGTAAGTTATATAAGATTCTTATCCCTAAAAAAGCTAGAGATATAAGATATATAAATAGATTATATAAAGAGTATAAGGGAGACGATGCTTTAAATTAGAGTATTTGCTAGATTAGCATATACTAGTTCCGCATATTACACTAGCTATAGAGGAATAATTAAAATATCTTATATAAACATATTAGACGATAGTGCTATGCTTGCCTTAAATACGAGGCTAAATTGTAAAAATAGGCCACGACGATGGCAAATCGGGAGGGGATTATAAAGTTTAAAAATAAAGCAAGACAAGAATTGTAAGGACTATAGACTTATAGTCTTGCTAGTCCCAGAAGGTAAAAGGAAAGGGCTATAGAGTAATCTAGAATTGCAAGGACTATAGACTTATAGTCTTGCTAGTTTTAGAAGAGTAATAATCTTAGAATTAAAGGGATTATAGACTTATAGTCTTGCTAATTCCGGAAGGTAAAGGGAAAGGGCTTGCCGAGTAAATGATCTTTATAAATTGCAAGGACTATAGGCTTATAGTCCCGCTAGTCTTAGAAGGTAAAGGGAATCGCTAAGGACTATAAACTTATAATCTTAGAAAGAATAAGGTATAAAGTAAGGACTATAAAGCTATAGTCCTTGCAGAAATTAAGGTTTCTAATCCCATTTGGCTAAGCGTCTTATAGCAACGATATTAAGCTATAATAGTAAACTAATATGGGGATTTAATTTAATATATAAGAAGAACTTATAAAACGAGGCAATTTGCATGCGCCTTCTTTATTCTTTATTATACTAG
>Ga0302221_10002983_pt1 | contig 10371 bp, 5 predicted proteins | sample II_Palsa_E2_1_FD_193517 | JGI IMG/M metagenome (GOLD analysis project Ga0302221, IMG submission 193517) | Peat permafrost microbial communities from Stordalen Mire near Abisko, Sweden - II_Palsa_E2_1 | ecosystem: Environmental > Terrestrial > Soil > Palsa > Peat permafrost | place: Sweden...
AAGACAATTTTACTATATAATAATAATATATTTCTATTCCTTACTACAAAAAGCTACAAGTTAAACAAGGACTATTAGGGCAAAGACTTCGACTTAAACAACTTAAAAACTTATATAATAAAATATATAAATAACTACATTGCTTTAACGATCCTATAATGCAAATATTACAAATATATAAACTTTAACTACTAAGAGGAAGTTCGGGAGAGCCTAGAAGGCTAGACGCTTAAGATGCTTAAGAAGACTAGTCGATTAGCTATTAAGGAACTTTATATATATTTACATGTATATAAAATATAAGTTAAAAAGCAAGTTAGATCAATTTTATTTCCTAAAACAATTTATAATATCCTTATAAAGGAAATATAATATATTTAAATAAAGGACAAAATCTAAGAAATGCTCGAATCGAATTAGGAGTTTAACTTTAAGTTAAATCCGGTATATTAGAAACCACAAGTAATGCTATATATAACAATCGAATAGAATATTAAATAAGACTAGTTAATTGTATGCTATATAGCACTACTTTAGCTAAAGTAAACCCTAAGTTATATGCTATTAAGATAGCTACCCCGGGACGAAATACTATGTCCCTTAATATAGCTATATAGACAATTTAGTAGTAATTTATACCCTTTACTTGGACAAGGATTACTATCTCTTACTATACAATTAAAGCTAGTTATTTTATATAATTTACTTGTTTATATAGCTTAGCTATAGCTGCTTGCAAATATGATAAAAATTTATACAAGTAATAATAAGAAATATAAGGGTAAAGAGTATAATATTTTAGATATTAAACTTTAAGTGTTTTTCGACTACTATATAAAGGTTAAATTAGTAGATAACCAATTCCACTTAGCATTTTCTATTATACTTAAAGGACAAGCTAGCGCATTTTATTATAATAAAATATTTAAACAATTATACAATTTTACTATTATAGTAGAAATAACTAAGACTTACTTTAAAACAAAGGAAAGGCGACAAAAGTATCTTATAAAATAGAAAAGAATAACACTTTACTATATTATAATAAAATACCCTAAAAAGACTTAACCCAAATGCTTTAAAGTGCTTTTTGACACCTTATATATAGCTTAATAAGGGCTATTAGCAGAATACTAGAATAAGTATAACTTATAAGACTAAGTAATTAATATATGTAATAGTATTTTAAAATGCCGACTTGCATTATTTAAACTAGCATTTACCTTTAAAGGTATATGCGCAAATCTATACTCGGTAATAAGGCAATTTGTATAAGAGAAGGAGCTAAAGGATTATTTAGCATATTATTAAGAGGACAAGGATGATTTGTATAAACTTACTTAGCACTAGATTAACTAAATATATAAAGGTTGCAGGCGCAATAAAAGGGGCCGTTTTGCGGGCTAGTCTCGAGGATATTTTATAAGGCAATTTTTAGGGCGTTTTGCAAATTATTTTGCAAGTTATTTTGTAAACTATAACAAAATTATAGAGGATTATACAAAGAAGTGCTTTATTTGCAAACAACTAAGATGCTAGTCTATAAAGTATACAAATAAGGAGAAAAAGAAAGCATATTAGCAATTTGTTGCAAATGCTTTAAAAGAGGATTTCTAGGATTTTATATTAGAATTCGAGGGAACCTTAAATAAGAATAGCAATAGCAATAATAAGTTAGACAATTTATTGCAATTATATAACTTATAGTAGATTGCATTGCTAGAAATGCACAAATTATTATATAATATAAAGTAGTTCTTTACCGAATTCGGTGAAATTAATAAATTAAAGGTAGTAATAACCTTAAATAATTAGTTATTTATATATGCAATTATTGTAAAAGACATTTTTACTTAGCCTTTAAAAATATTAGTTTTTATATTTAAGGATTATTATTCCTTAAGTGTATTTTAAGGAATTATGCCCGATAGTAGCACATTAAGCGTATTAATTATAAGAGAACCTCAAGTCTTAGTATTATAAAAGCTTAACCCGATAATTACAATTAATTATATAAATACTAGAAATTATTATATCCGATTTAGTAAAGGGTTAGCAATTGCACAAGGAACAATTACTATAAATATATTACTTAAACTGATTATATTTTATATTATACTAGCAAATATACTATTTTTATATTATATTTAAGATATAAACAAAATAGGGGTTAAATTAAATAACTTAGCTAATATTTTGATTTAAGGCAAAAAGATTATACTAATTATATAAAAATAGGGCCATTTATATATGCTTTTATATAAAGAAGAAGCTATAGTATATAGTCACTTAATAGAAATAAAGCTAAAGCAACTCTATTGCTATTTTAGACACTTATTTGTATAAAGACTAGCAAAAGTACTAAAATAGGCCGGATATGCAAATATTAATTAATGCATAATCGAACAATTAATAAAGTATTATAAGAGTTGTTAATTATATGCAAAATTACTTAGCTAATTCAAGTTTACCGTTAAAGACAACTACAATTTTAACTATTTAGTTATAATTAATATGCTTTACTTAAATAGCAAACTAGTGCTTTAAGCTATTAATAAAGCTATAGCATTTAATGCTATATAGTTCTTAAAGGATATATTAGCAAAAATAGCATAAAATATTATATAATTATACTAGATTAATATATATTAGGATTTACTTGATTACTTAGTATATAATATTAAGAAAAACTTCTTATTAACAAAATTCTAGTAATATGCAAAATTACTAGCTATTAAAGTAAAAGAAGTATTAGTTAAAGCTTATAATAGTATTAGCAAAGTCGAATAATATTATATACTATTAAGGCGTTTATATAAAGTCTTATAAGACAAATTATAAGATGAAAAGCTCGATAAAGAGATAATTTTGCAAATGGTAATAAAAGCTATAAATAATATTATAAGACCGGATAAGCTTATACTTATACTCCTTGTTTTTAGATTATATCTTAGAATTATAAACTAAGACCCCCTAGCATTAACTATTATTAAGAAAGTAAAGGCTATTTATATAGCAATAAAAGAAGTACGACAATTCCATACAAAATGCCAAGTCTAAGAAGCACTTACTACTAAAAATAGACTAGTTATAAATAAAAAGCACAATTTATTACTTTAATTGGATATATAAGTATAGCACAAGAATAAGGGATAAAAGGGCTTATATAAACTAATTGCAATAGACGGCGAAACTTGTATAATTTAAATGTTATATAAATTAACCAATTTTCGGTTTATAGTTATAAAGCCATTTTATATAAATCCGGCATTTAATGCAATTAGTATAAAGGCACTAACAATTGTTATAGCTAATTCAAGCAACTAGGCTATTTTAACCTACGATTTAATAAACCCGGCAAGGGTTATTAATAAAATAAAGGAATTAGTAATTACTATTTAAGCTATAAAGCTAATTGTTAAGATTCTTTTTTATTAGCACAACAAAAACTTAAAGGTTTTTAGTATTAGGAAAAAGGAGGCTAACTTGCAACTTTCACTTTAGCTAAGGAAATAAGGGGTGATTACTACACTTAAACTACTATTTTAAGCCTTATAAAAGCAAGAAATCGAGGCCCTAATTACAAGGGATATATTTAAGTTTATTGTATATAATCTCAAGGTTTATAAAGGCAAAATTTTCAATTTTAGACTAGTAAATAAAGTTAAAGGCAAGTTAATTAACTTATTATATAAGAAATTACAATTAGTAATTTAAGTATATAATAATAAAGGAAAGGATGTGATTTTAATACAATTACTTATAATTTAGCAAGTAAGCTAGAGGCTAATTATAGCACTTGCACTATTACTTATATAAATAAATATTAATTTATTCCTTTAAGATATTATATAAGCATATATCTAATTTATAATATTCTTAAATCGACAAATCTTAGCGCATTTACTTAAAGAACTTAAAGCTTAATTCCCATTTAAAACAATTATAGTTATACAAAAACTATTATATAATATACTAAAAGCTAAAACCTATTAGTGGGCTATATATTACAAATATTACTAGGAAAAGCTATATATAATAACCTTATTATATAATCTTTACCTTTTAGTAACAATAATAGCAAAAGCTTTTAAATTAATTAAAATGTAAATAAATAACACTTTAATCTTAAAGGATAGCAAATTTAAAGCTTTAAAGCACAAAGAACTTGTAAAAGCAAATATTATTGCAAAACTTATAAAGCAATTATCACTTGATATGTTATTAATTTTTAATAAGTGTGCCCTTTAGCAAGAAGGGGATTCGATTTTATTAGTGTAAAAAAGCTAAGGCAAGAAAATCGAGCTAGTCGACGCAAAATCACTTGCCCGGAATAACTAATATAAGGAGTAATAAGCTTATAGGGCATATATTACAACAATTTGCTAATTAGAGGCTATTTTCGACTTATTAATTATAGCTTAGCACTAAGAATTAACTAAAAAAGACATAGTAATACTAAATAGAAAACTGTAATAATAACTAGATAACTTAAAATAAGGACTCTAATATATAAATTTGGACTTAAATTATATAAAGCTATTTGTATTTATTAATAGATTATTTGCAAATAATAAAGATTTAAGCTCTTAAATTAGATATAAAATTATCTTTGCAAACAAAATTACAAGTATAATATCGGACTTATTTAAGCTATAAAGCAACTTAGTGCATTATAGTAATATAAAGAGCAAACGGGTTATTAGAAGTGTCTTTGCATTAAAGGTATACGGAATAGTAAGAGGTATTAATATAGCTATTGCTATTAATATTACTATTAAAATAGTTACCGATTAACTAGGATTACCTTTAACCCCGATTATCGTTTATACTAATTCTTATTTATTATATAAATGCCTTATTAAGCTTAGAATTATTAAGGAGAAGAAGTTAATAATTAATATTATAGCTATTTGACAATTATATAAATAAAGGGAACTTATAAAAATATAATAAATTAATAGCTAAGACAACTTAGTAGATGCTATAATTAAAGGGACTCCGAATAAGGCTTTAAAGAGGTTTATTAATATAAATTAATTAGATATATAGGTTAAAGGATGAGTAAAGAGAGCAGATAGTGCAGTTAAAGGCTTTTAGGCTAAGGCATGTGACGCTATTAATGCTTTAAGTTTAAGGTTACTTAGAGAGAGGCAAAATTAGTGAGTTGCCCCTTCGAAGGCGGCTTGAGGATTAAGGCTGCTTTAGAAGGGGGAATTCCCCCTTTAGGGGCAGCTTGAAAAATAAGGCAGTAATAGTTATATATTACTTTCGAGTTTACTTGTTTTTTGATTTATTTAATTTATTTGATTTACTTATTTGTTTTGTAACTTGGTATTAATTTTACTTTACTTGTTTTGTAATTGTTTCGGGCACAGTTTACATTTAATTCGAGTGCGTTTTATATAAGAAGAAAAGGTTACTAGTGTCGGAATATATATTATATTTACCTCTAATATTATATTTACTTTTATTCTTATATAGCTTAATTGCTAGCCTTATTCTTGATTTTACCTTCGGGTTTTAGTAGGCTTGCTTTTCGGGCCTTAGTTTAGATCTTTTGTACGTGCGGGCCCGATGTATTTAGTATATCTTACTTTTATTTATAAGTAGGATATACACGACTTGTACAATTATACTCGGCTTATTCGGGCTATATATAACTTGTACAAATCGGCACTTGCTTTGCGTATACTATTTTACTTCTTATGCTTATTATATATATATAGTAGCCCCTATTTAACAAGGGGCAAACATGATAGACTTATTGAATATATTACTTTTGGGGTACTATTGTGTGTCACACATTTCGGATTACCTGGCTATACCAACAGTAATAATATAATTAAAGCTATTCCGGGTCTATTAAAACAGCTATTATTACTACTATTACAATAGTAGAAGACACTAACTACCTCTCAAGCTAAATTAAAGGCTGTTAAAGTCTATTATGCATTTCAAGTTACACTAAATAATACTATAGTTATAAAGAAGGAGAAATATATGGATATATTAAGTAAGAGTCGGTAGTTATACAAGTAGTAGAAAGAGACTTTTAAGAACGCTATTAATGCCGAAATTGCCTTGAAACTCTATTAACAACTATAAAGAGACTATTAATTTTAGAAATGCGAGTTCGGTTCAAATAACACCCAGTTTATAAAGCAAGACGTTAGTAATGCAAAAGACTAAAAGGACCTCGAGCAAATTCTAATTGGACAAAAGCCTCTTACAAAGTTTTATAAAGTTTTTATTTGATATAGCATTTATATTAATCTTAATAATCCTCTTCCTGAGCCCGAAAAGACGAAAAAGAAAGTAGCAAAGCGTATATATCTTAGCGATAAAGAGGAAAAGTATAAGTATAAGCATATTAGACAAAGCTTTAAAGACAATAATAGATATAAAGTTAATATACTAGCAAGGGCATTATTAATAGCCTCCAAAAAAATAATATATAAGTATAATATTGTGTATGCTATAATTATAATCTCTTAAGAAAGCTATAAAGGCTAGAATTTAGGCTATTATTTAATAGCTAAAGAATTAATAAAGATGTAAAAGTTTAAATTATAGAAATTAAAGGCTTACTTATTAAGTATAAAAGAAGACTTAAGCATATTATATACTTAAATAGCGTTATTTGAAGCTTTAAGCACGTGTAATACTTAAGAAGGGGAGTAATAGAAACCTTAATAAGGCGCTAGTTAAAATCCTTTAAGAGTTCTTTTCAAGCCCGAATAAGCAAGTTAAAAAGAAGTATAAAGATAAGTAGAGCAAGAACACTTAGTCGGTTTCGAGTAAGGATGTTTTATAATAATATATAGCTAAGTTTGTACTTATAAGATTTAAATACTTTTGCTACTACTTTATAAGCCCTTTCGCGTCTTTATAGTAACTAGAGTTATAGTGATACTAATAATGTTAGCTTGTGGAAACTCAAATTTAAAAGTAAACTTAACTAGAATAGATAATAAAAACCTAGAATATAAAATAAGAAATAGAAAATGGGAACCTCACTTATTGCTTTAACCTAGTTCCTACTTATTATATATTTAATAATAGAAAGAGTTCTTTGTAGCGTTAATAATTTTTATAGCAAATATAAAGGCGAAATTTTCTACTTTAGACGACTACTTATTAATATTATATATCGGATTTAGAATTCTTGTATTAGTCACACTAATAAGTATACTAAAGCTAATAGATATTATATCGCTAGCATTAGCAACGTCTTTTTGCATCCGGCTATTACTAGACTAGATTCGACTTTATATAAAGTAGTAAAAACAAATATTTTATAATATAAAATAAGTTAAGCAAAATAGGCGCAAAATTACTATAATCGGGAGAGACTTCTTTAAACTAAAGAACTGTTGCAAGAGTTGGACCTACAATAAAATGGCTATTAAGTTAAACTTATTAGTAGTAATACAAGAGACTTTCCTTCTTAGGCATACAAGGGATAATAAGAGAGAAGGGCTATTACAATCTATTAATGAATCTTATATATAAAGTAATAGTAAGCATAAAGTGCTAACATTTAAGCAATCGATTTAGATATGCGTCCTTTTCCTCGAAACTTGTATTTATATCAATTTAAATTAGGTATAGACAAATAAACTTCTAAAACTAATTAGAGACTTAAATAAGTGGCAAGACTACTAGCATTTGCGAGATATAAATCCTTTACTTGCAAGAGTGCGCTAAGAGATAGCTTTATTGCGTAGCTTGTAATACTAAATGTAATATATTAACTTAAACTTGCTAGACTTTACTATAAATGCAACTGGTATTTAACCTAATCTTTAAATAGCGGAACTTCCCCGGTTCGACTACATATATAGCGCCCTAAGAATTGCAATAATAGAAGACTGCTTTGTTGTTATTTTACATATTATTTGGGATTTACTAATAGAGATGCACTTGTTATATCTTAATATAAAATATATTTACAATTATATTAATAACATATAAAAAACGAAAGCTAAGAACTAATACTTAAAGCCTTAAACTTGAAACCGGCAAGCTAGTCGAGGCTAGCAAATATACTAGCAAGCACTACAAGGCTATAAGAAAGTTATTAGCCTTAATTATCTAATAGTCTTAAAGTTTGCGAGATAGACTTGATAATTTAAATGCTATTTTAGGAGGCGAATCCCTAGTAGTAGTTAAAGAGTCTAAAAGGCCTTTGCCTTTATATAATAAAGAAACCCTATCGAAGTCAAAACGCCTAAGCTATTCCGAAAACTTGGCTTATAATAAGATATTAGTTATATAGTAATAATATAACGTCCGTCTTTAAGTAGCGGAAAACCCGGTATGCCGGAAACGACTAATAAGATTATAAGGATCGCGGATTCTTCTTTATAATATCGTCTTTAAACTAATTACAATAAAAAGCTTTTATATTTAAAGTTAATAATAAGTTTATTATATTATTCCTATTTATATAGTAACTTGCGAATATTAAACTTTGTCTAATTTTCCGGCATATTAGGTTTTTTGCCACGCAACAACAGATGTTACCTTTTATTTATTTATTTTTATAACTTTAATAAAGAGGGGTTTAAGGGGCTTAATGTTTATATACTTTATATGTGTCAAAAATAATAGTATAGTAGCACGTGAGCCGCTAAGGCCCGCTAAGTGATCTTATATAACTTATATATAATGTTTTTAAGCTAGTGAAGACGGATTTCTCTGCTTATATAAGGCGCTAGCTATAAACTACTAATCAAGGGGGATATAGACAACAAAACCACTTCTATTTTAGCTTCGGTCTATTTCCTTTATTATATAGGCAGAGGGTGCGGGCGAAATGGGGATAAGGTTATAAGAAGGGGGACTGCTATAAGAGTTAGCAGTAGCAATCTTTCCTACTAAGAGCACTAATCCGCGGCTATAAATACTATAGAAATACGGCCGCTTAAAAACACACTAACAAGCTGATTTTTTCCCTAGTAATAGGGTTTTTTATATAGTTTACATATTTAAGGGCCTTTAAGCCCCTAGTGTCTTATAATCTATAAGGTTCTCTAAGACACGTGTTATAAGCACGTGCTCCGCTAGACGTTAAATACAAATACACACATATATACACTATAGTGTTTTCACCTTACTTAACCTTATCATCTATACGTAATATACAATATACGCATATTATTATAATCCCTCTACAATTGCATCTATTTATACGATTATTCCGCTGCCGATTAAGCTTATAACTTAATAGTATGTTAATACGAGGGCCTACAGCTCGCAAGCTCGCCGCGGATCTCGGTGCGGCGTGTCACGTGATATTTCGGCCTTAGGCACAAATATAAAGTAAATTGCAAAGTAACTTATAAACTTTTTTTCCCTTTCCCTTTTACTTTTCTTTCCTTCTTTAGTAATATTAAAATTAAAATATATAAGTTAACTTAAGCTATTATAAGTAATATAAAGTAGCAAAATTCAAGTATTTATATAAATTAAACCTCTTATAAATAACCTCTTCTTTCTTTAGCTTTAAATAATTATAATTAAAAACTTTTAACTAATGCTTTTCAAGCTATAAGTCTAGTGCTTATAATATTACTTGTATAATATATATTGCCCCTTGCTATACTTATTCTATAACATTAAGTTATACTTATATATTAAAATTGTATAATGCTATACTAAAATGACTTAATATATATTAAAATCCCTTTATATATACTTGCTTTTACGTATTCTTCCTTTTATTAAAGAATAAAATATTATTTAATATATATCCCTTGTTGTAGTTAGTAAGTTAATAATAAAAGCATGCTAGTGCTAATTTAACTATACTAAGACTTTACATATATATATATAAACTATATCCCCTTATTTCTAAGAAATTAGTCAATTCTTCTTACAAAGCTATATATATATATACCTTTTAATATATAATATCACTTTAAAAGCAACTTATTATTACTTGCTTTTTTTATCAAATATTTTATTATTAGTTCAATTTTTTCTTCTATTATTAATATATAAATGAAAATATTATTACTATTAATTATAGCTTAAATAATATTTTAAAGGAGTTAATAAGTATTTGTAAATTAAAGTAAATTTTTAACTTATAAGTTATATAATTATTTATAAGCTTATTTGCAAGCTCTTCCCTTTATATCTCCTCTTTTAATATTTTTAAATATTAGCTAATTATAATATATTTCTCTTATATATTGCTTATAAGCGCTATCCTTTTTTATTACTTTTGCTTTGCTTTAACTATAATCTTATTTATAACATATTAGTTATTTTTCCTTTTATTGACTTTTTGCTTTATATATTATTGCCTTTTTTATTTATATTATTATTTACTATTTTATAATTAAATTTAAAACTCCTTTT
>Ga0302221_10002984_pt1 | contig 10370 bp, 8 predicted proteins | sample II_Palsa_E2_1_FD_193517 | JGI IMG/M metagenome (GOLD analysis project Ga0302221, IMG submission 193517) | Peat permafrost microbial communities from Stordalen Mire near Abisko, Sweden - II_Palsa_E2_1 | ecosystem: Environmental > Terrestrial > Soil > Palsa > Peat permafrost | place: Sweden...
GCCCAATTCTCCTCAGTCTATGGTCGTATGTGACAGAGAATTGCTTAATTAAATATATATTACGCGCTATTTCTCATTGCTGCTTTTTAATCAACGCTCTCCAATTGAGAACGCGGAATCGGGCACCTGGATCTGCGAAACTGCTGCCTAACCGCTAAGCCTTAGTGTAGGCATCCCTTCTTAAGCTCCTTTAGCTCCGTCCGTATCACACGCCATATTCTACTAGGATGTCTAAAATCCGGAATGGGAACGTTAATTCTAGTAATGAAGTTCCTGAAAACTGAAATATCTGTATAGATTTATTAGAAACGAGTAGATCTCACGCATTAGGAGGCAGAATCTGCTGGACTGCCACCAACCAGTAGTGCTCATACCTGAAGATCAAAAAGATCAAGGCCGGGAACAATCTCATCTATCATGTCTAGATGTGCCAGCTGCACGTGATCATATTTTCAACCTATGATCCGGCTGGAATGGATTCGCTTATTTTAGTCACACTTTGGTAAGGCATCAACTTTCCTAACAAACTCTGAGGCTGGAACTGGGGCTGCCTAACTTCTCTTTCCCTCGGACGACATCATTGAGTAATCCAATTGCTCTTCAATATTCCACGTACTGAGTTTGCGTCGACCTTCAACCTAAGGATCATGGCATCCGACAATACGTGGATAAACAAAAGCCGTCGTTATCACCGCGAGGCTGAGAAAATTGCTAGTATCTCGAACATAGAAGATACATCTGACGAAGTTATAAAGAGTCAAAATGTCCTAGGTATGTACTGTTGATCGTCTCTTTCCTTCTTTGAAAATTCTCTTACTGTTTTCTCAAGCCACCACTAAACCGACATTGGCATATTCTCGCGAGGCCGAACCGACACAGAGCAGCCCCGGATTGATTCCCGAGATTGACCCATACCAGCACATTGACTTTCTTGGGAGTGGAGTATATGGATATGTAGACACAGTAAAGAGGGTAGGCCAACCTGGAGCTGTGTTCGCGAGGAAAACAATCCGCATCACGACCGGACGAAACCGGGAGGTCCAGATGAGAAGTGCGCAGAGCGAATTCGAGATCCTTAAAAGACTCAAGCATCATCATGTCATGCAAGTTCTCGAGATATACCGCTACCGTAATAAATTTTCGGTCATCATGTTACACGTTGCAGAAACCGATATGAAGGAGTACCTAGAGAAGCTCGATGAAATGGAGGTTGGTCTATTGAGACATGAGATGCTCAAGCCTTTGCTCATGTGGCAAGGTTGTCTCGTGAAAGCCATTGATTACTTGCACGAAATGCGAATCAAGCACAAAGATCTGAAGCCGGCGAATATCTTAATCAAAGGGGGACATGTCATAATTGCCGATTTCGGCATCTCAAAAGATCTCATTGATGAAGAAACAACAGCATCTCAATTGAGCAATGAGGCTCAGGGAACCCCTATGTATATGGCCCCTGAAGTATTGATTGAAGGCCGACGTGGCCGCGCAGTCGATATCTTCTCCCTCGGCTGTATTTTTCTTGAAATTTCGACATGCATGCTTGCTGGACCGGGGTCCCGAGCACGTTTCGCAGAACACAGGAATATAAACGGATCGCGAGCATACGCTCGCTGTCCCAAGCAAATACTTCAATGGTTCTGGTACTTGTGGGGACGCTACGCCGAATATAAAGTCTCTAAGACTCGTCACCATGAATTTTCCGCTGACAGTATATTTGTCGACCATCTCAGTCTACCCGGAGAGTTGGCATTCATGATGCTAGATCCTGACCCAAAGAAGCGGATCACAAGTCGTCAGCTGGTTGCGAGGATATACGCAGACTTGACGCTTTATCCAGATGTGAAGCAGAAATCATGCAGAGCGTGCAATACTGGCTCAAAATGGCAGGACAAGAACATACCTTTGCATTCTTCTTTCCATGAAAATGAGGACCTTAACTTCCCTCTTCATCCAGATTCTGCACTAACTTGTGAGCTGGGCTTTGATTGGGAGGGTGCTAAGAGAAAATGGATGGATTTTCATATGTGGTGGTGATTCTGCTGGGGCAGATATGAAAATAGTGTTGAACTTATGCTCTGACGCTTAGCTTGCAACATTCATATTGCCTTCGATTGGTGGATTCTTCAGGCTCTCTTTCCATACACAAATTTGCTCTGGATGCTCAACAAATCTTCGTTGGAAGCCAATTGTTGACTGCAAAGTTCACGTTCATTTGGTACACTAACTAGTCTTTCTTTTATCCACTAGCAAACTCTCAAGCAGAATATAATAGCCTTAGGTAACAAAATTAAACTTTGAATGGAGGAGAAGTGATTGCGGCACGCCTTAATAGGACCTATTGGTCTGAAAATGAAGTTCTTGTTATCATAAACCCAGGCCTACATAATTCTGTAGATATCGCCACCGAGCAAGCGAATTCCAAGGCAATCAAAAAGTCCCAGCTCCCATGAAAGCACAAAAGCAACTCCACTAGCATCACCGACTCAAGCTTGCTCTTGAGCCATGGCGGAGTTACTACCGCACTTTCGGGCATAGTAGTTGTCGCCGCTAATACTTATAGTTAATTAATCGAGGATCTCAGGCTAACGTAGCAGGCCCAGAAATAATAAGTGAATTATATCTATCCGAACACTGAGCAGCCTGCTAATAATAGTGGACCGGTACAGACTTTCTGTCAACACGAGTACTAATTTTCAGAGTTTCTATGGTATATTAAGGTACTGTCATATCCCATAGAGCGATCTAAGTTCCAAACTCAGAGAACTTGTATCTTAGAATTTGGGCCAGACTATAGGTTCGAGGAATCGATTTTGGCGATCTACTATACGAAGTACGGAGAAGGTCTTAAATCCGATGACTAAGATCCCGGATTAAAGTTAGATACGTAGACCCCAACCTTCATGCACCTGGACCTGCACCAGACTTATTGACCTCGAGGAAAGATATGAGGAACGTGTATGCTAGGTGTGTTGAGAAAGCCCAAATTTCCACTCTGAAGCTGGAGTAGCTCGAGCGCATGGAGATAGCCCAATTCTCCCCAGTCTATGGTCGTATGTGCAAGCTCTTCTCTTAACTCAATATCTATCCATAATAAATAATCCTAATACGTGATATCGTAGTCAGAACCGGTAAAATGCCCAATTCTCCTCTGATTCTAGACATCATGATTGGTTCCTTAGTTTATAGAATCGGATTTTCTTATTGCTGCTTTTTAAGAAAGTTTCGCCAATCGAGAGTGCGGAAATTAAGCCGTGAGACTTGAGGGGTGTTGTTGCTAGGACTGCTAAGCTAAAAACGACTTGATTATTACGCTACAGTGGTCAGGTACGCTGTATTTATAGGCGTTAACCCCCTGTAAGCCCCTGTGGCAACGACCCTTCCAGGGTATTCCAGGGCGTTCGACGGCTTACTAATACTGACTAATTAGGGCTTCCAGGGTATTCCACGCCACTGGTGGCATTCGCCACCCCTTGTAGCAACAAGGGGCACGGCCAATAATTAGGCACGTGATCGTCATTGTTGGTTCTCGGGACTGAGATCGAGGATCGAGGATCGAGGATCGACGATTAAGGATTAAGGAAAGTATAGTTGCTTACACCAACAGCTTTACTTTCGTTTACAGCTGCTCACACTTTTGCCTGACTTTGTCTAAGTCGACTCGGCTAACCCGATTCAGCACTCTTTTTGGGGACTAAACGCATTACAAAACACTTTCACGCTTTAATTCGCACTCGATTTTTCTCACGAAAACTAGGGTTAGGCGCGGCTTAGGATTAGTGTTTAGGTGTTAGGGTTGGGTTATAGTTAGGGTTATTGGGATATGATGGAAAAAATCCAATTCTGAGGAGGCAGGCTGAATCCAGCTAAGTGCGGGTGTTTCCGTTAAAGTGATTGGTGAGACGCATAGATTATTTCCCAATTGGGTTAGCAGAGTCGACTTTAGGAGTCGACTTAGACAAAGTCTTTTGCCTTGCTCTTGAACCAGCTCTATCCAACCGAATGCAGCGAAGTACTCTGGAGCGCTCCTTATACATACATCCGTCACGTGTAGTGGGCTGAGTTTTGACCACGAGCATCTAGTCATACAAATACCTGAAAAGCGATCTGTGTCTCAGCTTTCCTTGCCTTTCCTACGGGATTTGAATTCTGTCTCGCTTCATTAAATTCTTGGGGGTGGCGGGCTTGTAGACCTTCTTGGCAAATCAAGTACACAGAAAAGATTTGTGGAATATGCGTGCGCAAGTGATCCCCGTTCGGCATTTGGCATCTCCGTCTCGGTTACCTTCCAGCCCTTGTTCAGCAGCCAGCGCCAGCCTCCCCGGCAGCGGGAAGTAGGCTCTCCGTCCGAGTAGAAAGCGGCACCGAAATCTCCACTTTTTGACCTGTTCCGAAAGCAACACAAGTCAATTAATAGTGCAAAAATGGTGCTTATGACTTCTAAGATCTCTCGTGAACTATAAGAAGTTTCACAGGCAAAATTTCGGTCGATTTGTCGATAAAATAAATACTGGTTTTTCGTGTTGCTGAATGAGCTGTCAATATCGGCCACCTTTTTCTCCGACGAGAGCAGGCACCAACCATATCCGCTCTTTGGCGACCCGGAGCCAGCCATGGTTCACCGAGCTCCATGCGTAATTTTAAATGAGCACACAACGATAGTGCAATCTTATCTCTCCGCCGGTGAGCCAGGGGTGGTTGGCCAGCGAATTACTAATATATTAGTAATCAAAACACATACATTTTGCTAAGCGAGACTCCCCTGCTTAGCGTGTGGACATGTCTCACCGGCAATAACGGCTAGGCGCATTCTCTAACACGAAACGGGTAATAGGGGTTTCACCGTCATAAGTCGCGGCTTATAGCTACCATTACATAAATAAGGATATCTGTCTGTAGCGGAACGATAGCCTTTCAACGTTAACTGAACTATAATGAACTCCACCAATCAAATCTATTTCGCAATCTGCCTGTGTCTTCAGCCTCAGCCTCATCGAACATCAATAATTTTTGTCCGCTTTCATGTCGAGAAGCACCAATGAAGAAGTCGAGACCTCTGATTGGGTTACTAGCTGGGAGCAAGGGGGCGAAGCTTCGAACGCCTCACACTTTGATTCGCCATCAAGCTCATCAGAACATGCATATATACCCAACGTTGAGACTGGCACTGTGAACGTGTTCTTACTTGAACCCAGTTGTTTCCGAGTAAGCATCTTCATAGCGCATTTGTTGTACATGAACTGAACTTCGGGTAGCCCCCAGGGCGAGGCAAACGATATGAATTCATCTGGTATTGTGTGAGTTAAATTACGACCTAAGATCTAAATTTGCGGCTTATTTTTTGTGTTCAAACAGTGTCAGTGCGGGAAGGAATGCATTTCAATTAGGATTGAATCATGCCCAGATTGTGGCGTGCTCAGATGTGGAAGTTGTCGGACGCAGAAAGTCCGGGTTTAGTGAGAGACTAAGTTTCCCTTGAATGCAATTCAAGGACAACAAAGCGGTGTGGATGACCTCCTCAAAGATTGTAGATAGGTGGCTTTGAAGCACGGGTTCTGAGGAATGGCCTGCAGAATGCCGCCTTGTCGTTTTCCTAGTGGGTATAATAGAGCGAAGGCTTAGCTCGGTGCCCAACACGCGACCTTATTTTTGATTCGATTACGCTGTTCTGTCTCTTATACCAAGTGAGACGCCCAGATTTCTTTGAGTCATATCTCTCCTGGCAAAAGTCTGTAAATTTGTCTCTCGCAAGCTTAGTGCTAAATCGATAGCAATCTTATTTCCGTTCTTAAGCCCCCGGCAGCCAAATTTAACCACCTGTACCTATTTCGGTGATGGATCACAAAAACTTCGCCATACATCGCCGTTTCAACCTTCTTCGGAAATCGATCGACTTCAATCTATCAACTCCTATAAATGTTAGATACAGTCCTTTAAGCTCGATTTTATACTCTGACATTTGAGATAAGTGATTTGATCTAAGCCACCACTAATCTACCCTGGAGAAGAGTCCGACCCCAACACCCTTGACAACCCCACCTATCGATGCCAGCCAAAAAAAGGCGAAAAGGGAGGAGAGAACCAAACGCCGAGGGCAGAAGTCATCCACTATTACGTTCCCCAAGCAAGTGGGATAAGTGGTTCTTCAATTACCACGATCTGGCTGGGAAAGCCATGATACCGGCTATTGAAACAAAAAGGGAAATCGGCTGTGTAGAAGGTGAACTGACTACCTTCCTGCAAGCTTCTGAAGAGTTTAGCTATAGCTGCGAGGAAACTATTAAGAGGCATTGCAAAGGCGTCAGCGTCAAAAAGATTGAAGATGGCTTTGGCTTGGCTGGAACGAGAGTAGCCGCTTGGATTGACGATCGCAAGAGTACAGATCTAAAAGGAAGCGGGGCCGCAAGACCGCGCAAAGACTGGCTGACCGCTACGGGGCTCTTGAGATACTTGAAGCAACCTGTAAGCAGACCAATAAAATACAAAACTGTCATAATCAATTACTGACATCGTCGAGCGTTACAATAATGGGAATGAGCCAGACGCAGAACGGCGTCTTCTGTGAGAAATCTAGTGTATCCAAATTCACGTGCTTAACGCTCATATCATGCAGCTACATCGAAAACCTAACCCCCGACTTCATCTTAGCTCTTGCAATAACAGCCTCGGGCTCTCAGACCCCGATTCTCAGGGATGCCATGAATAAACACTTAACACTTGAGCCCTCGATTCAGGCGACAGTTTCAGTAAGCTGAAGTCCTGTTGTCTCGATGATTCTATCTCCTTGATGATCCTAACAATACCTTTTAGTCGGAAGGAATACGTACTTTCCAGATGGAATTTCATCTGCCTTTTTTTGCGCTACGGAAATTTTCTCAATCTGAGAACTCTTGCTCAAGTGTCTGTGAGCTGCCTACACGAAAGTCTAAGGACCTCTATTTGTTAAAAGAAGGAAATGACGTGCAGAACAATCAAGAGAAGTACATGCTTCATTATGCTCAAGTCTCTTGTGTCGTATACGGGCATGATGAATGGAATTATACTGCCTACGCGTTTAAAGACACTGGGCACGAGGAAAATGACGACGTTGACAGTAATAGCCATGGCGAAAACGATGCACTTTTCACTCAGGAGGAAATTGACGAGGATCCACTTGCAAAATGGGTTGATGCAAGCCGCAATCCTATTTGGAGACCAAGGCAGTACTTCTTAAGAGCGTTCGAGGTTCAACTAGAAGAGCCTAGACAAGAGTGGGACAAGTTGGTTCGCCGGCTGGTGGTTGATATAAGAGAACATGTATGTTTGCAAAATTTTGATTATTGAACGAGCAGTGGATTCAAGCCTAGAAACTAATTGCCCTAGAAACATACCCATCAATTTATATGGGCTGCTAATGCCTCTCGAAGCCCCAAGGAAAGAGGTGACGAGATGAAAATATGTTTTGATTGGACTCGTCAAAGAATAGAGCTTTTGAGCGACCTCATTGTTTGTCTTTCAGGGAATATTGACCAATGGGACGAGTTCAGTTTTCAAGACAGTGGTATAAATTACTTCTCTGACATTGACAAATCCTCAAACAACTCACCCGAGTTCATGCATGGCTGCTACGCTGGCCCCTCACTTCGACGTATTAACAGAATATTCAAAAAATTCGAGACCCACCGCCAAAAACTTGAGTCATTGAAAGAATCCTTGTCTACAGACTTTGAAGCGGTAAGGAAAAAGATCTGCTGTTTTCTACGAAGATTATGACTTTGGAAGTCTTACTAATAGACTTCTAGCTGAAACTTCGTCTTTCACTCGAAGGCAATGACGCACAGGAACATGCCTCATTCGCCGCAACATTCTTAATATGGGTACACTGAAGACATCTCTAACTTACGAACTTATACTAACATGCATTACGTCAGGTGCTCTCTCCCGTCACGCTTGCCGCCTCTATATTTTCGATGCAAGCCACGGTTATACCATTCGGTTTGACTCCAGCATGGTTCTGTATTACGGTGTTCCTTCTGATTGGCTTGATGTTTACTATTTACTGGATTATGAAGAATTGGGCCTCGTGGCAGAAAAAGGTAGGTACTTGGTTAAAGGTGTTCGGAGAGGTGCGCCGTGCGCTAGAAAGAGGATATCAAAATGATGTTATTCTTGAAGAAGGCATTTACTTCCATGCCTCAAGGGGAGAAGAAAACCGCAGCTTAGAAACAGGAACAAGAGAGCGTGGCAGTGAGGTTGTTTAGATTATAACCGTTTTACAATGCTTTGTCTTATAGTGGGAATTATATTGCGCAAGGGGAGTCCTTTATACGAGTATCTAGTAATATTCGAAATGGGACTAATTGATCTCGAACTAGATTCATTTTCATAGTATTACATTTATTAACGCTTATTGAATTTAATATCCAAAGCAGTAATCTTTACTTTTAGCTTAGATCTTAGATCTTAAATCTTATTTCAAAGATCTTGACTTGCCTTAAGAGCGACATACTAGTGTTTATTAGAAAGCGAGATTTGAGAACCGCGTTTATATTTTAAAACTATAATTTCGTCTCTTAGATATAATATATATGTCGTAATCGTGATGCTAGAGTAGCTTGGGAGTATAGAGATAGCCCAATTCTCCTCAGTCTATAGTCGTATGTGATAATATATTACTTATTATCTCTTGTATCTAGAAATTTGATTACTGATTTTCAAAAGCCCCGCGCAAATTCTGCCAGTTTAAGAGGTTGTAATTGGGTATTAAAACCTGAGAACCAGATTTTTCGTTGCCGCTTTTTGACAAAGATCACTAATCAAGAACACAGAATCGAGCACGTGGACAACTCGATCGGAAGTTCGTTCAGTACAGCAGGATTTTAGGCAGTAAAGGCTCAAAACGCGAAAACCGAAAATCCGAAAATCGAAAATTTACAATCTGCTAAAGTACTTTGATTTACCCGCTACCTATACCTAAAATTTAGATAGCTTTTTAAATTAATTTAACTTAAAGTTCTCTAAAAATAAATCTAAAAATAATCTATTAACTTAATTATTTAAAATTAATCTAATTTATTCAAAAATTATATAATATTTACTTTATTGCTTAAACTCTATTAAAATTTATCTAAAATATTTTTTTCTTTAATATTCTTATTTTTTTATTTTTTATTTTTTATTTTTTTTTATTAATTAATTTTTCTTTAAATATATCTTTAAAGTATTAATTTAATCGAAAAACTTCTTATTATTAATATTTAATTTTTTTTATATTATTATTTAATATATATTATTTTAAAAAAATTTAATATTATAGTCTTTTAATAAAAAACTAATTTTTTTTTAAATATATAAAATATTATTTATAAAAATAAATAAAAATAAATATAAAATTAATTTAAAGTATTAATAAACTTGTCTAAAAAATATTTAATATTACTTTTAATAAAAATTATTTTATATAAAGTTTTATTTAATTTTAATTAATATTTTTATTTATTATATATAATTAAAAAAAAATTTATTTAAAATAATTATTTTTTTATTATTTTTTTATTATTTTTTTTAAAAATTATTTTATAATTAAAAATATTATAATGTTTTTATTTTTATTTATAAATTATATAAATATTATAAAAATTAACGAAATTATTAATTTATTTTTAAAACTTATTTATATAAATATATTATAAAATAATAATATTATAAATATATTTTTTATTAAATAAATTTATTTTATCGAGTTTAATAAAAAATTATTTTTATTTTTTTATAAAATTATTTATTAAAATATTTTATTAAATTTTAATTTATTAATTTTTTATAAAAGAATTATAAATATAATATTTATAAAAAAATAATAAAAAGTTTATAAAATAATATAAAGTTATTTAAATAATATATATAAATATAATTTTAATTTTTTTTTATTAAACTTTATTAATTTAAAGATATTATATTATTGAATAACTTTAAAATAAAATTTTTAAATAATTATTTATATATAATTTAAATAATTAATTTAATAACTAAATATATAATAAAAGTATATATTAATAATTTTATAAATTTAGAATTTATATTTAAATAATTTATTATATTTATTAATTAACTAAATTTAATTTAAGCTTTATATTAATTATTTTTTTTATTATTAATATTCTTTAAATTAATAATTTTAAATATTAATATAATCAAGAATATATAATATTTAATAAATATTATTATTTAAAATAAAGAATAAAAAATTTATTTATATTTAAATATATATATTCTTTTAATTAAAATAAATAATTTATTTAATATATAATTTTTATATATTTTTTAAATTTATATTAATATTATATAATATTATAATATTTATAAAATTATTATAAATTTAATAAAGTTAATTT
>Ga0302221_10002985_pt1 | contig 10369 bp, 8 predicted proteins | sample II_Palsa_E2_1_FD_193517 | JGI IMG/M metagenome (GOLD analysis project Ga0302221, IMG submission 193517) | Peat permafrost microbial communities from Stordalen Mire near Abisko, Sweden - II_Palsa_E2_1 | ecosystem: Environmental > Terrestrial > Soil > Palsa > Peat permafrost | place: Sweden...
TATTTATATTAATAAAATCTTAAATTATTATAATATAATAAATTATAAAATAATTAATATTTTTATAATATTAAATATAATTATTTTAATAATTTTATATAATAAAATTATATTAAAGTAAAATATTAAAGAATATAATTTTATTATAAGTTTTAAAAATTATTTAATATATTAAATTTATTATAATATTATATATATAATATTAATTCTTTTTTAATTTTTAATAAATCCGTTTTTTATTTATATTAAAATTATTAAAAGAATTTTATAATACTTTAAAAATATAAAATATTTTAATATTATATATAATAATAATATTTATAATTATAAAATAATAAAATTATATAATTTTTTTAATTTCGACTTTATTAATAATCTTTATTAATATAAATTATATTTAAAGAATATATTTAAGTTTATTAAAAGAATAATTTTAATAATATTAAAGTATTAATTAATTATAATATAATTTAATATAAAAATAAAGTATTATTTTAATATTAAAATTAATTAAAAATTTAAATATTTTTATTAAGTCTTTATTAAAATAAATTATAAAAATAAAAATATTTAATAAATTAAACTTTATAAAAATAATTAAAATATATTTATATTTATTAAGAATCTTAAATTTTATTAATATATTAAATATATTATTATAAAAATTTTATATTTTAATAATAAATATAATAATTAATGATTTTATAAAATCTTTTAATATTATAAAATATATTTAATTTATTAAATTCTTAAATTTTTAATAATTTTTAAAATATTTATTATATAAAAATATAAAAATATAAAAATATATAATATAAAACAAAAAATATAAAATAAATATATTTATAAAAAATAATTATTAATTATAAATCTTATATAAATAAATAAATATCTTTAATTCTTTTAATATTTTAATTTTAATAAATAAATTAATTAAAAAATTAAAATAATTTATATTTAATAAAATATTTATAATATTATTTTAATTATTTTAAAATACTTTAAATTCGTTAAAAATATTTATTATTATATAAGAAGAATATATTATTAACTTTAATACTTAATATAAATCTCGTTTAAGATTAAGTAATTATATATATAATATTTAAAAGAATTTTCTTTAATAATTCTTTAATAATTAACTTTAATCTTTAAGTATTATAATTTACTTTATTATATATAATGATTTCTTTTATAATAATATAAAATTAAAAATAAATTTATATAAAAATTTTTTAAAAAAAAATATATATATATGATGGCTAGCGCCGCTACAAGATCTGCCGTACTCCAAGACGCTTAACGTCTTAACATAAAACTAGCTAAGCTGGCAAAAGGAGTATTTAAGTCGAGGTTCCCCTCTTGTCTTTAAGCTTTAGCTTAATATTTTTAAATACAACTGGATTATACTAAACTCTATGCTTCTTCGACCTTTGCAGTAATCCCGCCGTTATAATATATATATAAAGCTTTTATTTTTTTAATATTTTTTTTATATAAACTTATTATTTAATAAATTTTAATTTTATAAATTTTAAAAATCGAGTTTTTAAAATATTCTTTATAACTTTTTTATTAATAATTTAAATAAAGTAAAAAGTAAAGAAATTAAGAGCTAATAACTATATTAGTAATTATATATAATTTTTTCTATTACTAGAGGTATATATAAGGGGCTGTAAGGGGATCGTTCTTTGAGGAGGTATGCGATCGCAAAAAGGGTGCGGGAGCGAATTTTAGCGCATAATCGCCGATTTTTATATATGGCTGTACTGTAAATAGACTGTTTCAGGTCTTGCTCCCCTGTGCTAGCGCCCCTATTCTCTTCTCATCAAAATTCTAGCAGTATTCAGTACTTTTTTGCTGTTTTTTTGTTAGGATCGGCTGCGCAAGATTTTCCATTCAGAGAATATCTTTATTGAAAGAAATCAAGTGTCCCACTTGGCTGGGTAGCCGAAGTTGGAGCCCCGAAGTTTATATAATAAGAAGTAAAAAGCGGTGGGGGTTAAGCTTGTTTTGTATTTTTTAACAGCACCATGGAATCATATATTTTTGGGCGAAGTGAAGAATGGTGGTTGTGATGAAGCAATTGAAAATTGCACCATTGGTGAGCATCCTGCTGTATTGGCCAATAATAATTTGTTGGCCAACAAATCGATTATTGCCCAAGCCCGCTATTGGCGAGTGAATCGAAACAGAACCTCTAAGGCAGCCCTCATTTTTGCATCCTCTTTCCCCCCTTCACAACTCCACTCCATCTTTACGCACGACCTTTACTGCTGCCACTAAGATCATCGACATTCGCGGTCGATCCTCAATGGACGCGCAAAGGGACGGAGATGTCTCGAGGCCTGGCGAGGGCTCGCCCTTGCTTCAGACCCAACAGCGTGAAAACCACACTCACAATCCCGACTTGGAGAAACCGAATTCCAAATATACAACCTATGCGGTTGCACTCGGAGTTCTCCTCGCGTAAGTTAACCAAAGAACGGGCGGCGTGTTTGCACGACCACAGGATTCATTCAGACACAGAGCATTCGTAATTTCGTTCGATATCGCATATTGCATGGCGAACTACAGCAGACGCTTTGGTAACTTCCTGTCTACCGTGATCTCATGGCTCAGAGCGCTGATTGCCTTGCCTGAAAAAGCTTCGGACCTCGGGGAGCTGCGGAACGCGGCCTGGATACCACTTGCTGGATCCATCAGCGATGCAACATGTCAACCGATTGTAAGTCTGTCCTGGGGTATGTCCTAGCAGCTTGTTCACTTTAATACAGTACGGCTATATTGCCAAGCTAAAGGGGACCCTTCGCCCAATGGTCGTAGCATCCGTTCTTCTTTCGTTTGGCCTTCTCGCCTGGTCAGTCTCTCTCACTTCTAGCTGCCATTTCTCTGCCTGTTGTGGAAGTGTACTGACGCCTTCATGGATAGCTTTGCTAGTCAAAGCATTTGGCAACTAGCCTTAGGTCGCATCCTGTTCGGCATGGGATCATCTGGAGTTTTGCTACTTGCGATTGTTATGCTAACAGGTAGTCGTGACCCTTATTGTGCATGATTGCGCTCACATATGTCTACAGATCTGGTGCCCTTGACAAGCCTGCCACTCTGTAGAAGCGTTTTAGTCATTGTTCAGAGTTGTGGTTTCATGAGCGGTGGTCCATTAGGTTCGCTCCTCGCCTCAGCGACATCATGGCACATGTGAGTGCGAAGAGGTACCATCCTATACCCGTTCTTACGACCAATATAGACCATTCCTAGTAGAGTCCATGGTGGCGGTGGTTGCAACTCTAGTATTGCTCCTGGCACTGCGATCACCCGCAATCTTGGACCGGGCGGACAACCAGTCGCCAGGATCCTCTACAGCTCCCGCCATATCACTTCACAGCTTTGATATTCTTGGCGGCATCATCCTTCTGTTCACTGTACTTGTTCCTCTAGTTGGTCTCAATCTCTGGGGCAATGTGCTTCCTGGGACACATCCAGTTGAGATAACTCTTCTCTGTCTGACAACTGTTCTATTGGCTTCCTTTACTTATCACGAGCTCTATAACGGCAAATTAACGCTGCTTCCTATACATCTCTTGAAGAATCCCCAATCTTTGGCGGTACTTGCTTGCACTGGATTGACCATTTTCGCTAGGAACCAAGTGCGTACCACTCGGCTCAGATGAATCTCCCACCATATATATGAAATTATTGCTAATTACCTTGTTTCAGCTTGATATCCACATTTCAATTTATGCCGAAGTCCGATCAAACCCTGATAACACTTTCACAAATTGGATATTGACTTGCCAGTTCCTTGGCGTGTCTCTAGGATCAGTTTTCTCTGGATGGCTTATTGCGAAAATTCGTCAGTACAAATGGCTTCTCGTTGTATCAATAGCAAGCGCCTTTACCCTTTATATGCTGATGGCGACCGGTATCATTCGTGAGTACAATGTTTCTTCCTCCGCCTGACAATTTACTTACGTCTCTGCAGAACCTGAAAACGCCCATTTTGCTCCTGCTTTGATCTTCAATGGTGTGGCTCTTGGAGCTATACAAAATTGCTTGATCGTTGGTCTGTTCGCAAGTACCGGAATGGAAGGTATGTCGCTGTATTTGTTCTTTCTTCTTCCTTTCTAAGACAGAAGTAATCTAATCAGTCGATTCAGATCGAAGTATGTCATATGCCTTCTTCGAATTGACAGTCTCCGTGTTTGCGGACATTGGTATTGCCGTATCGTCAGCACTCCAACGTCAGTGGTTCGTTGCTGATATGCAGCGCATGTTTGGCCGCTCCCCAGGAACAGACGAGGTGATTCGATCATGAGTGCGCAAAGGGGAAACTCGAGGCTGATGTCTTATTTAGTTGATAGCGAAGAGCTTACAAAGCCTGGAAAATGTGCGCAAACTACCTCCGGAGACAGGTAGCCGTGTTCTCGATTGTTTTGTCATTGCGCTTCGTAAAGTCTTCGGTAAGCATATCCACTCATAGAGCTTCAGGCTCCCATTCTTTCACATGCTCAGCAGGCTAACAAGAATTTTGTAGGTGTAAGCTGTGGTCTTCTCGGACTAGCCGTACTGGTGGCAGCCCTCCTCAAGAACACTCCTTTTGGTACATGGCCTCCACACACCAATCATTTGCGTCAGGCTGAGGACGGAGATGAATAACCGAGTGGGGTGCTAGAGATGATGGTGTTTAGCCCTATTCCAGTTCCTTGTACTTCACCCCACCCCCTTTCTTTCTTTTGAAATGCATGTGCTCTGCTTAGATGATGGTTAGCATGCCCTATCATAGCTCACGCACGTGTAATAACGTCGTCGGATCTCAAAGGTTGGTTGACTAGCTCTCACAAGTGGTCTAATGTGGATCTTACGGCCCGAAACGCTGGACTTGGCATTGCGGCATTGAGGCTCTTTTTATGCTGCGTGGATGAATGAGGTTTCTGGTGTGGGTGAAAAGTTGCAGGTGATGTGGACTGGCGAGCCATGATTCGCCAGTGTGTCCGCGAGGGTCACAATATGCTGTGGAACTCGTAGGGCTGGCGGAATCGTGCAGTTATGATTTGTGGCCTTTAGTTGGATGCGTGGGGGCAAAGTCATATCCAGACCCCGCCTCAAGTGGCAGGCACGATAGGTTGAAGTAGATAAGAATGGGTTGTCATCAACATGACCCGCCTTACCAAGCTTGAAGTTGTGCGATTACTTGTGATTATTCTTCGAGCTCTAGCGGCTATCTTTGAAAATGGCATCCCTTGAGGTTCTCCCTGTCGAATCTAAGAGTCCCGTATTTGGAGATATCCCCTACGAAATCAATAACGAGCATTATTTCGGCACAAGGCTCGATGTTTTGGTGAGAGCAGAGCTACCTGCCGGCTTCCCATCTCAAGTGCAGAACTCTATGACATGGACACCTAGTGATCTAGCTGGGTTGGAGTCACAATGGATCGTGGAGCTGAGCCAGGTTGAAGCTGATGCTGTTGAAAAAGCTATCAAAGCTTTCATAGGTATGCAAGCTCTATCTTCAGAAAATCCCACTGACACCTTTTTGCAGAGTCAAAGGCAGAACTTCAAAAGATCAGCAAAGAGACCTTCATACTTCCCAAGAGCCTTGCAGAGAAACTCGATCAGATCTCAGACAGATGCCACAATGGACTCGGCTTCTGCATCTTGCGAGGATTGAAAGCCACACAACGAACCGAGGAAGAGAGCGCCGTGCTATTTGCAGGTGTCTCCGCCTATGTTAGCCCCCAAAGAGGTTTCCAGGATATTGATCGCAAACATGTCCTTGGTGAGGATGACGTTTGATTATTCATGGACGAGGACTAACGCAACAGACAGCGCATTTGTTCAAAAGACACAGCAAACATCCAGGTGAATATATTCCACCCAGCTATAGCAACGAGCCTTTGGTAAGTGGTCTCACCTGCTCCAAACGATATTCCTCACTCTAAGATGTCTTGAATAGGCATTTCACACTGATGATGGCGATATCGTGGCCTTGTACTACTCAACTACCGTAGAGCAAGGTGGACGCACACAACTTGCGAGCCAAACGAAGGTATATAACGAACTTGCAGCAATCCGTCCAGATCTTATCAAGGTATTGGCCGAAGATTGGTTTATTGATACGTGGGTGGACACGTCAATATTTAACTGCTACAGAGGAGGCTGATTCCTCAACAGATACTATCGACCGGAAGCTCCAGCACGAAAACTTCCCTTACTGTACCGCCATGGAGAAGATGGAATTACGATACAGTATACTAGGCTTCCATTCTCTGGATACAAAGGAAGCCGACAAAGGAAGGCAGATCTGGATCCGTTAACGCAGCCACAGATAGAAGCTTTGGATGCTCTTCAGATTCTTGCGGAGAAGCACTCTTTCTCTGCGCCAACCAAGCCCGGAGATATCCTCTACTTCAACAATGTAGGTCTGTTCCATGGCAGGGAGCCATATGTTGAGTCCACCCCTCGTGAAGCGGCTCCGACAGAAATGAATCGTCACGTGCTCAGGCTTTGGCTGCAGGACCCCAAGAGGACTGCACCACTTGCTGCCCCATTGCAGAGAATTTGGAACGAAATATATGGTCCGAATACAAAGAATGGACGGGAAGAGATATGGAATGTGAAGGCAATGGCGTCCTTTGCTATGAATGCCGACAAGAATGGTTGACACATACGAATCCATCTTTTCTTGCTTTTCATTCTTTTGTTATCAGTTCAGGGACTTCTGCTCGACTCTCATAGTGTTAACGCGGCTTGAATTTAATGAAATATCCTTCAGTTCCAATGGAGCGAAAGTAATCTCACCCTAGATTATTGACAAGATCTTAATTATCTTGTGACTCGTGACGAAGCACATGTATATCAACATGTTCCGTCTCGCCTTCCTGCTGCATCCGTACTACATCGACTTCCTCAAATCCCCAATGCTTGTAGATAGCTACTGAAGGAGGGTGGCTGGCGAGCACTCCAAGCACGGTATGATGTTGTTTTGCTAGAGCTAGACCCCAATTCTTCAACATAGTGCCCGCGCCTTGGTCTTGGAACTCGGGCTGGGTGTAGAGCGCAGACAGATAAACGAGCCGCGGTTGTGAGGACCAATAGTCGCGATCGATCTGAGTCTTAGTTGCGACCCAGATGGAGCGGTGCGTTGGATTATCATCATGCCGAGTCCAAAATGTCTTGATTATGTTTGTTTGGGTGTTGAATAATCTCTCTGAACAGCCAGCATGCTCGTTAGAAATTTTCCTATCTCCTGTACATCAAGTTAGAAAGTTAGAGGGAATAGAAACTTGCCACCGATAGCTTTTGTCCAAGAATCGCAATATGGCGGATTTGGGGCAGGGTCTGTTCCCTTCCATTCCCATTCCGCCCATGCGATCACTTTCCTTCCAGCCCCGTTTTCCTTTTCGACTAGTAGCACGATCGAGTTTGGGTCATAGAATGATGCTTTTATCAGCGTCTTCCAGTGATAATAGTTGTCCTGTGGAAAATCCAGGCGATGCGGAAAGTTGAACAAAATCAATGCTTGGTCTGCTGTTGCGACGATCGCAATGGCGACTATATCCTCAAGATCGCCTAGGCGTGCAGGGCGGAGGCTGAGTGTCTCAGAAATAGGCATGTCTGTTCAGAGACATGTGACCAGCGACTCGTATGGAGCTCTCTGTCAGCGTCAGCTTCTACAATTCAACCTTTATGAGGTGAAGGTTCTGTTGGCATTGGTTGGTATTCCTTATGTATTTGCCGATAGATGAGGTGGAAACTTCGAGCATAAATGCAAGAATTTTAAGACTCAAGCCCCGCAGACACGTCTTGACGTCGCCACGATTGAATTATGTTCAACAATGAAGGGCGTGGTTAGGTACCGGCAGTATTTTAGTGATGTGGCGGAGCAAGCTTCTGATAGGTATGGCTCGAGTTTAGCCGCAAGACCCTGTCATGGCCCAGTAACAAATGCCTGCAGAATGCGAACTAAGTCCTATAGGTTCGCCAGGTATCCTATAACATCAAAGGTTCTTTCACCGATTTCCCTTTTTGGAAGAGACTCGTAAAACGACCTTACCTTGTCTCGTTAGCACATTGGAAGCGTTCACCGATTTCCTCATCAAGACACATTCTTCTACAGAGCTCACAAGGTTTCTCTTAACCAAAAGCTTCATGCGCTAATTGCTCAGGGGGACCGAGATCTAATATGGAAATCGGTGAAAATCACGTGCAAATACGTCCTATTAAGGAAATCGGTAGACCTGCGGCTCTTTCACTTGACTCTTCATCCACCATGGATGGGGTGCAATGCGTTCTCGAACAAGAAATTATAAAGAGGCAAAACAGCTGCATTAGATAAGTTTAGATCCCGACATATGCCAACATTGAGGCAACTAACCATTGTGATCCTTTACAACTGCTATTGTACGTCTCTCACTCGGTGAGCAGATCCAGCATTCGAGAACAGAATCATCCAGATCTACTTGGTACCCGTTAGCCCTACAATCTTTCCTAAAACAGCCACTAACTAGAATTATTAGCAGTGTCACTACGGAAATGTACTCCCATGAAACACCAACCACCATGCAAGATCATTCCATTGGCCACGAACCAACATACTCTGGGCTCACAACATCCGAGTCAAGCACCGCATTGACACCCCCCTCAGCTACCTCCAATCATTACTCAGTAAAGTCTTTTGCTAGGTCAAGATCATCAACAGACAGTTCCAGGGCAGCCACATCCTCATGCAAAAGCTCGATTGAGAATGATGGTAGCTTGTGCTACACCTCTTGGATGCTGGGGAGATATCTTCAAGATACTACAAACCTAGAGGGTCTATTTACAGAAATTGCCCTCAACCAAGCGCCACTGCGAAATTCAGAAAGTCACGGTACTCTTCAGCAAACGATGCTTGTGGACGATCACGATGTCACGGGCGACTGTGGTGCTTCATGCCAGCTGGAACTCGAGCTCGATGAACATTTCCAGACATGCGGAGGGAGCATGGTCGACGAAAAGGGCCATCTAATAACTTCGGACTGTGGCTGTATTCTGTCGAACTTCAGAGAGAGATGAGTTCTGGATGAGTTCAATATGCAAAGAAATCTCTACAGTCAGTGGCTGCAAAACTTTTCCAGTCCTAGAGCAGCCTAGCCGGCAGGGAATTGAACTGTTGAGGAGTGTCATTGGGGAGATTAACAATTTACATCAAGGACCAGAAGAACCTACTGCGAGGAAGGAGTATATGACAAGGGTCTTCTCTCTCGAAAGATAAATTCGTCAGGAGTAAAACTGTAAAACACGTACGGATTTCAGGGCGAAGGCCTATTAAACTTTTATGAGAAGGGAACAAGGGAGAACAGGGGTGCCATTGGGACAAGCTCAGTGAAAATGTTGTGGACGTCAATCTAGGCTTGCATATGGAGTACGGCTTGTCGTTTGAGAGATTTGCATGTTATTTATTGTCTTATCCGAGAATTGTATTAGAGAAGATTAGAAATATTAAAATATTATTTGAAGGAGAGAAGTTCCACTTAGTTTAGGACGGCGAGCCATGTTGATCTAAGTAAAAGATGCTATTTAGATAAGCTGAAACGTTTGCAACTCCCCATCTCTTTCCTCAAGCGATTCTAGAGAAAATCATTGACCTGTTTCGGAAATATCGTTGCTGATTTTAGGGCATGAAGTGATGAAAGAGTAAATCCGTAATGCTTGATAACCCAGTATATGGAACACCTTCTCGCTCTGGATGACTTTCGGGCAGCCCTTAAATCTTGGAATCTTCTCTTGTTTATCAGAATTTTGACCAAGAATGAGCAGTCGAGTCTGTACTTGTTAAGCTTGCCGCAATGACACATGCCATAGTCCCCCCGGCAGAATATCTGGATCTTCGATCGCGATCCTCTACAGTCACCATCTAAAAATTGCTTCTCGATCACCTTCGCATACACAATACCGGTCACCTCAAAAATATCCTGCGTTAGAAAAGTTGCAGAGAAGGAGGAAAAGCCACTGGAATTGTATTTGACCTTCAGCGTTTTCTTTTCAAGATTCTTCGACCCAGTTCTTTAAGACGTTTACATCCCCTTTGAAGAAATCAGTGGATCCCGAGATCACGGCCAAGGAATGGGTATAAGTGTCAGTTTCGTACTCTCAACGTTTTACGCCAAAGTGTTCAGGGGTCTGTTTCGGTCATTGGGAGATGAAGCTTGTTGCAGCCACAGCTTGTTTATCTGTGTTTTTGATTGAGATTACAAGGAACTTAGTACCTTTATCGTGAGGGAAAGATGGTGAAGGGGCTGAAGATTAGGTCTCCGAGGTAGATGCGATGCAGTGTCGATGAGAGTCATCTCTGAGCCATCTCGGATTGTGATGAAAACGTACAGGA
>Ga0302221_10002986_pt1 | contig 10369 bp, 5 predicted proteins | sample II_Palsa_E2_1_FD_193517 | JGI IMG/M metagenome (GOLD analysis project Ga0302221, IMG submission 193517) | Peat permafrost microbial communities from Stordalen Mire near Abisko, Sweden - II_Palsa_E2_1 | ecosystem: Environmental > Terrestrial > Soil > Palsa > Peat permafrost | place: Sweden...
TAGGAGTTGAAGGGTGGAAATGAATCGGATTGGAGTTAGGTTGATTTTGGTTGGTTAGAGGGGAACGAATCTCCATTCATGACAGAGCTCATCTATACGATGGCTCAACATACAATATAACATATTCTGCTTCTACTAAGCCACCAATGTACATTGACATTCTCAATTTCACTTTCATTGTTCATTTGGGCACAAGCGGCAGTCAAAGGCATTAAAATCTGCAAAGCGAAAGAAAGGAATCTCTCATAGATTTCATTATACGAACACAGCTATCGGGACCTAGAAAGTCATCTCGGTTGACTCTCTGACCCCTTTTCTCTTCCTCGCCAAGGAGCCCCACCGGTAGCTCGGCCCGAATGACAACCGTAACCGTACCACATCTTATCTACCTTTCCCACCACGACCCAACAAAACGCATCTCGGGAAGCCGCATGCAAAAGCAATCAAATAAGTACATGCAAGATCGTGTGTCAGCCTCCGATTTCAGATCTCGAGGGAGAGAGACGGCATGGATAAAAGATAATCTCCCGAAACGTCGTCGTTGATTTTTCCGTTTCGGACTCGCTTGTTGGAAAAAAGGGAGAGCGTGCGTTTGTTTATGCATGTCATATCGTCTGGGGCTAAATTATTAATGCGTTCCGTTTCCGACCCACTTTTCCGTTTATGGGGCTTATTTGAGGTTACATTGAGCCGCTTTGAATGACTTGCTTTGCTCTGCTCGTCGGTCTATCAGAGTATTCATGCCCTTCCGTGGCGTGGACGCTCCCTTCCTGCATGATTGAGGCGCCTGCAAGGCGAATCATGTTAGATTGCGCTCCCACGCGACAGTCTTTCGGCTTGACACGTGGGTTACCGAGTCCAAGGTCAAGGCATGTCGAAGCAAAGGTTTCCAAATCGGGCGTGGAGTGCGATAGCATTAACCATTGTAACCTCTTCCCCTCCTGTTATTGTGGGCTTGTCCCCTGCCTCTCCCTCCACCATAACCATGCCATCGTCCTCTTCCCCGTCCACCACCAGTTCCACCACCACCTTCACCAGCGTTGTATTTCTCCCGCTCAAGCTGCTCCTCTCTTTCGGCATTCTCTCTGAGAATCCTTTGCTCCTCGGCAACTTCCTCGGGATCACGCTCTACCCGAACGGTCGGCTTGGGCAGATCGGTTGGCCAGCGGGGGTGTGCTTTCTTGCAGGTCTTGCCGTCGGGACAGAACCCAGCCAGGTAAAATTCACAGAGTGTCTTCCGAATATGCTTTTTGGAGCAATTCGGGCCGAGCGGGCAGAACCCTTTTTCATAATGTGGACACGGGGGAAGTTTCTTAGAAGGGTCGATGTGTAAGTATAGACATTCCTCTTCAGAGATGGTCAGCTTCTTGTTTGAGAGATGGGACGAGGAATACACACCGCCGTTAGAACAGTATCCATTCCTGACAAAGAAATTGCACTCTGGCATCTTCCTCAGGTTGAACTCGTGCAAAAACTCGCAGGTATCCCCTTTCTTGCATAAGCCTCTTAACCAATGCTTGCACACAAGATTGTTGAAGTTCGAGTTGCTGTTTACGGCAGTGTGTTTGTCTGGGCAAGCCGAGCCTAGTGGGCAGTGGCCTTGAAGGTAGGCTTTGCATGTTGGGCGGTTTGGTGAGAGGCCGTGTCGATATTGCTGAAGCAGGAAGGGTGAGAACGCGAACTTGTATTCTGGAGCTTGATGCTCAAGAATTTGTCGCGCGAGGTCTTTCGGCCCCGGACCCAACGACAGGACCCCAGCCATGTTGCGCGTATGGAGAGACGTTTGTTATGTTGACTGTTGATAAGATCAGTTGAGACAGCGCGATTCCCACGCCTGGTCGGGGGCCGCAGCTGGAAGGCCTGCGTCTGTCCACAGATCAGTCCCAGATGATGCAGGACAGTTGTGAGATTCGGTGAAGGTTATGCTCGACCGGGGCACGGCTGGAAGATGTTTTATGCGCGCCTGCACGATGCCTGGTGGCTGCAGCGCGGTGAGGTGGTCGAGAATGCGGAGATGATGTGTCACGAGGGTAGGCGACCGTTCGGGAGTCTATTCTGGGGGTTCGCAGACGCAGCTGTAGGCGTAATGCGCGAGGAGGAGGTGTTGTCAAGCGCAGGATAATGTGAGGTTGAGGTTAAGAGTGAAGAAGCTGGAGCAAATGGACGACGAGACGTTCTGACGTTCCAAGCTCAACTTTGGTAGCGAGAAGCAAGGGAGGGCAGCGGGCAAAGCCTTGCTCGGGAGGCGGCGCGGGGGGTTTCTTCGCCATCAATTCTCCCCCTTTCCATTGCTCGATTCTTTCATTAATAAGTAAAAGTACGAAGTAAATTGGCTGGCGACCGCACCACCCCTCCATCCTACGCTGAGGCTTCCTGCATCTTGCTCGGATCACTTTAAAGCAACAAGATCCACGACGAGCATCCGGGCGACGGTCACTGCTCGCCAATCACCATCGCCCTGTGTTCCGAAGCAATGTTCCGCTTCCCAGGGCCGCCAAGCGTGCAGAACATGCACCGAACAACGCCAGGGCGTCCTGGCTGCACCAGCCAGGCCCAGGGCTGCGAGGTGAGTCTGTGAGTCTGTGAGGGCATGAAAAGAGCCGTGCCACTGTGCCAGCGTGTCGATGGACCTGGTGCTGCACGCTGATTGAGCCCAGCAGAGCATGGTACCCATACCCTTACGAAGAACCCATCTGCCCCAACCTTTCTCATACCGTTGGCTCCCGGTCCATCCTATGCACCATACAGCAGCAGCATAGCAGCCGTCCCTTTACCTCGTTCAGCAAGGCTCAAGCCCCTCGAGCGCATCACCAGCACCGTGGAACCGAGACACCGTCACCACTCTGCGGACCCCTCACCTGGTGTTCACGGCACTCGAAATGGATTGTCCTTTTGCGTTCCCTTTGGAGCTTTACATCCGGCCACCGCTTCCCGTCTCGTCCAAAGATTCAGATGACGAGCCCCCGCTGCGAGTCACTCCGTCATGCACGTCAATCAGAGGGGGCCTTGCGGTGAGAGCGAGGGCCGAGTTACCCACTAACCCAGCAATGCCAGCATCTGAGTCGTGAATAGGCCCCTCACTGCCCTCAGAGACCCCACTCGCGTCCGCGGGGCAGGCCAGCCAGGCCCACAGCTACCACAACAATTCTGTCCTGGCCTCAACTATTGCCTCCATGACGGACACCAACCCCTCCTCAATGTATCACTAGCTCTGTAGCTCTCAAGACTCTCACGTCCTGCTGACCGTCCTCCATATGGTTACCCCGCGGGCAGTGCTGGTATATGAAGTGGTGGCCAATTTGACTTTCCAAACGCAAAGTACAGTACGGTACGGTGCGGTACGGTATAATAGTTCCGGCAATGCTGGTCTGATAGCACCATTCCGGATTTTTGGCGTGTACAGCCACGGATCAGCGAGTCAGCGGGTCCCATTCCTGACCAAAAACTGACGATGCGTCCGTGGGAGTTCAGAATTTCCTCACTTGGACTAACCGATGAGCACCGCATGAACAATCCTGCTAATGCACGCCCCATGGTCCGAAAACGCAGAAGCAGACGCAGACGCAAACACAGCCGCCATCGCCGTCGCCATTCTTGCCCGCCTCAGCAGCTCAGCTTCTCCCCAGTCCCAGTCCTAGTCCCAGTCCCAGTGCCCACCGGCTCCCGTTGCCAAAAGCCTCGTTTCGGCCCGGACCAAGGGGGTACCCAGTACCAGTTACCCAGGTATTAAGCAAATTCAGCAAGAGGCCATTGCTGACTCCCGGCGGACTGTCATGCTCATCTTGGCCTGCAACGAAAATCCACATCTTAGTTAGCCCAGGCACATTATGTGCTCAGGAGAGCATTCACCAGCAGCCATCGGATCTTGCCTCTTCCAGCCACGCCGTTGGCCAGAACGTTTGCTGAGATCGTAGACTCTCCACACACACCTCTCAGACCCACCGTTTCCAGAGTTCCAGTGATACTGCCACACGCTCACCACCCTGGAGAGATCGACCGCTTGCTTGGCGGTGACCATGAGCAGCTTTGATTGCTCAGAATATGCCGGTTCATGTATAAGTCTACATGTGGATACTTCCCTTGTGTACTCTTCTCTGTGCCGTTTGCACCGTCTTTTCCTTCCTCACTCATCGACCTTTGCATACAGCCTTACGGGAAAACCGAGTCCTGGCACCAATAAATTGAAGAAGGAGCAGACCAAAACAAACGATAACGTTGTTGCCTGTTTTGGAAGTGTCAACAAACAGCATGCAAATATACACTGCATCCTGCTCCTTTTCTCGGTTTGATCTTCGAAGGAAAATACGATTATAGAAGTGTCCCGCCTGGCTACGAACTTCTTTCCACATTTGAGATGGCAGGACCCTATTATGGACCAATCCCTCCGCCGTTTCCTTATGGCTCACGAGATCCAATGAACGCATCACGAAGACCTTCCCAGCCGTCTCTGGAGGCAAGCATATCTGATCTTACACGCAAAAATGCCGTGTACTATCCAAACTATCGAGTCTATCGAGATGAAACGCCGGCATCCTTGAACTACAACTGCATCAGTCATGTCTTTTACGCCTTTGCTCACGTCTCTCCCGACGGTGGTGTCTTCGTAAGCTACTTTCATGTTCATTACTCCGCAAGTCTCTAAATCTGACAGAGTCGCCAGCTCAGCGATGAATATGCCGATTGCCAGAGGCCCGTTGATGGAGCAACTGGATGCTTGGGATCCTTTATGCGTCTGAAAGCGGAGCACGAGTATCTTAAGCTAATTCTATCTATCGGTGGTGGGTCTGCTAGTCAAAACTTTGCCACAGTTGCTGCAAGTGCTGCTACCAGAGATAACTTTGGGAGGTCGGCCAAAGGCCTTGTAGAAGCTTCTGGCTTTGACGGCATAGACAGTGAGTCTGCATATATTAATATTGAAAGTCTACTGACACTCAACAAGTTGACTGGGAACATCCGTCCAACCCCGAGCAAGGCAGAAACTTTCTCTCGTTACTTGCTGCTATTCGACTGCACCTCCCAGATGACCGTTACTTACTGTCAGCGGCTCTGCCAGCTGGACAATGGGCGCTACAAAACATCGACCTTTACAAGACTCAAGATTATCTCGATCTTCTTAACCTCATGGCCTACGACTTTACAGGTCCTTGGTCACAAAAGACAGGACACCATGCCCAGCTGTTCGCTGGCAACCCGGGTGAAGCTTCAGGTTCCGCAGCGGTTGATTATGTGCTTTCCACTGGCTTTCCGGCCAACAAAATCTTACTCGGTGTCCCCGTCTACGGAAGGTCGTTCTTAGGTGCAAGTGGTCCGGGACAGACATTTACTGGACATGGAGGTGAAGAAGGGACTTTCGAATACAAACAGCTGCCCCGACCAGGCATTGAAGAGATTGTCAATACTCGAGTGGTAGCTGCTTTCTGCACCAGTGAAGATGGCGGCTTCGTCACGTACGATAACCCCGAGACAGTGAAGATGAAGGCCAATTACTGCATCGAGAAAGGACTGGGAGTAAGTCTATCTCACCTTCTAGTGACATAAACTGACAAGAACAGGGACTATTCTTTTGGACTGGGACAGCCGATGTCTCAGCTGGTCCTCGAAGTCTGATATCGTCGGGCTTCAAAGCCTTGCACGGCTCTTCCTGACCCCAACGGCCTCTTTGGCAGCCTTTGTACTTGTACAACACGAGCATAGGCGACCGGGCACGGACACAAAACCAAATATTGCATAGGTCTTGGGTACAGGCGGCTTACGAAGATCGCCGCATAAAGTGACGGGATTATAGGGCATAATTTTATGAAGTCCACTAACAGCCCTGTAGGGTCTCACATAACCCCTGAAGGGCGTGATCCGCCAACGCAGGGGGGTAAATCAGGTGATTTAATTAATAATTACTGAAGATATACTTTATGAGTATATTTTAACTTGTTCCTGCCCCTTTTTTCGGCTTTTCTTATACTCGTTTCCATCCCCCAGTCGAATTATCTCCTTCACGTGACCAGGAATGACTTTAATCTAACTCTGGATTATTTTTTAAGATAGTTCTTCTTAATACTACTCTTACTTTATTCTTAATTTCTTCCTGTTACTTATAAGTCCTTTTTTGGTAATTTATTACTTTATCTAATACTATATTTTTTTAATTATATTTAGATTAAATAAGTTAACTAACTAAAATATTTTTATGATTTTCTATAAACTATAAACTTTTTAATAATAAGACTTATAAGCCGGAGTATTATTTTCTTTAATACTTCTTTATAAAAAATAAAAATTTCTTAATCAAGATTTTTTTTAATATTAATATTAATTAATATTTTATTTTTTTTATTTTTTATTATAAATACTTTTATTAATTTATTATATTTTTATACTTTTCTTGTTTTATCTAAATTCCTCTTATAAGTTTTTATTTAATTCTTTAATTTTTTTATTTTTAATATTTAAATTAATTTTTTTCTTCTTTTTTTTTTTTATTATTATTTTTTTTTTATATATAATAAAGTTTTTTTTTATTATAAAAAAAAAAATTTTAAAATATAAACTTTAAATTTTTTTAATTTTTTTTTTTTATATAATATTTATTATATATTTTTTTTAATAATCTTTATATTCGTATAATATTTATAATTTATTATAATAAAAATAAACTTTAATATATTAAAAATTTAAAGAATCTTAAATAAAGAATTTTAATAAATTTAATAAATATTATCGAGTAATATCTTAAAGTATTATATAATTATAAATATATAAAAAAATATTATTTAAATTAAATATAAAACTCTTATTTATTATAAAAAATATCTTGTTTATATATATTATAAATTATTATTATAGTTTAAGACTCGGGTATTAAAAATTATATTATAAAAAATTTAATAATATATAACAAGATTATATAAAAAAATAAAATTATATAATAAAGTTTATTATATAATAAAGTTTTAAGAATTAAAGTCTTTAAATAAAAAAAAACTCTATTAAAAAAAACTTTAAAAAAATAAAACTTTAAAAAAATAAAACTTTAATAAAATATAAAAAATTATATAAATAAGATTTTTCTTTAATAAATAAAAACTTTATACTTAACTTAAATAAATTTTTTTATATATTTATAATTATATAATACTTTAAAATATTATTTAATAATATTTATTAAATTTATTAAAATTCTTTATTTAAAATTCTTTAATTCTTTAATATATTAAAACTTATTTTTATTATAATAAACTATAAGTATTATACTTTATCTTTAAATAAAATATTTAAAGATTATTTTATTAAATTTTTTTTTTTTTTATCTTTAAAATAAAAATATTTATTAATAAGAAATACTAAAGTCTTGATATAAAAAAATAATATTTTTATAAATAAAGTAATATAAATAAAGTAATATAAATCTCTTATTTAAGACTATTAAACGTCTTTAAACTAATAAGAGTACTTTATTTTAAAAAGACTTTTAAAACTTATATTTTTATTTAAAGCATTAGTCCTTAATAAGTCACGTGATATTTGCTTAATTAAAATTATAGTCCCGAACTAAGCCTATTTAAAGAACTTAAAATCACGTGCTTAGCCTTATTATTAAAGAAGTTATAATTTTTTTAAAAATTTAAAACCAGCGTTAAAATTTTAAGGTATCGCTATAACAATATTATTGTGTTTAGCAGAAACATTAAAATCATGATTTTTATTATTTATTTAAGATTTAAAATACCGCTTTAATTAATCGTAGTATTGAAATTTCGTCTAATTAATAATTTGGACCTAATTAATAAACTATTAAAAAAAAAGTTTATACGTGATTTAAGTCATTATTTATAATAATTTAATTTTTTTAAAAGTAGGTATAAAAAATAGATATAAAAAAAAAGCTGCGCAAGTATAGCGACTTTAAATTTAAGGCTGTAGGGTAGAGAAGCACTGTCGAGATAAGAGATAAAGGCACGTGACTCTCTGCACGTCCAAAAATTAATTTTTTTTAATATAAAAAATTATAATAATAATAATTAAAATAATAAAAATAATAATTAAAATAATAATTTAAATAATAATAATTTAAATAATAATAATTTAAATAATAATAATTTAAATAATAATAATTTAAATAATAATAATTTAAATAATAATAATTTAAATAATAATAATTTAAATAATAAATTAAATAATAAAATTAAAATTAAAACTAAAAATATTAAAAATATTAATTAAATAATTAATTAATAAAAATTAAAAAAAATTAATATTTTTTTAATAAATAAATTAAAATAAATATATAAATATATAAAAATTAATAAATTAAATAAATAAAATAATTTAAATTAATATATTAATAAAATATTATATAATAATTATTTATAATTTTAAGCTGCCAGCCGCAAGTTTAATCACGTGTTATTATTATTTTTAATATTTAATAAAATTATTTATAATTTATTTTAATAATATAAATAAATAAATAAAGACTTTAATATTTAAAACTTTTATGATTAATAAATAAATCTCACGTGACCTCGCTTAAGTAATTATACTTAAAAATATTTTGCTTAAAATTAATTAAGCGAATTCTTGTTTTTATCTTTATTTAATTAAAAAGTCTTTAAAATTAATTATTATTTTATTATTTTATTAAATTTAAATATTTTAAAAGCACGTGACCACTATTTAAAGGCTCTTGAATCGGCCGCAGGTCCGATCATACTATCTTAAATTATTTATAATATTATTAAAAATATCTTAAATTATTATATAAACTTTTAACTTTGTTATCTCTTTTATTAATTTATTAATTTTATTAAATATTAATTATTTAACTTTAAAAATTTAAACTAATATTAATATTACTTAACTTTTATATTCTTTAACAAGATTTCTTAAAGTTTTAAAGATTAATATAAATAAAAAAAAAACAAAATATATTCTTAATTTCTTTTAAAGAATAAGTTATTTATTACTTTATTAAAGTAAACTTATTTAATTTTAATATAATTTAAATTATTATACTTATTATATTATTAATATTTTTTTTTTATTTTATATACTTTAATTATTATCTTATATATCTTAATATAATTATAAATTTATATATTAAAAAATTTAAACTTAATATCTTAAAATTTTTTATTTTTAATTATATTATTTAAATCTTTTATAAATTCTTTAACACGTTATATTTCATTAAGCTCCTTTTAATTAATTAATACTTTCGAGATTTAATTAAATAAATTTATATAAACTTTAAAAATTAATTTATTATTCTTTATTTTTTTAATAATTTATTTTAAGAATTCTTAATTAAAATAAAGTATTTCTTAATTATTATCTTTATATTTCTTTTTTAAAGCTTTATAAAACTTATCTTTATTATAATTTATTTCGATATATTCTAATATTATAATAATAATATCTTTATATTAAAAATAAATATAATAAATAATTCTTTTCTTTTTTATTTCTTTAAACATTTTATAATTATCGCAAAGATTATTATATCTTTTTAAGAAAATAAATTTTTTTTTTAAAACTAAAATATTCTTAATTAATTTAAAAATAATAAAAATATATTAATTATAATTTTAAAAACAAGAAACTAATTTTTAAATTATAAAATTATAATATTAAGACTTATTATAATTAATCTTATAATATTTAAGTTTCTTTTTAATTATTCTTTTAAAGACTTTATTAATAAATTAATACTTAATATAAATTAAAGTCTTTATTTCTTAAAAATTTTTTTAAAAATCTTAAGCTTTTTTTCTTTATCTCTTAATTATTTATACTTTATTTTAACTATATTCTAATTCCTTCTTTATTATAATTAAGTTAATATTTTAAACAAGAGTTTTTTAAATTATTATTTTTATATTTATCTTTTAAGTATTATTATTAATTTATTTAATATTTTTAATTATAAGTTTATTTTATATATTTTATCTTGATTATTTTTATTATTTATTTATTCTCTAATTTTTATAAGTTTATTTTTATTATTTTATTTATTATTTATTATTCTTTTATAATTAATTTTTTTTTTATTAATTTTTAATTTTTTTTATATTTTCTTGTTTTTTTTTAAAGTTTATTCTTAAGTATTTTTTATTTTTTTATTTAAAATAAAATTTTTTTTTTTTTAATCTTTTATTTTTATTTCTTGATTTAAGCTTTTAAATCTAAATTAATAATTTCTTTATATTTATTTTTAAAATAATAAAGATTAAAGTTAAAATTAATAATATTATTTTATTATTAAAAATTAATATTTATATTTAATTCATGATTATTTTATATTATTTTTTTATAATTTTTAGTTTTTTTTTATTTTATATTTTTTTTTTAAATTAATTTTTATTAATATTATTTT
>Ga0302221_10002989_pt1 | contig 10363 bp, 9 predicted proteins | sample II_Palsa_E2_1_FD_193517 | JGI IMG/M metagenome (GOLD analysis project Ga0302221, IMG submission 193517) | Peat permafrost microbial communities from Stordalen Mire near Abisko, Sweden - II_Palsa_E2_1 | ecosystem: Environmental > Terrestrial > Soil > Palsa > Peat permafrost | place: Sweden...
CGATATTGTTCCTGTCGCGGTAGCAAAGGATTCGGACTTACTGGTTACCCAATATGACGGTCGTGTTATCGAGGATGCCGGGGTTATAAAAATGGACTTCCTGGGCCTTAAAACTTTAACTATCCTAAAGGATGCTTTGCGGCTTATCAAACAAAATCATGATGTAACCATTGATATTGATACAATCCCGCTGGATGATGTGAAAACATTTGAGCTATACCAGCGCGGCGATACCAACGGCACATTCCAGTTTGAAAGTGACGGGATGCAAATGTACCTGCGCGATTTGAAACCGGACAAGTTTGAGGATTTGATAGCCATGAATGCCCTGTACCGACCGGGTCCGATAGAGTACATCCCCAGTTTTATCAGGCGCAAGAACGGCCAGGAAGCCGTGGCGTTTGATTTGCCGGATATGGAAGAATATCTTGGCGAAACCTACGGTATTACCGTTTACCAGGAACAGGTGATGCTTCTTTCTCAAAAACTGGCCGGTTTTAGCAAAGGCGATGCCGATGTTTTGCGTAAGGCCATGGGTAAAAAGCAAATAGAGATATTGAATAAGATGGAAGCCCAGTTTATGAATGGCGCGGCCGCAAAAGGTCACCCGAAAGATAAACTTACCAAAATATGGAACGACTGGAAAGCATTTGCGCAATATGCTTTCAATAAATCACACTCAACGTGTTATGCTTTTGTGGCTTATCAAACAGCCTATTTAAAGGCACGTTATCCATCTGAATACATGGCTGCGGTTTTAAATAACCAGAACAGCATGGAAAAGATCACTTTTTTTATGGAGGAATGCCGCAGGATGGGTGTACCGGTTTTGGGGCCCGATATTAATGAATCTGACATGGCATTTGCGGTTAACAAAAAAGGGCAGATACGTTTCGGGCTTACCGGGGTTAAAGGTGTAGGCGATAAAGCGGTTGAAAGTATTATTGAGGAACGCAACGAACGTGGGCCTTATACATCTGTTTATGATTTTGCGCAACGTTCAAATACACGCAGCGTAAACCGAAAATCGTACGAAAATTTGGTTTATGGCGGTGGTTTTGATGAGTTTGGATTGAACCGTGCCCGGTTTTTTGCAAAAACAGATAATGGCGTATTAACCGGCATTGAACGGTTAATAAAGTATGCCAATGATTACCAGAATGTACAAAACAGTTCACAATCCTCCTTATTTGGCGGCGGGGCGGTAAATTCTTATATACCCGAACCGGCTATGCCCGAAGCCGAAGAATGGCCGCTGATTGAAAAATTAAAGTACGAAAAAGATGTAATCGGCATGTATCTAACAGGTCACCCGCTTGACAATTTTAAGGTTGAGATGGAAAGGTTTTGTAATACCAATATCAGCGATCTGAAAAATATGCAGAAAGCGCGTTCGGGCGAGGGCGGCGATGAGATTATGGCAGCCTTTAACCAGTTAAGGAAAAGAGGTGAGATATGCGTTGGCGGACTGGTATCAGGGGTGCAGCATAAAATGACCAAAAATGGTAAGCCATTTGGTACTTTTATTTTGGAAGATTATAATGATTCGTACGAGTTTGCCCTGTTTGGCGATGATTATGTAAAATTCCGTCACCTGCTGGTTGATGGTTATTTTCTGCATTTGAAAGGCATCATCGAAGAAAAATTCAAGCAAAAGGATAACTGGGACATGCGGATATTAACCATGAGCCTGCTTTCGGAAATGCGTGATAAACTAACCAAATCATTAACCGTATGCCTGGAGCTAAACGCCCTGAATAGTACTTTGCTGGATAGCATCCAGAATTTGATCAATACCAATAACCAGCGGTACCCCGTTAAAAATTGCACCCTTCGTTTTATGGTAAAGGACAGGGAAGATAATATGCTGGTTGAGCTGCCATCGAAAAATTTCAAAGTAAACCCCAGCGACGATTTAATGGCAGAAATATTCAGTTTGACCAATGTGCAACCGATGTTAAATTGATTTCCTATCCCAAAATTGTTAATTTAGAAGGAATTTATTTCATTCATTCTCCTTTAATGAAAAACTGCCTGCTTACTTGCGTGATTTTTATCTTGTTTTCTTGTCACAAAAGAAATATTGATGGTGTTTATAAAGGACTTGAGGAAATGTGCACGATAGATAGTACCGGCAAAAAGGTTTGTTATGGAGACGATATTGATCCTCACAAGAAATGGTACCATCTTTCACTTTTGAAAATAAAAGACGGTAAGGTTTTCATGGATCAGTCTCCGGTAGCAGTTTTTAAAAATGATACTTCCTACTCCGCATCCGATGGAGCCTTTTTCTATTACAGGGGAAGTGAAGTAATAAATAATGACTCAATCGTGTTGAATTTAATTCAGTTGTCCTGTGATTATTGCGGCCAGCCTATTAAAACTAATCCAGATGGGTCTATAACCAAAGTAATTGAGACAAAGCGCCTTTCTGGACATATAACAAATGATGATTTACTTCTAAACGGCATATTGTTTAAAAAGATAAAAAATGGCAAAGGGCTTTTAAGCGAACATCGTGCTATGGACAAATAATTTAAAAGTTGGCCACTTTAATATATGTAATACGGGTTTGGCTATGTTATAATGAATGATTAAATTTGTTATATAAATTAAGATATGACAACAACGGCAATAAGGGAAAAACTACACGAAATGGTCAATACTGCGGATGATAAACAGGTTGAATCAATTTATTCAATTTTTGAAGATCAAATAGCAGAAAAATATGATCATTGGGAAGACGAGGAGTTTCTTAATGAATTAGAAACGCGTACAAAAGATTATGAAAGTGGAAAAGTAAAAGGAATACCCTGGGAAGAAGTTAAGTTGAAAGCTCAAAATCGACTAAAGGCCAAACAACAATGGGCTTTAGTATTGAGTTTGACCCCGTTGCCGACAAAGAGTATTTTGAGGCCTGGGATTGGTATGAAGAACAATTAACAGGATTAGGCGATCGTTTTGGAGATTCGGTGGTTAGACATATTGAACTTATTTCAAAAGCCCCGTTAGCCTTTCCCAGCAAAAAAGCTCAATCCAGGGAATGCAAAATTGAAGATTTCCCCTTTTTGATCGTTTATAAAATATATTCCGCTAAAAATATCATCTATATAACTTCAATATTTCACACCAGCAGAAATCCGAAAAAGAAGTACCGGAAATAAATCTATCATATTTTCAATTTAACTTAACCGTTTCCCCATTTTTCATAACAAAACAAAGGGACGCTTTCCGGCAACGGCCTCATTTTCCTGCCTGCAATTTTTCCAATTTTTTCCGGGTGTCAGGGTTTTCTTTAATTTTCAGGGCTTTAGTATAATATTCAATTGCTTTCGCCTTGTTTTTCTGATGATCATAATAATCGCCCATACTGTCATAAACGTTGGGGCTATTGGGGTAATTTTTAATATTCAGGTTAAACAAAGCATAAGCCCGTTCGGGCAGATTGTTTTGCAACAAATAGTAAGCTGTTCCATTCAGCATATCTTCGGGCGGCAACATTTTATAGCCCAGGTGTTTGGATATATTGGCATAATGATCACTAAAAGCTGCCTCTAAATCAATTTTGGCGTTTTTGTCCATAAGGCTGGTTTGAAAACCCGGCGGGAAATTATAAAAGCTGAACAAAAAGTGCAACCCGTCATATTCAGCAATCAACGGCACCGAACCATGACTATCTTCATTGTAATACTTATAGCTCCAATGCAGGCCATTGGCGGCGTTTTGCTGTAATATATTTTTTAGCAGAAGAATTGAGCGTATGTGTGCGGTTGTGCCTGATGTGTCTTTTTGAACGCGCAGGGTATCCATTCCGTAAGGCATAGTATTGGCAATTGCCAGGAACATATTTTTGCCTTCAAACTTCTTTTGTTTAAATGCTTCAGCAGCCTGGGTTAACAATTTTCTGCTGTCCCACCACATACTGGGGTCGATAACTATATAGTCATTAAACATATCCGTATGGTTGATAATAATATTCATGGCCGTTAAACCGCCAAATGAATGCCCGATCAGCATTTTGTATGGCGCGGTATGATATGCTGAATCAATATGCGGTATTAGTTCCGTTTGGATAAAAGAAGTAAATTTTTCGCCCCCGCCCGATGTTTTAAAGTCGGGCACGCTCTTACCATCAGGCCCGGACATGGCATTTGTCGGTGTCAGGTCGCGGGTGCGGTCGGTGTTAGGGATTGCCACGATAATCGCTGGCGGCACGACCGTATTGCCGATCACTTCACTTAATTCATGCACCATGCCTGTGAAGGCTGCGAAATTCCAATCAGCATCAAGCAGGTAGATGACAGGGTAGCGCTGTTTTGTAGCGGCATTATACCCGGTGGGCAGATAAATCCAGACAGTTCGTTCTTCATTTAGTATTTTGGATCTCACACTATCTGTTTTACCTATAATAACAAGGTTATTTTTAATAGTTTGGCCATTAGCATCGCTAATCACGGCTATTAATAGCAGTGACGAGAAAAATTTCATCAAAGGGAAAGTCAGGTTAAACTTTTGCATGGGATTTTTATTGAACGTTTAAATTCTTTTATTAAACTTAGGCAGCATTAAAGGTACAATATCAGCAAAAAATACTTTATACCGATGATCAAATTTCCGTGAGTGATAAAACATTTCCGTCGGGATCATTAAACCAGGCTACTTTTGAACCATTGGGCGATGTCCATATCCCTAAACTGCCTTGTTCCATAAAATCATACTTCTTACATTCAACTCCCTTTTCATTAAGTGATTTAATTGTGGAAGAAATATCAGGCACATTCCAGCCTAAAATAGTGAAAGCATGCGGCTTCAATTCGGGTACAATACTAATACGCACAAGTATGCCATTTGCTTCAAATTCAAGGGCGTAACCGTCTTCCGACAACAGTTTTAATCCAAGGATATCCTTGTAAAATACTTTAGCTTCATCAGGTTTTGTGGTTGGGACAAAAGCTTTTATATTGGCGTTATTGAGCATGGCGATTTAATTTATGTTTTTAATTATCACAAATGTACCTGTAGTAAACCTGAAAAAATTGTACTTTATGACTGATTTTTAAAACCCCCAATGAAAGCGACACAAAGCCCAAATACTTCTGCACTTTATTTATGGAATGGCGTGTCGGCTATTTTCTTTTCTTCCTCAGTTACCCCATTTCATAGCCATAATACTTTACAAATAGTATTTGATATTCAAACCGGTTTTAAATTGAGGCTGAAAAATGGCTTGTGGAAAACGTATAAAAATTTAATTATTAAAGAAAATGTGATTCATCAATTGGATACAAGGAACAGTGTCCAGCTCATTATTTATATCGATACCCAAACAACTTTAGCCAAAACGATTAAAGCCCGGTACTTAGAAGATGAAATATACGCCCCGGATTTAAATTTATTTCATTTTGTAAAACCGGACGAATTACAGAACGCTTTATTAAATACCGACCCTGTAATGGTTGAAAAATTAGTAGGAAAAATATTGTATTCCTTTAGTTTACCATCCGGAGATACTAAAATTGATGAACGGATTAATGTAGTAGAAGAAATTATCGCAAATAAACCGCCTGAACTGCTATCGATAAAACATCTGGCAGCGCAGGTTTATATGTCAGAAAGCAGGCTGCGTGCTTTATTTAAACAAACTACCGGCATTGCTTTGTACCGTTATATTTTATGGAGTAAAATAAGGTTTGCCACCAGCTGCCTTATGGCAGGATATGCTGTTAACGAAGCAGCTTTAAAAGCCGGGTTTGTTGACAGCAGCCATTTTCATAAAGTGATGGTAAAAATGTTTGGCATTAGCCCTTCAGGCTTTATTAACAGCAATAAAGAGTTTAAGGTTATAAAGCAAGGTTCTTCGCCATTAAATCTTAAAACAGTGGTTTATTAAGTCGCCTTCTCACCCTCAATCAGGCGCGAATCCGGGGTCGGCTAACCGCAACTTAAAGTTTTTTTAACTTTCGGACTTTACTGACTTTCGGACTTTCGGACTAAAACCTATCTTTGCCGGACTATGAGCAAATCAACCGACGAACTTTTTAAGAATGTTATATCGCACGCAAAAGAATATGGCTTTGTTTTCCAGTCAAGTGAAATTTATGATGGCTTAAGCGCTGTTTATGATTACGGGCAATTCGGCTCGGAGTTAAAAAACAATCTTAAAACTTACTGGTGGAAAGCTATGGTGCAAATGCATGACAATATTGTTGGGATTGATTCGGCCATATTTATGCACCCTACTATCTGGAAAGCAAGCGGCCACGTGGATGGTTTCAGCGACCCTATGATTGATAATAAAGATTCAAAAAAGCGGTATAGGGCTGATCAATTAATTGAAGATAAGATTGCGCTGTACGATAAAGATGGCAAAACCGATAAGGCCAAAGAATTGCAGGCGGAAATGGATGCCGCCCTGAAAGTAGAGGACTTGTCGCGATTAAGAGAATTAATAATCGAAAACGAAATAATCGATCCCGTAAGCGGCACCCTCAACTGGACAGAAGTCCGTCAGTTTAACCTGATGTTCAGCACCCAAATGGGCGCGGTAGCTGATGATGCCGATTTGGTTTATCTTCGCCCGGAAACAGCACAGGGTATTTTTGTGAATTATTTGAACGTGCAAAAATCAGGCAGGATGAAAATTCCTTTTGGTATAGCGCAAATTGGCAAGGCTTTCCGTAACGAGGTAATCGCCCGCCAGTTTATTATTCGTATGCGTGAGTTTGAGCAAATGGAAATGCAATATTTTGTACGCCCCGGCACACAAAAGGATTGGTTTGATAAGTGGAAAAAAACACGTTTGGAATGGCATTTGGCATTGGGCACTCCTCCTGAAAAATATCGTTACCACGAGCATACCAAGTTAGCCCATTATGCCGATGCAGCATATGATATAGAATTTGATTTCCCGTTTGGCTTTAAAGAGGTGGAAGGTATTCATAGCCGTACCGATTTTGATTTAAGCCAGCACCAGAAGTTCTCAGGTAAAAAAATGCAATATTTTGACCCAGAAATTGACCCTGGTACTGATAAGCCTTATGGAAACTATATTCCCTATGTAATTGAGACTTCGATAGGCTTAGACAGGATGTTTTTACTGACAATGATAAATGCTTATGAAGAAGAAGATTTAAGCACTGCGGAAAAGCAGGACAGCCGTACTGTATTAAGGCTGCACCCATGCCTTGCACCAGTAAAGGCTGCCATATTCCCGCTGACAAAAAAAGATGGTCTGCCCGAAAAGGCACGTGAGATAATGGACAGGCTAAAAATTGATTTCAACCTGCAATATGAAGAAAAAGACGCGATCGGCAAACGTTACCGACGCCAGGACGCTATAGGAACGCCGTTTTGCATCACGGTTGATCATCAAACATTGGAAGATAATACCGTAACCATCCGCCACCGCGATACCATGCAGCAGGAACGGGTAAATTCCGATGATTTGGATAAGATAATTGGTGATTTGGTGAGCTGGAAGAATTTGTTGCGGTAGGTTGTCTGAACCGTTGATTAAACTGATTTTAGTGATTTCACAGGTTTCAAAAAAATCAGTGTAATAAAGTAAATCAACTTAATAATCTGAACCATTGATCAAACTGATTTTATTGATTTTAAGGGGTTAAAAAAATCAATGTAATAAAGTAAATCAGCTTAATCAGCGGTTCAGACAATATGCCTTTCGTCTATAAACTTTGCCCTTCCGTAGATTATATTATTAAGCAATTCAATTCATTCGTAATATTGTTTGAGAAGAATATCAATAACCTAAATTTCAAATGAAAAAAATAACATTAATAACCGCACTGCTTTCGGTTGCCGGAATTGCAGCCGTTTGTGCGCAAAGCGCGCCAACTTACTATATCACCAATACATTCCACATCAAAAGTGCCGGAGGATATGATTACACCACAGTTGATTCCCTATCAGATAACTTATACCTGTCGCATGGCACACAGGTTAATATTGTAAACAAAACTACAGGTGACTCGATTGGCGTTATTAAAACTGATAAAGATGTACACGGCATTGCGCTGGTTCATGCTTTAGGCAAAGGCTATATTTCAAATGGCGGCGCTAACAGTGCTTTAGTTTTCGATCTGAAAACAAACCAGGTGCTGGGCCATGTACCAACCGGTATGTTTGCCGATGGCATATTTTACGATACGTTTTCAAAAAAAGTGATTACCTGTAATGGACGGGGTAAAAATATGACAGTAATTGACCCGGCTACCGACCAGGCAGTTGCAACCATACAATTAACCGGCTGGCCGGAAGCTGCAATAAGCGATGGCAAAGGACGGATATACGTAAACAATGCCGAAAAAAGCGAAATAGATGTTATTGACGCCACCACATGGAAGATATTAAATAGCTGGCCGTTAGCCCCGGGTAAAGGGCCATCAGGTTTAGCTATAGATAGGAACTCTATGCGGTTGTTCGCCGGGTGTGATGGCAATTTACTGGTGGTGATGGATGCCACCAACGGAAAAATTGTGACTACCCTGCCTATTGATGATGAGTGCGATGCTGTTGGTTTCGATGTGAAACTGGGCACTGTTTATTCATCAAATGGTGAAGGGACATTAACTATTATAAAAGAACTATCACCCGATAAGTTTATTGTTGCACAGGTGCTGAAAACCGAAAAAGGCGCACGCACACAGGCTGTAGACCAGCTTACCCATAATATCTATTTACCAACGGCTGATTTTAAACCTAAAGATCCAAAATCCTTCAGACCAGCTGCTATTCCTGGGACGTTTAGAGTGTTGGTGGTAAGCCAATAATTATCTGAACCGTTGATTAAGCTGATTTACTTTATTACCCTGATTTTTTTGAAGTCTGTGAAATCAATAAAATCAGTTTAATCAGTGGTTCAGACAAAATATTTTGCTACTTTAATGCCGTGGAAAATTACGAAAACAAGATCGGTATAAAAGCTTGGGCCGAAGAAGACCGGCCGCGCGAAAAACTTGCCGGCCAGGGCAGGCGTGCATTAACAGATGCTGAACTTATAGCTATTTTGATCGGCTCCGGCAGTCGCAATGAAACCGCTGTTGAGCTAAGCAAACGTATCCTGCATCATTATGATAATGACTTTAATAAACTTGGTAAAGCATCCATTATCGAACTTTCTAACTTTAAAGGTATTGGCGATGCCAAAGCTATTTCGATTATCGCTGCGCTTGAAATAGGCCGAAGAAGAAATGAAACCGAAAGCAAAGCCCCTGATATAATCGGGTTCAGCAAGGATGCCTACAATATTATTCGCCGCCACCTGGTTGACCTTAACCATGAAGAGTTTTGGATAATACTTACAGGCAGGTCAAATAAAGTATTAGGAAAGGAACTGGTAAGCAAAGGTGGTTTTTCAGAAGTGTTAATAGATATAAAAATAGTTTTCAGCGCCGCTTTACAGCACAAGGCAAACGGGATCATCCTTGTACACAACCATCCTTCGGGGAGTTTAAAGCCGAGCCATGAGGATATTATGCTTACAAAGAGAATAGCCGATGCGGGTAAAATATTGGATATTAAAGTTACCGACCATCTGATCATTACCGATAAAGGCTATTATAGCTTTGCAGATGATGGGCTTTTTTGATTTCGGAAGTCGGATTTTCGATTTCGGAAGTCGGATTTCGGAATTTTTTTATTTGCCGATTTTAAAGTGAATATTGGAAACAACCATTTAAATTTAACGTTATAAACAAACGATTAAATAAAACAGCCATGATAACTCCAGATAACCAAATACCGCTTGACGATTCAGATAATTCAGAAGCGGATGATCAGCAAAGCCAGCAGGATATCCATTCGAACGGACTTGATGATGCACCCGAACCGGGCGATAAAGTTGAGAATGATTCGGAACCTGATAAATTGCGGCAGGCCTATGATGCTTCGGAATCGGCTTACACCTTGAATTTGGATGAGGACACATCCGATGACGAGTAAATTTAGGTAAAAGGTAAAAGGCGAAAGGTAAAAGGTTTGATTATCAACCATAGACCTTTCGCCTTTATCCTTTCACTTTAAATCGTAATTCGTAAATCTAAAATCGTAAATCAAAACCCTATCTTTGCCGATTATCATGGTGCTATAATGAAGATATCTTATAATTGGCTTAAAGAATTTATTGATACAGATAAAACCCCGGAAGAAATTTCGAAAATACTAACCGGTACCGGTTTGGAAGTGGAAAGCCTGGAAAAGGTGCAGCCAATTCCCGGTGGTTTGGAAGGCCTGGTAGTTGGCTATGTGAAGGAATGCCATCAGCACCTCAACGCCGACAGGTTGCGTGTTACCAAAGTTGATGTGGGTACCGGCGAAGAATTGCAAATTGTTTGCGGAGCCCATA
>Ga0302221_10002990_pt1 | contig 10361 bp, 17 predicted proteins | sample II_Palsa_E2_1_FD_193517 | JGI IMG/M metagenome (GOLD analysis project Ga0302221, IMG submission 193517) | Peat permafrost microbial communities from Stordalen Mire near Abisko, Sweden - II_Palsa_E2_1 | ecosystem: Environmental > Terrestrial > Soil > Palsa > Peat permafrost | place: Sweden...
AGCCCCATCCATAATTAAGGACTTTCACAATTCGATTTTCATCAAAATAGGCAACAACTTTATCGTTTAGCTGCAATCTTTCCCATCTTTTTCCAACCGGCTCCAAGCCGAAATATTTCCTCTGATCGTTAGTAAGCTCATATCTAAGGTCATTTGACGAGTTCATATTTGAAAAATAAGAAAACTGGCCCGTCATCGGTGATATTTTAACCAAATTTTTATAAAAAATCTTTCCGTACTCGATCCGCATACTGAAACCACCGGGATTCACGACGGTATATTTGAATAAAAGGTATGGGAAAACTATTATACATGCCGGGAGATCAAAAACAGCCGTCCGGAAATCAATTGGTAACGCTCGATGATCTTGATAAATTTAGGATCAATCTGTTGATGGACAGGGCCTTAAGGATGCGAATAAAATGAAGTCCAGTGGGATTATTCTGTAGCCGAAATCAAATTTGAAATTTCTTGCAGCAAATCCGGCAATCGGAATTGAATGGTATCCCAGACAATCTGATTATTGATACCGAAGTATTCGTGAATGATAAAATTCCGGAAGTCTTTGATAATTCGCCATTCAACGTTAGGATGCAGTTTATTGAAATCATCCGGAATCCGAGAAGCGGCCTCACCAATAATCTCAAAATTTCGTTCTACCGCATCTTTTGTTTTGTAATCGGCTTCATAAGAATCAAAAGTCGTACCTGCCGTATATTCCAAAATTCTGCCGATTGAAACCTGAATGTCCAATAGCAACAGGGTTAAATTACGTTCAGACATGAAGGAGGCTTTTCTCTACATAAGGTAAATACTGAGGTTTTATGCCTTTGCGGGAAACAATATCGACCTTTTGGTTAAAAGTATCCTCTAGCTCATGGGCAAGCCGTATATATTCAAAACCATCGATTCTTCCATTAAAATCGACGAGAATATCGATATCACTTTTTTCATTAAAATCCCCCCTGGCATAGGAGCCAAAAATGCCCAATTCAGAAATTGGATACCTCTTCTGCAGGTAATCCTTTTTCTCTTTTAAAATGGTCAATATTTGGTTCGTCGTGTACATGAAAGTCAAATCTACTAAAAATATACCAAGTTTTTCAGTCCTTATATGATCTTCAACCCGTTATGCGACACAGGGCGTTCAATTCCAGCCAAAACCGGTTCGAAAATTGTAATGGGAGGTCGACTTTTTTCACTGAATTTTGCAAAGCCCGCGCCAGAGCGGGTTTTTTCGGTTCTAAGAGTTTGGTTTTCTTTGCCTGATATAGCTATAGCATTGTAAGCCAATCACTTTATGGTTTGAATCCTGCCAACTTATTTCGATAGCCAGTTCGCCTCCTCATTTCTATATTGATCAGGCAAACGGCGGATTGCATTTTCAACTGTATCATAGATACTATCTTGTACAACCTCCCAATTCTTATCGCAGCTAAACCGACATATAGGCTCTTTGCTCGTACTTTTATCATATCGACAAATTGCAAGCCCGTATATTTCCTCTCTTTCTGTGCCGTCTTCATTTGCAACAAAGCCAAATGGCTGCTGGCCAGACCACGCCCATTTTATAACCCTAGCTCCGTCTAAAAAATCAGGAGGTTCCATATTCCGTGAATTTGCTTCCGTATTCATAAAATGATAGAGTTTTCAAAACATCCCACCAAAACAAATATAAATAAAGTGCATTGAGGGCTTGTTAAGGCCCCTAACATTTCTTTAACATTCAAAACCGCTACTAAATCTCACTTACGACAAAATCAAAAGATTGATTTTCAAATCGCTAAGTGAGCTAGCCGTCTTAAGTCAGTTTCGAAATGGTTCGCAATTCGTCCTGCCAAGTCGACTTTTTAAATTGATTTTCAATTAATTAGAAGCTGTTCGGACACATTTCGGACAGCTTTTTCATTTTATCCTTCACCGGTTATTTTATACCGCCGCCTCTTTATTATACTTTGTTTTATATTCTAAAGGCGACATGCCCATAATTTTCATAAAGCTTACTGTTCCATATGATCCTTTTTTCGATGGCCTGGGTACTGAGCGGCGAACAGGTTTTTAATTTCCGCGATAATGCGGTGGGGGCGGCGGTGATCCTGGCGGTCGTGGTTTGGCTGGGCGTTCATTCCAACAAGCTATATGAGCTGGAAGATAAACTGCCACCGGAAGGACCGGTAGCAGATAGGAAGGAAGTGCGGCGCGACCAGCTTTTTGCCTGGATTCTGATGTTCGAGGGAGTGGCCATCCTCATAACCTGAATCCTGCTGCTGAACTGGGGCTATTCCAGGTGGATGATTTCCCTTTGCGGCCTGGTGGCTGGACTACATTTCTTCCCTTTGGGCTGGTCGATCCATCAAAATTCCTATTATATTCTGGGTATATGGACTTGCCTGTTAGCGGTTATGGGCTACTGGCTTGTTATCAGCGGGCGCCTCACCGATCACGATGCCAACGTGCTGGTCGCTTACGGATGTGCGGCCGGCTCTGCGAGCGACGGGATAGGGGTAGTCTTACGCACAAGACATTTGATAAGACAATAAATATTGTCGCCCAAAAACACTTCGTGAAAGCCACAACAGACATCCATTTCTTTAAGATGAATACATTTCAAAAGCACATCTTACAGGGAAAATCTCTGTCTCCCGACTTTTAAGACTGAATTTAATTAGTTAGAAACTGTTCGGACCCATTTTGGACCCTGCATTTTTGACTATATGTTTTTCAGAGCGACCTGACCAGGTTTGCAACGGCTAAACCAATTTCATCCGGAACGTCTTCCTGCATATAATGCCGCGCCTTAACTATGAGTTCGCGTTGGTTCGGCCAGGTCCGGGCGAAATCCAGTGCGCGACCATTGAGGACACCAACCTCCGCTACGATCAACAGTTTAGGTACCTTCGATTGGGCCAGCCACGCGCCGTAGGAATCGACAATGGCCGAAACGTCGGCCGGCTCACCTTCTACAGGGATCTCACGCGAAAAGAGTAGCGTGGGTAGGCGGTCTTCACGCTCCTTGAAGGGCGCACGGTAGACTGCCATTTCTTCCTCTCTTAGGGTACGGACCACGCCGGCAGGCAACCGCTGTTCTACAAAAAAGTTGTCGTCAAGTACCATCTTCTCGCCTTTCTCCGTCCGCAGCCCTTTGAATACCGCTGCCGCAGGGCCAAAATCAGCCCAGGTCCTCACCATCACGATGGCTTCCATATGGGCGATCGCCCTGATTTGAGATGGAAATCGTGCGGCCCGGTGAAAACCCAACGCAGATCCCCAATCATGCAGCACCAGGGTGACTTTTCGCGTCAGATTCAGTTCGTCGAACCAGGCGTCGAGATAGTGAACCTGGTCGATGAACCTATAGGACCGCCCCGGAGACTTTGCTGAAGCGCCGAAGCCGACCAAATCCGGCGCCAATACTCTCCCAAGCCCTGCCAGGTGTGGGATAACATTGCGCCACAAGTAGGACGATGTGGGGTTTCCGTGCAGCAGGATGATCGGGTCGCCATCCCCCGTATCCACATAACTGATCTCTGAATCCAGTACCTTGATCCGCTTGCGAGGATGGTAATCAGCGGCGATAATTGTGTTTGAATTCGCAGGCATAATAAATTATTATTGAGTGTTGCACAAAAATAACGGGGGTGTTAATACTATGTTTGCGCACCCTGGGGGTTGGACATCTCGCAGGACGATAACTCACAATACTGGAGACTTATTAAAGGAAGCTGTATTCTTGGTTTACAGGATGGACAAACTATTGAAATGAAGGAAGGAGATTTGGTATTTATTCCACATGGCTCCTCCCATTGGATAGCAGACAAATCAACAAGCCGGCGGATACCGGCAACTGAATATGTAAAGGCGCGGGATACAGGCATTCGTATTTTTCACAGTGATGGGGAACAAACCACCATCACCGGCGGACATTTTCAATTTGATGATCAGCCTATCCATCCTTTTTTGAAAGACTTACCTCAAGTCATTCACATTGCGCAATTTGAAACGGAATACCAGCTATTGCTGCAGCATTGTGCGCAGTTAATCCTGGCAGAAGTATTGTTCATCAATATCATCAGGGCTTACCTGGAACAGGTTGTTCCGCAAACCGGCTTTCTCTCCGCCTTAATAGATACCCGCATCCGCAACGCACTCGCGCTAATACAGGATTCACCGGGAAACGCCTGGACAATTGATGCCCTCGCTAAAAGCGTAGGTATGTCAAGGTCAGTTTTCTTTAACCGGTTTAAAAGATTGGTTGGCGAAACGCCTGCAGTTTATCTAACCAACTGGCGGATTAGGAAAGCTAAAGAGATGCTGGCCATCAATAAAGATAATATCAGTGAAATAGGATTGAAGGTAGGCTATCAATCCGAAGCTGCATTTAACCGCATCTTTAAAGCAAAGGTTGGCAGTACGCCTGCTGCCTTTAGGCGGGAGTTGGTTTAATCACCGCGGTAAAGGGGTGGCAATGGCTTTCAAAGCAGGCGTCTTTAGTCATATCGATGCAAACCAGCGGTTTTGTATTATTGTATTCCATAGTCTTTAATCGTAAAATTAATGAACTCCCATTGAGGGTCTAAATTTGGCTCTAACCTTTCTTTAACATTTTGGCCTCCGTGGTCGTTAAAAGAAAAAAGCGACTGAAAACATTGGTTTTCAAATCCCTAGATTCGCTAAACGCTTTAAATCCCCTAAGAATTGGTTCGAGATTCGTCCTGCCAAGTCGACAATGAGTCTAAAGCTAAGACAAGACGTGAGCCCGTAAAACGCTGATTTTACGGGCTTTTTTCTAAAATTTCATACCATTCTATTGCGAAAGAATTCAAACGGTACGTGAACAAACCGGTGAACTGGAATGTGCATTTACCTTTGTGTTCACCGGTTAGCCCGAAAGCCGCGTCCAGCGTTCGTTTGAGCTCATTTCTTTGGTTTCGCAGCCTCGCGAAGGACGATTGATAACGCAAAAAAATAATGGTATGAAAAGTAACAACACCTTCGGCGTTCACTTCGTCTTGCGCTCTAGCAGAACTGGCGAAAACGACAAATTCCCGGTTTCATGGAAAATTCGCAGATCCGCGCCTTCAACAGCTATTTGCAGGAAACGCAGGGAAAGTTAGCCCGTCGCTATCGCGAGCTGCAAATCGAAGATCGACCGCTAACGGCCGTTGCAGTGAAAACCGCCTTCCTTGGGATCGAGAAAGAGAAAACCACCTACTCCCTACTTTGGTTGGTTGGTCAGCATCATACCATGATGCAAAAGGTCTTGAAGCCCGGTACCATGAAGAACTACCACGCTACCGAAAGCTACCTCAAGCTGTTTTTGGTCAACCGGTATAAAATGGCCGACATGCCGCTGAAAGACCTGAACTATGAATTCATCTCAGGCTTTGAATTTTTCGTTCGGAACAATTCCCTGAAAGAAAATGATCCCTGCACGACCAATGGGACGATGAAGCATTTGGAACGATTAAAGAAAATGGTCACCTGGGCGGTAAAGAATGAGTGGATCGACAAAAACCCCTTTTCAAACTTCCGACTGAAGTTCAAGCATACTGAACGGGAGTTCCTATCCGAAGCGGAGCTTGCGGAAATGGAAGGCAGAGACTTTGAGAACCCCATGCTAAACCGGGTAAAGGAGCTTTTTCTGTTCAGTTGCTATACTGGCCTTTCGTATATAGATTTGATGGAATTGCGGCCGCAGCAGATTTTGACCGGAATTGACAAAATCAAATGGATAAAGACGACACGGGCCAAAACCGACACACCGGTTAATGTTCCCCTTCTTAGGCCAGCCCAGGCTATTTTGGAAAGGTTCACAGGCGAAGACGCCGGCCAGCGGAACACGGTCTTCCCCCGGGTGAGCAATCAGGAGGTAAACCGCAGTTTGAAGATCCTCGCTGAAATCTGCGGAATTCAAAAATACCTGACCTTCCACCTTGCCCGCCACACTTTCGCGACAACGGTCACTTTGATGAATGGCGTCCCAATCGAGATAATCAGTAAAATGTTGGGCCATACAAAGATTAGCACGACCATGCTCTATGCCAAGGTGACCCAGATAAAAATCGGGATGGATATGGACTTGCTCCAGGATCGGTTGGACAAGAATAAATCCGCCGCGGCCCTTAGACTTGTAAAATAGAATTTCACCGCCCGAGCGCTTAGTTAAAGAAAGGGCTCGGGCGTTATTAAGTATCAAAATATCTATAAAATTCAATAGCTACGTTCTCTATTGCAAAAAGCCGAGAAAAGTGTAATTTTAGAGTAATTATGGGGCTTTTTAAAAATACCGTAAAAGTCAAGAAAGGCGATAGACCGAATCTACCTGCGAGGTTGTTCTGGGATTCGAATTTCGACAAGATAGACTGGCAAAAGGAATCTTTGGCCGTTATAGATCGCGTCATTGAGCGCGGTAATAGTCAGGATTGGGCCGAATTGATTCGGTTTTACGGGAAGTCGACAGTAATCAAGGCGCTGAAATCTGAAATTAAATATTTACCGGATTACGCAATAGAAAGCGTGTGTAGCTATTTCAAATTGAAAAAGGAGGATTTAGCATGTTACGCACGAACACAGTTGAGGCGGGGACACTGGATCTGATCAAAAGATTCATGTCGGATGATAGGTTTAATGCATTTAATCTTGTAGGTGGCACGGCTCTCGCCTTGAAGGTAGGCCACCGGAAATCAATAGACAAGCCGTGGCATACAGCATCGAAAGATGGAAACATTTAATGATTTATACCACAGATGGAAAATTAAATATCGATAATAACCCAGTAGAACGGGCCATCCGCCCGGTTGCAGTCGGTAGAAAAAATTACCTGTTCGCCGGAAGCCATGAAGCCGCTCAGCGGAGTGCCATGTTGTACTCCCTGATGGGAACCTGTAAACTGCATGGTGTAAACCCCTTTGACTGGTTGAAGAGTACGTTAGTAACGATATCAACTCATCCCATTAGTAGAATACAGGAATTACTCCCGTCTATTTATTGATTCGACAGCTGTTACCAATTGTATAGCTTCCAATACCCGGACTTTGGATTTAATTCCGTGTACAATCGGTTTAGTTTTTTGTAGTCGGAAACGTCGAGATATCCTTTGTCCCCAACCTGAAAAAGATTTCCCTGGTAGGCCTGAAGGACCGATTGAAAAAGCGTTAGCAATGAATCATAGATACTGATTGCCAAGTCAAAATCCACGGACCCCGGGTTGAAAAAAATAATCTGACCATACTCCGGGGTAGACGCGTCGCAATCGATCAAGTAAAGTTCTCCGCCGCCGCTTTCGAAAATCGGTATTTTCGATGGGCTCCACCACAATTCGTCATCGCCGCCCCTCACATCCTGCATCCACCACACCTTCTGCATCGCCATCGGAATGCCGCCGTCGAATAAGGTTTGCCGCCCGATGGGTTCCCTGGCGAATTCCGGCTTGATGCCGTTTTTCCATTTATACAATACCTTGACTTCTTCCGGCAGCACGCCATCGAAATTCCTCGGTTCGATTCCGTCTGGATCGATTCCCGGTGCAAGTCGTGATAACAATGGAAAATCGATCTTCCTCCAATAGTCCTCCAGGCTTTCAAGGATATGCTCCAATGATTGATCCATCGTTATGGTATTAGAACGCCAATTTACCATATTCCAGCAAAAGAGAACGAATAAGGGTTATGCCCAGGATAATTGGGCTACTTTCAAAGTCCTTGAGAAAGATGGTCGCAGTCTTGAGACCCTTAGAAACGAGCACCTGATGGAATGAATAAGTAAGGAAAATTCCGATCTTCTCATAGGCACTTTACCGGAGGCTTACGTAGATTTGCAATACTTAACGGTTACTAGATCTTGGTCAGGAATTATGCCAAAGAAAACATTCAATGCCCGGCGATCGTTTTCCACCTCCGGGGCAGCCAAATAAAAGGCCAGCATCATTTTGTTTTCGGGTATCGATAAATCCAACGGTTGCTCGATGGCCTGGGGTTCAACGCCCAATTTGCGCAGTACGTTGATCATCTGATAGGCATCGCCGGCATTCCGGCTAAACCGATCCCATTTGGTAAATAGAACCAGGTCAGCTGATCCCTTATGCCTGCGAAGGTTTATAAGAAGAGCCTTCCATTCAGGCCGGTTAAACGTTTTAGCCGAATGATCCTCAAAAATCACCTGCCGGACCAAAAGGCCATTGAGGCCGCAATATTTGCGCAACATCTCTTCCTGGTTGCGCTGGCTGTATCCTTTGTCTGCTTGCTCATCCGTGCTCACGCGGATGTATAAATCAGCTATCTTGCTCATTTTGTAAGAATTGTGAAACGATGATGTTAGAAAGTTGGTGGAGAAGCTCCAAAACCAGTTGAGCTTGATCCGAAGTTACGCATACTCCCTGATCCTTCAAAAGCTTCTTAACCGTTTCCACGATCAGCGGTTCGCCGCCTCCTTCGCCCCGGATAGGATTGGATTCGTTACCCGGGAATAAAATGCCCTGCCCATTTGCTGGCTCTTTCCTTCTTTCTTTCACGGTTCGCATACACCTCATTAAAGTCAACAGATATCACGTTATCCCGTCAAAGGCAGGCGAGTTGGCTTCGGCTGACCCGTTCAAAAAATAGATAGGTCTATTTGAAAACGACCTTTGATTCCCGTGATAATTTAACGATGTGATCAAAATTACTTGCTGGCCAAAAAAGGAAAACTATTTGGTGAATGAGATAGCCTTGTCTGCTATCGGCTAGATGTACCGTTGTATCACAACGGGGTGGCTACCCTTACTCCGGAGTCGGCGGGAAAGGACGGCAACAAAGGCCAAAGCGGACAGCAGGGGTTGACAAAATTTAATAAAACCGTCTTAACAAAGTAGGTCACGGTGGCCGTCTTCGTCTGGTAAATATTTGCAATTTTATAGTATATTGTACTTCATTATCACCAATGAAGTTCAACCTACTTATTATACTGCTACTTCTCACCTGGATAGATCTTTTTAGCCAAAAAATTGAAGACAGCGGAAGATTGCCTTCGTGGCAGGATACAACATATATCCCTGTAGTATTAAGAGATACCATAACCAACAGCAAAGTCGTGTCAGTTGTCATCGGAAAGAAAGGTATAATTTACCTGAAATTAAACCCACTATTAGCCAAAGCAAAAGAAAACCTGACGAACGAATTTGTAAGAGATAGCTATAAAGCTATTATTGACTTTCTTGATTCTGCCTCACTAAAAACGGATACTATATTCATAGACGATTATTACAAACTAAGACATTTTGACTATCTGGTCTCGGACCAGCTAATTAAGGGGAATGTCAACGTATTTTATAAAAGACAAAAATCCTTTGTGGATAGCATATGGTATAGACTTGAAAAGTATGGAGAGCATGGTGATAGATTTTTTTACCTGCCGGACAAAAGGCCCTTTTTTGCTGTGATGGAATTCTCGGGAATTATTGATGACAACGATGTATTAGGGAAGGGGCATTTTCAGGCCTACCTAAAAGAAGGCAAAAAACTTGCGAGCCTCAGACAGGAATGAATCGTTTGTCTTTAGATCAGGCGGTCGATTGAAGAAGGTCCCTGATCATTGTGCAAGGAGCCGGGAACTGTTTTTTTAATTTCAATAGTTCCGCGGAAGTATAAGTTGTTTGTTTTTGCCGTGACAGTTTGGCGGTAGGCCTTTTTTGGGTATATTTGATGATGGAAATTGCAAAAAGAAAATTGTTTTTGGATAGTTTTTTGAAATTGCTTGGGGCGGAAAGTATTACATGGAAAAGATTTGAAATACACAAAGTTTATGGGACTGTTGTCTATGGCAAAAATGATCCTTCGGAGCAACAGGACTTCTGCTGGCATATGATGGAGGAAAATACACCCTCCGGGAATGTTGTAAATCTCATAAATGTTATAAAAGACAACAATTTTATTGACATAGATAGATTGAGAGTGCCACTGACTGAAATATTCAAAAAGACAGATGAGAATAATTACGACGATTTTGTGATAATTGTTGAGGAATTAATGAATGTCCAAGTTTTCATGATTGATGAGGGTATAGAAACCGACAGTTATTTTATTCACGATTAGAATCAAAACACTTCCAACGGGACACGAATCAGCTGACTAAATTTGTAATTAACTTAATATCTCGAAAGAAAAGGTTCGAAATTCGTCCTGCCAGGTCGACTTAGACGCTGTAAAGCATTAGCTTTCAGCGTTTTTTATTTGTACCATATTGATGATATGGAGCTAATTTTGACCCTTCCAGTGTATCCCACCGGCCATCCCATCTTGCGTATAGCAAATTTGCCGAATAATTTTGTGAGCAAAAGAGCTCATGCGAAAATCAGTTCAGAAGGGAATGTTTAAATCGATCAGCGG
>Ga0302221_10002991_pt1 | contig 10360 bp, 17 predicted proteins | sample II_Palsa_E2_1_FD_193517 | JGI IMG/M metagenome (GOLD analysis project Ga0302221, IMG submission 193517) | Peat permafrost microbial communities from Stordalen Mire near Abisko, Sweden - II_Palsa_E2_1 | ecosystem: Environmental > Terrestrial > Soil > Palsa > Peat permafrost | place: Sweden...
TGGAAGACTTTGGCGTCAAGTTTGACTTCCGCCATGCTCGAATGCGAGACGAGATGCACGGATGAGAATGGCAGGTCAAACGAGGAGGTTCTGGCAGCGACTGAGCTTGGACGTAACGCGAACTCGATTTCATGTCAGCAGTACCCTAACCCACCCGAAGCAACAAGTGGAGATATGGCGGTCGAAGGCCGCTTCGTGCCTTGAAGATCATCCATCGCCGAAGTTTTGCCAAGTCTGTCAACATGGGTTGGAGTCGACGAAAGGAAGAGTTTCCTGACCAGGACGCAGAACTGCGCCAATTAGTCAATGCCTACGCAAAAACACACAATCCAAAGTCCGAGAATCCCAAGCAACCAGCCCCTAAAACATCACCAAAACAGGAATCCGAACCCGCACCGTCGTCCACGGAATCATTACTTGGAATGCCAACAGAAGATTTAGTAAGCGGAAAGTCATTCTCATATACTCCGGCTGAAGCAAAACTCTACGCTGATGTCGAACCATGCGATACGTGGCGTCATTTTGATGTACATCCTTTCCTCTGTTCTCTTTCCTAACCGGTAGGAATGGTTTCGACACCATTTACCGCTGCATATGGGATCAGATTACTATCGCTACGGAGTCCGTCGGTCGCCTGTTCCTTACTGGCAGGAATTACGGTTTTGTATAGGTACGAAGAGTATGACTCCACTGGAAGCCAAGATTGCGATTGGGCGACGACGGAATGAGAAGTTAGCACGGTTACGACAACAGGGATCGAGTGAGGATTTTTGGGAGATTCGAAAGTATGCATTGATTTTAAGATGATCTGTTGACTGTAGGGAACCTTTGAAGAATCCTTTTCCGTTGGCAGGGAAGAAGTTGACTGAGGCGGACAAGGCGAGGAGCATCGTTTGAGAAGGACGAGAATTGTGGTATACCCTACAGGGATAGTAGAGCAGATTGTATAATAATCATATGGGACGTATCCCTCCTCTAAAGCCAACCTGACTGTCATGCGATGTCATTCATCAATATGCTGCATAATTCTATGATATTGAATTTAAATATATTGACAATGCCGTAGAATATACATCTCAAATCCAAACTACAGAAAATCTTCTCTGCCAACCAATCTGACTCCGCTCCTGGCCTCCGCACAAGGAGTAACATAATTATTCCCAAATACCTACCCGTCAGTCTCATCTCTCTGAGTCCGCAAACCTTGATATATCGAAGCTCCTTGCACGCTATCGAAAGCCGATTGACGAGATCATCATTAATACACCTCACAAACGAAACATCCAGCTCCACAAGATCACATCCCACCTTAGTCTCCTCATTCAAGAACAGTTTGAACGTCTCCTGCGTCAACTCGTCTAATGAATTCAAGTTCAGGATCTCGAGACTTGTGCCGGAGTGGGCGAGGACCGCTTGGACGCCTGCGTCTTTGATGCCGACACATCGGGTGAGGTTTAATGTACTTAGGCCGTGGTTTTTGTTCCACGAGTTGAATCCCTTGGCGACACAGTCGTCGGTAATTCGATCTAGTAGAGCCAGTGATAGATGTGACAAGCGAGGACAATATTGTGTGATCGCAGAGAATGTATCGTCGCCAAGTTCCACACATCCATCCAGAACGAGTTTCTCCAGATTCGTCCCGGCATTGGCGATAATAGGGACGATGTATTCATCGGTAATCATTCCAGTGGGCTCGGTGATATCCAGTGACCTAAGATGTGGTAGTTTCGCAAGCCATTGAATACTCTGATCAGATAATCCGGTTATCCTTTTCAATCCCACGACTTCGAGGTTAGGACACTTTTCCACCAGAGTCTTGGAACATTCCTCGTCCCAACGAGCAGTATCGCTGATGTCAAAAGTACGAAGATTATGACCCACCGTCTCGAGGGTCTGTTTCCATTGTTGGGTGGTAATAAGGAATGGCCCAATGAGGATTAAATGTTCGAGACTCTTGAGACGGGAGATGATGGCTGTGAGAGCCAGGTCGTGTAGTCGTCCGCAGAAGGAGAGTTGCAAGGTTTTGAGATTGGGCATGATGTATGCGATCTGTTCGAGTTTATCGGCGTTGATGCCTTATTGTTAGATGGAAGAGGCAGAGGAGGTACGTGAACAATCATAAAGGCGTAGTTCCGTGAGATCTGGTTGGAGAAATAAGGGAACAGTATCATTATCCAGGGACCGGTTCCTCGATATGATCTGACAGATCTACGATCAGTCAAACCCTTTCTCGTTCAAAATACCTTATCCATATTAATAGCGCCAATATCCCCCAACGCATCAACATCATGAATATGATTCGCAATAACCTAAATCAACTTCTCTCCTACAACCAAATATGCGGCTTACCTTAATACAAACATCCTGCAACTTCCAAATCCTTGACTCCTTCCCCTCCAAAATCATCTTCGCAGTCCCCTTCCCAATCTTCGTCCTCTTTCTCTTGGGCGCCTCCTTCTTCGCTACAGACTGTTCCACCGCCCCACACTTATGACACAACAACCCCTCGCCATCAGGACTCTGTTTGGTATACGCAGTAATCGTAAACCGCTGCGAACACACATGACAGAAATCGATCTTGCCAGGTTGAACCGCCGGCGCACGTTTCTTGTGCGAAAAACTTGCCCGGCCATATTTACTTGTATCGACCTCCTCGTTGTCCGAGTTTTCGAAATCGTCGTCCGAGGTGGGCTTTTTCTTTTTACTCGTCGAAGCGCGGGATTTTCTTTTACTGGGCGTGGAGGTGGCGCTTGTGGTTATTTCGACGGTGACGGTCCGTCTTGTGGTCCTTGTTGTGGAAGAGGATTCGGGTATCACGGGGGATTCGTCAATTTGTTCTTCGGTCTCGGGACTTTCGAGGGCGGCCTCTTCGGCGTCCTCGGGGATGGGTTCGGAGGACTCGGTCAAGTCGATTGTTTCGGCGGCGACGGCGGCGGGTTCGTCTGCAGCGGGACCATTCTGGCCTCCTCTTGCGCGACCAAAGTTGCGGATATCGCGTGCACTGATACCGCGACTCTATAATTGTTAACGAATTATTCCGTGGTGTGAAGTATGTAGTACCCGTAAGAACTCTGTCAACGCGGAGTTGGGACCTTGGACACCTGTACGCGCTCTGCGGGACCTACAATTTATGAGTCAAAACGCAAAATGGGTTGAGTGGACGCACATTTTTGGATCTGTACACGAGATCTAGTAGAGTTGGTACAGCGGAGTGTCACAGGCGAAACTAAAGTGGTGAACAACGGAACGGGATGGGTGAGTCTCCGCTTAATCGCGTTTTTTTCTTTCAATTTGATATCATCCAATCACTCTGCCGTCCTCTCGTGTTCTTTACCTAAGCCTGCATATTGTCGGTTTCATTATTGGCCGACCTGAGTAAGCAGATTACTCAGCAACAACCACAAATTTAAATTCCACAATTCTCGACCAAAACATGTCGAGACGTGCTTACTGATACCAATGTCTACCCAAACTCGCTCGAAACGCACTACAAAAGCCCCAGTCCGATTTGAGGACGAGGCTACTACAGTGGATAGTCAAGATACTACCACGCGAAAAGCCGTAACGAATGGAAAGAAGCGCGTCACACTCATTAGGCCTGCTCCTTCAACATCGCTGCCTTCTCCATCACCACCTTCTCCATCGCCGCCTTCTCCATCACCACCTTCTCCATCACCACCTTCTACATCAACTCTGCCCACTCCATCACCATCTTCTCCATCAACCTCGCTCGCTCCATCACCATCTTCTCCATCAACCTGTCCTCCATTAACCCCCCCTCTAGCCCCACGAATTCCACCAACGCCATGTGGCATCCACCTTTTCCAAAATGGCCAAAAGGCCAACAGTGTCGACTCAAAAAACGTCGATCTCAACATGGCCTATAGAGAGTTTCAGACAAAGTTGTTTTCCGGACTCAAGCAGTCGCAATTCAAACTGAAGGACACCGTACTTCAAAATTCAGATACAACGGTCAGTTGGCTCTGGCTGACCATGGCCAAAGATCAAGGCAAGAATTTGCCCACTCTGAATGCTCTCGCTCGCGAAGAGTATTATGAGGCGATTTGTGCCAAAGTTGCGGAGACCGCACTGAAGAACAAGAAATTGTCAAATGTTATTCTTCGTATTCACGTTGAACTTAAAGCGATCACTGTTGATGATGGTGGGGAGGAGAATGGAGATGAATCCGATGAAGGGTTGTATGGACGTTCAGTATCCGCCGGTACCATTTCATGGCCTGACTGTAGACCGCCACCTCTCGTCAGCGTAAATACCTGGCCAGTCTTTCAAAGTCAAGTCTATCCCTTTGTCATCAAGAACTACAGAAGCACTTGAAGTGTGGTGTGCACAAAACCGATAATTGGTGTTGGAAGCCTACAGAGCCCCCATTTAATGGAAAAGTATGTGTTTCACTTGATGCTTGTGATATAATGGAATGGGCAGACGCAATGCATGCGGCTGTCACCACCAAATTTCTTGCCCCAGACACCGAAACCTTTTGGAATAGAAAGGCCAAGAACTTAAAAAGCAAAAGAGGAAAGTCGGAGGAAACAACCTCTTATCCCCCTCATCAGCCCGTCCACATTCATCTTAATGAAAGAGCTCACCCGCAAACTCCCAGACCAGCTCCTGTCTCTGCGTTTACAATTTCGCCAGTTCGAGGATTCGCTTCCGAACAATACAATAACAATGGTCTCCTCACGTACGTCCAATACCTTGCAGACACATTGCGCGATCTTTCCATTATGGATGTTTACCCCATCCTGAATAGGGAACAATTAGGCATTCACCCGATCTTGAATCAAGCTAATTTAGGGATCGATTTATTCAAGTCGTCTACAGCAACCGCAGATGGCGCCAAAGAATTGGTGAAAGACTTAAAGAATGACTGCCACCTCACAAGTGGAATGGCGAGACGTCTCGTCGAGAACTTCCAGGCATGGTATAGATCTTTGCCTGAAAGATCCGAGATTTGAGCGTTGGATTTGTAGCAATGCATCAAATATCAATATCTTTACCCCATATTAATTCACTCATTAGTAATATGTCTTCTTGATCTCAAACCTTCACACAGCAAAGTAACATTTCACTCATTTTAACCGTGGGCCTGTCTTGCATTCCAGATATTTATTCAACAAAAGCTTGCGGACATTGCGTAAAATAGGCAGCAAGTGTCGTATATTACAATACGTCACGCTTCCACAGCAGAGCTAGTAATATTTGGCCGATCTTGCACCAAAGACTCTCAGAGACTATGTGTCTTGTATGACAATACGTTACGCTTCCACGACAGAGCTAGTAATATTTGGCCGATCTTGCACTTGTTCTCTCAAAGACTCTAAGAGACTATGTGTCGTATATGACAATATGTTACGCTTCCATGGCAGACTTGGTAATATTTAAGCCGATCTAACACTCGGAGACAATGACCTCATCAAGAAGGGCACGTGGCTTGAAACACAACACCCCTGACACCCACGTCCATTGACCGACCACCATCTTCCTTAACCTCAACGGACCATGGTTCCGCCCATTTCAGGAAGTATACTCTCAGAAAAAGGGTGCTGACAGTTCAGACAATACGAAGAAGCCTCATGTGAACCTTCTAAAGAAGTATGGACAAAACACAATCCACAAGTTCAGTTCATCCCAGCCGCGATCTGCGGACGTCTAAAGGAGGTTTGAAAAACAATGTCCCACAGTCGTTAAGGCTCTCTGATAAATTAGCTGCCACTACAAATGCCTCATCGCTCAGGCATGACACTTCTTCAATATTGGAGCCTCACACTTCGCACAATACACCTTATTCCGTACCTACCACGACAGCACGAACACCAGCCACAACAAACAATTCTTCCACTTTGTCATCGGATGGGAAACCTGGCCCATCATTCCTTCAAACTCACACTCTCAACAGCATGTCCTCTAGTGTGACCAAGACTTCGAATACGCTTCGTGCATATGCTCCTGAGTTTGGTCGTCTCGTCAAAATAGTTGCGAGCTACGCTAGGATTAGAAGGTCGGAGTCGAAGTTGATTTTACAGGAAAGCAAAGCATTTGTTAGAAGAGATCTCGTTGGCTACAGGCACAAGGAGATTAAAGAGCAAGTCACATTGCGGGACGGACAAGTGGAAGATCGATTTGTAAGGAGAAGCGCTCGGAATAATGCTAATCTCTTATTGACTGCGGGATAAATCATATAGCCTTTAACTATGCATCTTTAAGGAGCTTTTATGTTCATTACTGCGCCATCCTCCCCTTATCCTTCGACAGGTGTCCCATCCTCACCGTTTTCTTCATACTCCCAAGCAAGAGCAACTAAATCCAACCAAACAAACGTCGGAACATCTTGGGAATCCCCAGTAAGGGACATGATGAATGCATCCCTGTATCGTGCCCAATCAATGTCAAACTGGCGCTTAGTTTTTCGATCCATTGCGTTAACTTTGGCGTTGATAAGGTCGCAGCATGAATTGAAGACACTTGCTACAGTTTGCCTTTTCTCGCAAGGCAGCCACTGGTTGAGGTAATCTTTATCAGTCGAAAGCGCCGTTTTTAGATTCTTTTGTGTGTCACAGGAAGTGACTTCTGCGATTTGCGCGAGATGATGGACTGGTGTGCACAGGCAGACAAGATATTGATATGCCTCGAGAGAAGGACTAGTTGGCCACTCATACGGTACAGGATTCTTATTTCGGGGATCGCGTACAAAAAAGTCGCAGAATTGAGTGCGGAAGACCATGAATTGTCACACAATCTCCTGTGTTTCATGCATCGTCTTGTACCATCCAACACTGTACTTTGACATTCCAGCATCGTACTCCTCCTGAGTAATCTCTCCACTTGCCGACCTCTCTTTCAGCTGTACCATCTCCGCTTTGGCTTTCTTGTAATGTTCTTGTTCCGACGCCTTTCTAAGACGTCGTTTCTCTTCCTTATCTCGCTTTGGTCGTCTATGCAAAAGATGTTTAACCTTTTCTGTTTTCCATAACGGATCACTACTGACGTGGTCTCCGTCGTGTCCCATTTCAGATTTTGTTCCTCCAACCAAATCGATGAAACGAATCTCGCGAAGATGTCTCTCCAACTACTATATAGTCAGCAAATGCTCTCCAGCAAAATCTTACACTCCGTTTATCGGCGTGAGGTGACCATTTGCACAATGCGAGCTGACATGAATATAACTTCCTAACAAATTTCTTTCCATCTGGATCAACTTCCTCATCCTCACCTTCTTCAATATCTTCTTCATTGTCATTTTCTTCACCCGCGGTATATTCATTAGAGTCTCCGCTCTCGCGAGCTATCTTCCGACTTCTGTCCGAACGAGCTGAATTCCGGAGAGATTTGACTCGCCCACGTCTAGCAGTAGGCATTTTAGGAGCCGATTTTGTACCAGAGGTCACTAAGTGTCAGATAGTACTTTGCGCAGAAGGCTCACTAGTGATTTCGTTCAAGGTTTTGTTGTCTTCTCGATAAGGTAAGGTGATATTGCAGAGATTGAAATTCTATCGGGTTGGACGCCCCACTTCCGTTCTTAGTGAAATCACACTAAGAGCTGGTTCAGTGGTGAAAAAACCGTCGAATATTTCAAAACTATACAGCTGCATTACAAATCCCATTTTGCCATTTGATTGCTAATTTAGTAGAATATACTTTAATTGGCACTACAACAGCAGTCACAATCATATTTGCTTACTAAGACCAAAAGGTCATGTGGCTTTTGTTTTGAAATCACTCGTCATGAAGTTAACCTTACTCAACGTAAGTCCACAGAATCATCCACTCCAGGCGCACCGGATCAGCTCGGTAAACTGCACTCTTCAGATTCCTGTTAGTATGCTAAGGACAAATGCGACAATAATCAATACTGACTTGCCATCTTACGTTTCCAGGAAGTGGAAACAAAAAGTAACTTTTGACGAGTTAGGTTATTGGATACTTGTTAAGTATTAATCGATTTAGCCTTGATAATGGCGGAAGAGCATGAAAACAGGCCTAATATTCGGAGGAAACTGGCGTATCGGCAAGAAGTGATATTGGGGTCAGCGAGCTCATGGACAAAGTTTAACCTCGATTTATTCCGAGTGGATTACGATAAGGCTGTTTATGAGCCACTACCGACTGAGGTCCACGATTGCGCTGCACAGGAGAAAGATCCAGAGTTGGAGGAACGTACTACATGATGATGGCGATTCTGATCTTAGGTCTTAAAGCGCTACAAGATGCAGCGGCTCAGATTACGTTTGTCGACATTTATAATCGGTTTGATGACACTGTTATCAAGAAGATACACTCTAATCCTTTGAAATGCAGCTTCCAAGTTTTGGGCGACATTCTGCTGCAGGATAGTCAGGAGTCATATGAGAGGGAATCAAGAAAGGCAAAGCAAGACAAAGCTACAAAGCAAAACAAACCTGCGACGGCCAAAAACCTTACGACTGCGAAACCAAGCACTTCTCAGCCAATACCATATGAAACTCAAGCTGGTATCTCCGATCATCGTGGACCCAGCACGTCTCCCATCACTGTTACGCCGGTGAAACGCAAAGCATCTGAATCTTCTTTTGGAAAGCGATCCACTGAAACAACTCCTTCTAAAACGTTCAGTCCAGAAGCGAACATCCAGATTTTACAAAGCCAACTAGTCTACGATGTACTAGATGCCTTGTACTATGACACCGCGATTCCGATGTCATGGGTTCGAAATAGGGAAATTATGAGGATTAAATACACATCATTTGTCCATTCATGGATATGCCACTAACTGCAAGACGCTCAAGACTCATTTTAAATGCCGCCTCCCTGATAATCAGATGGATTCTGACGACGTCGTCACAGCAATCGCAGACGGCGCATTGACGTTAGTCACAAGTAAAGCCAAGAACCCGAGTACGCATCTTAATTGGAGTAAACAAAGGGCCTGTTTTCTATTTGAAGTACTTCATCTCCTGCATCGACAACTGATATGAAGGCTAAAAGATTGAATGTGAACACTCGAGAACTGGACAGCATGGGGGAAACCAATATTGCTAACGCTGAGGCAAGCAAAATTGCAGCGCAAATTTTAGCCGAGATGTTGGGTCTTGTGTGCCATCGTGAATATTTTGAAATTGGAGAGCAAATGGTACAATCTCTTGTGAGTCAGTTCTTACGCAGATCTTTGTAATGAACCTTTTGGGAGTGAAAGTATCATTTTATTGGGCAAAGTTTCCTTCAGAATATCTCAGAACAGTTCACCTCGGCAGTCTCTCTGACTTAAAAAAATGTTCTCGAATCACACTCCATCACAGTAAGCCACGATCGTTGCTAGATCCCATGGAACAAAATGACTTTCTTGAAGAATTCGTCTCAATTATTTGGTGCATGGCCGAAGGTTACGGAAAGGTTGGCTATCTTCGTCGTGATAAGGACACCTCCATCCACAGGGTCCTCGATAATGTTGGCAATGACGATAATGATAAGTACTCCGACCCTAGCGAAGGATATTTGTCCTCCGAAACTCAGGAACTCGATACTTACTCAGGCGGTGAGGCCTAAGTCGCGGTGAGACCTGGTTTGGGATGGATTATGTACGCCAAGGCACCTTCTTCTTCTTCTTCTCCTTCATCTTCATCGCCAAGTCGTCAGTCCTCCTATGCCTGGCAAAAGCAAAAAGGCTGCCCTCAAAGCCACCCTCAAAGCCACCTTTACGTACTTCAAAGACGTCGCCAAGGCCCTCCCTCGAATTGCCAAAGCAAAGGTCAGGAAGGTGCCCCAGGTCAAGAAGGCCAAGGAACGGCACGAGGTCAATTAGCTCCTGGCCAGCTCGGTGTGCAAGGTCGCAAGGTCACAAGGTCACAAGGTCGCAAGGTCATAAGGTCGCTAGGGTGGCGAGGTTTCTTTATATGCGGAGGAGCTAGCTAAGAATAAAGCAATACAAGCACGTTCATTCTCAGGTGCGATGCTAGGAGCTCTGTGCGCGAGCTAGGTGCACGAGCTAGGTGCGCTAGGAGAGCCAGGTGCCTTTGGGTTCGAGGTCGGGAGCTATTTTTAGGTGCGAGCCCATGAGCTAGGAATACAAGCAGGCACTTCACCATCACCATCTCGCACACGTTTGAGACACATTCCATACCCATTTGTGATAAAATTGAGATCACTCCATCATAACATCGCGTCACAAGTTTTGGAACATCTGAGCGATATTTGATTCATGAAATCATCTAAACATCAGATGAAGATAATACAGTTCCAGGAGAAGCGCCACGTGGTACATGTTGATAGAATTCGATCAAAACCAGTAAAGGGATACGGTCGGCTCGAGGCCGGGTACATCACCAGCTCGAGCCGACCTGGTGATGACCGGTCCTAGTAGCTAGCA
>Ga0302221_10002998_pt1 | contig 10344 bp, 2 predicted proteins | sample II_Palsa_E2_1_FD_193517 | JGI IMG/M metagenome (GOLD analysis project Ga0302221, IMG submission 193517) | Peat permafrost microbial communities from Stordalen Mire near Abisko, Sweden - II_Palsa_E2_1 | ecosystem: Environmental > Terrestrial > Soil > Palsa > Peat permafrost | place: Sweden...
CAACACGCAAAATCACTAGCTATTAAAGTGAAAGAAGTACTAGTTAAAGCTTATAATAGTATTAGCAAAGTTAAACAATACTATATACTATTAAGACGTTTATATAAAATCTTATAAGAGGAGTTGCAAGATAAAAAGCTCGATAAAGAGCTAATTTTGCAAATAGTAATAAAAGCTATAAACGATATTATAAGACCGGATAAGCTTATGCTTACGCTTTTTATTTTTAGATTATATCTTAAAATTATAAACTAAGACCCTCTTACACTTATAATTATTAAAAGAGCAAAAGCTATTTATATAGCAATAAAAGAAGTACGGCGATTTTATGCAAAACGCCAAGTCTAAGAAGCACTTGCTGCTAAAAACGGGCTAATTATAAATAAAATATACGATTTACTACTTTAATTAAATATACAAGTATAGCGCGAGAATAAAGGATAAAAGGGCTTATATAAATTAATTGTAATAGATAGCAAGACTTGTATAATTTAAATGCTATATAAACTAATTAATTTTCGGTTTATAGTTATAAAGCTATTTTATACAAATTTGCTACTTAATTTAATTAGTACAAAAATATATTAAGTAGTTTTAACTTACGATTTAATAAACTTAGCAGGGGTTATTAATAAAATAAAGGAATTAGCGACTAGCACTTGAGCTATAAGGCTAATTGTCGAGATTCCTTTTTCCTAGTATAAAGAAAACCCAAAGGTTTTTAGTATTAAGAAAGAGGAGGCTAACTTGCAACTTTTACTTTAGCTAAGGGAATAAGGGGTAATTATTACACTTAGACTACTATTTTAAGCCTTATAAAAGCAAGAAATCGAGGCCTTAATTGCAAGGGATATATTCGAGTTTATTTTATACGATTTTAAGGTTTATAAAAGCAAAATTTTCAATTTTAGACTAATAAATAAAGTTAAGGGCAAGTCGACTAACTTATTATATAAGAAATTACAATTAGTAATTTAAGCATATAACAACGAAGGAAAAGAAGTGATTTTAATACAATTACTTACAATTTAGCAAGCAAGCTAAAGGCTAATTATAGCACTTGCACTATTACTTGCAAAAATGGATATTAACTTATTCTTCCGGGATATTATATAAGTATATATCTAATTTACGATATTCTTAAATCGACAAATCTTAGCGCATTTACTTAAGGAATTTAAGGCTTAATTCCCACTTAAAACAATTATATAATATACTAAAAGCTAAAACCTATTAATAAGCTATATATTACAAATATTACTAGGAAAAGCTACATATAACAACTTTATTATATAATCCTTGCCTTTTAGTAACAATAATAGTATAAGCTTTTAAATTAGTCGGAATATAAATAAATAACACTTTAATCTTAGGAGACGGCAAATTTAAGGCCTTAAAGCACAAGGAACTTATAAAAGCAAATATTACTATAAAACTTATAAAGTAGTTATTACTTGATATGCTATTAATTTTTAATAAGTATATCCTCTAATAAGAAAAGGATTCGATTTTACTAGTATAAAAGGGCTAAGGCAAGAAAATCGAGCTAGTCGACGCAAAATCACTTGCCTAGAACAACTAATATAAGGAGCAATGAGCTTATAAAGTATACATTATAACAATTTACTAATTAAAGGCTATTTTCGACTTGTCGATTGTAGCTTAGCACTAAGAATTAACTAAAAAAGATATAGTAATATTAAACAAACGACTATAATAATAATAGGATAACTTAAAACGAGGAATTAGATATATAAACTTAGATTTAAAATATATAAAGCTATTTGTATTTGTCGACAAATTGTTTATAAATAACAAAGATTTAAGCTTTTAAATTAAATATAAAATTATCCTTGCAAACGAAACTACAAATATAATATTAGACTTATTTAAGCTATAAAGCAACTTAATGCATTATAGCAATATAAAGAGTAAACGGGTTATTAGAAGTGTCTTTATATTAAAGGTATATAAAATAATAAAAGGTGTTAATATAGCTATTGCTATTAATATTATTATTAAAATAGTTATTAACTAACTAAGATTACTTTTAACCCCGATTATTATTTGCACCGATCCTTATTTATTATATAAATGCCTTATTAAGCTCGGAACTACTAAAGAAAAGAGGCTAATAATCGATATTATAGCTATCTAATAATTGTATAAATAAAAGGAACTTATAAAGATATAATAAATTAACGGCTAAGATAACTTAGTAGACGCTATAATTAAAGGGACTCTAAATAAGGCCTTAAAGAAGTTTATCAATACAAATTAATTAGATATATAAGTTAAAGGATAAGTAAAGAGAGTAGATAGCGTAAGCGCAATTAAAGGCTTTTAAGCTAAAGCACGTAACGCGGTTAATACTTTAAGTTTAAGGCTACTCGGAAAGAGGCAAAATTAGTAAGTTGCCCCTCCGAGGGCGGCTTAAGGATTAAGGCTACTCTAAGAGGGGGAATTCCCCCTTTAAGGGCAGCTTAAAAAATAAGGTAGCAATAGCACGTAATAAAGGAATTTTTAGATTCCCCGGTCACGTGAGGACTAAAGCACGTTATAATTCTTTCGGGTTTACTAGTTTTTGATTTATTTGATTTACTTGCTTATTTTATACCTTAATTTACTTGCTTTACCTTGCTCGTTTTTAGTTATTTAAGCATAGGTTACTTTTAATTCGAGTGCGTTTTATACGAGAAAAAAAGGTTACTAGTATCGGAACATATACCACATTTACCCTTAATATTATTTTTACTTTTATTCTTATACAGCTTAATTACTAGCCCTATTCTTAATCTTACTTTCGGGTTTTAGCGGGCTTGCTTTTTGGGCCTTAGTTTAAATCCTTTATACGCGCGGGCCCGATGCATTTAATATATCCTACTTCTATTTATAAGTAAGATATACACGACTTATATAATTATATTCGGCTTATTTAAGCTATATATAACTTATATAAATCGGCACTTGCTTTGCGTATATTATTTTACTTCTTATACTTATTATATATACGTAGCAGCCCTTATTTAACAAGGGACACACATTATAGACTTATTAAATATATTACTTTTGGGGTACTATTATATGTCACACATTCGGATCACCTGGCTATATTAACAATTTGTATATTAGTTTAAGGGTTTGAAGCATTTTAAAAGTATTAAAATGGCAAATTAGCTAAGAAACGACTATATATTAGTACAAATTAAATAAGTTTAACCTTTAGCAAAAGGCATTAATAGTAAAAGGAATTATTCTTGTTTGGTGATGTTACGGTTCTAGCGCTGGCACGTGCAGCGCTATTCCCGATCAGGCTAAGGCTAGAGGGTTAGCGAGCCTCAAGATATTTAGCATGCGAATAGCCTCATACTCTTGCTTTCTTCCTTAGCTTTGTATCGTCGAATAAGAGACCCTTCTACCTTTGCTTTCCAAGCCTTAAAGTTGCATCCGTGACAGGTGAGATTTATACTAAAGTAATTAAGCCTTTGCTAAGATTTATCTTGCATTCTTTGTAGTCCTTATTTGTTTATATATGCTATAACTCCTTATAAGCTATATTGTATATTATATTAATTACCCTTTTGCCTTTACTTGCTTATAGTATATAAACACTGCTACAACAAAGGGTTTTGTGTAGCTTATTAACATTATCCTTAAGTTAAAGGAAATTATTAGCTTTAAAGTCTTTAAAGTCTTATTAATATACTTCTTAAAAGCTCTTATCGCTTAGCTTGTTTTCATTTTATACAGTTAACTTTATAGTTAAATACTATTTAATATTACTATAATCTTTGTAGTTATTAGAATTGCATCCCTTAAACTACTTCTTGACCTTTATTGCTATTTAGGATTTGCTATAATATATATATATAACAAGTTTATAGTACTTTAAGAGGTTTAAAAGGATGTGTAGCAAGGACTAAGTATACTTAAAGGTAAAAGTATTTAATTGCAGTTAGTAAATTTAGGCTTTAGCGCTTTATAGTCTACTAGTAACTCTTTTAGGGATGTTAGTTTTCTTGGGTATTACAAGCTTATTTGATATGCCACTATATGCCCTTGTATGTATATGCAGTTTGCCTTTTATATACTTTGTAGAAATTGTAAAATTTGTAAGATTCGAGGTAAAGGTAAAAGTTGTAAGTAGGATTTGAGGAGTATAAGAAAGTTATAAGGAGGTTTGTGGGTTGTAGAATTCGAGAAGGTATAAGGTTTATAAATCAAGGTTAAAGTTAAGTTGTTTTGCTAACTAAAACAATAGAATTGTAAAGGATAGACCTATAAAAGCAGATCCTAAATAGTTTAATTGTAATTGGCAAAAGCAGTAATCGATTAGGGATTAGCTAGGCTAACAGCTGTCAATGTGCTTCCCCTTTTAATTAAGGTTTTAGAAGAGTATTGATTATTGGCGGACTTTCGAGGCAGGCTAACGCGCTCTTTTGTTCTTTTTGATCTAAGTATATAAACCAATTAGTGTTAGTCTACTTGTAACACGTAGCATAGCATATAAATTATAATGTGATATGCAAGTTGCATTATTGTAAGTAGATGGTTCTTGATTAAGAAGGGTATTAACACTATAGTGTCGATATACTTCCTCGGCTACCTAATCCAGACTAGTGCTGTCACATGACATAAGGTCATGTGACCTAAAACTAGTGAATGCAATTATACCAACAATTAATAATACTAAAACTACGTCGAGGAACATAAGAGATAATAAGCAAGAGGTTAAAGGGACTATAGCTTTAAGGAAAAGAGGTAAAAGTAGTAAAAAAGCTACATTTACTTTAGTAATTCGTAAATTGTCGAGGGCAAAAGGGAAAGAGCCGGCAAAGTAATATAAGCCCGAGGGTTAATAATTTAACATATAAGACTCTAATTTAACATTAGACAATAATAAAAGTCCTTTGCTTTGTGTTATTTTGATGATTTTAGATAATTAAAAAGAGGTTATAAGTAAAGAAGTTAATAAGTAATATTTACAATGCTTTATACGCCCGGAAAATGCTAGTGCACATAACAACTCGCGTAGTTTATAATCTTTAGAAATTTATTCTACAACTAATTATTATCCGATTTTAATAATTTCAAGTCTATTATATACGCCTTTTATAAAACTATTAATAAAAAATTAATAAAAAATGTAAAGGATTAATTATTATAAAGAAATCCTTAATAAACTTAACTACAGCTTGCGTCGCGCCGTATTGCCAAATACAAGACTTTAGTTTCGGGATTAAGCGAGCTTTGCCGAGTAAATAAACTAATATATTATATTTTTTGCAATAATATTTGCATTTCTAATTATAATTTAATAAAAAGTTTAAATTTAAAAACTAAACCTTTAAGAGTAAACATTGCAATTAAAATTATAAAAATCGAACAAGAAATAGCTAAAAACTTTTAAAGTGTTTTAGGGGTGCGCTTGCCGCGCTAGCGGCCGACAAAAGTTAAAATGTCTAGAGAAAACATCTAAGCTTCTTTCCTTTTATTTATTAATAACCTCATTTATTACTTTATTAAAATAACAAATTCCGCTAGTTTGCATTATGGCAATTACTCTTATAATATAAGGAACTTACAAGGAACAAATTAAAAAGCTTTATTACAAGCTAGACTTGCCTCTCGATTAAGTTATTATACTTATGCAATCCCACGGTTTTAAAGCCTCTTTAGCATTATTTAAGAGGCAATTCGTTAAATAAAACAAGGATCGCGAGTCTCAAAAGTCGAAAAACTTCCTTTAGCATCTTAATACGTTTTTAGTATCTTTAATCTAGCTACTTTAGTCTTGCAATTATATACTAAAGAGAATGCTACACCGGCTATATACTAACTTCGGTTTCTAAGACCTTACTACAAAGGCTTTACAACACCTCCGCAAACGTTATAACCTTGTACAATATCGATATAAGCATAAAGAATAGTATATTAATATTATTAAAGCTCAAGACTTCATTTTAAGAGAACTTCGCAATAGATAAAGCTTACGATATAGCTAAGGCTATACGCGCGATTGGGTACAAAATAACGTTCTAATATTTATATTAGACAACAATATTCGACAAATCTTTTACCTCCTCGATTACAAAGGCGTCGAATCCTATAAACTTAACAAATGTCAAAGACAAAAGAGATATATAGTAAAAGGTCCAAATCGAGTATAATTTGATAACAGGCATAATAAACTATCAGAATATAGCTTTTAAATATATAGCATTATCGATACTTACTTATAATATATAATTAGCTACTATATTAGCATCTTAAATTATACTTAAGTAGCTATTACAAAGTTTTACTTGCAATGCGTTCGACAATATAGCATCCCGAAGTTAGTAAGATTTGACAAAGGAGTCGAGATAATACTTATATGCGCTACTTAATATACACTTCGAGAAGCCTTTAAAGTTAGCTTCCCTTTTTAGAAATCGTATACCTTTGGTCCCTTTACAAAAAACTAACAAATCGAAGCTTAGTAAAACATTTTAGTAAATGGGCTTACTAAGAGCTAAAAGCAATTTTTTATAAAGCTCGACGCTACTAACATTTTTAATAAAGAGTTAGTTTATAATATTATTGCTTTGCGGTTTATTTACATGATAAGCTACAAGAACAAGTTGCTAATTTCGTCGAATTGCATAATATTCGGAAAATTCGAAGACAAAAGTCCCGCGATTTCTACATTCTAGCCGGCGTTCTTAAAGAGCTATACTATTTCTACAATAGCCGACAAGATTATAAGATAGTCCCGGAAAGGGTAATAAAAGCAGTTTTATCTCAATTCGAGGAAGAACTAGCATTATATAATCTTAAAGAATACTAGACAAAAGAGGTAAAAGGCCTTTGCAAAGAACTTTTGCGATTAAGTAGCATTTTATACTCGTTAGTCGAGATAAATCCGGGGCTAGATAAAGATCACGTTCGGGCTTACAACTACTTGCAAATTGCACTTCGAAGCTTTAAGGAAAAGACGCAATTTGCTATCAAAGACTTTAATGTCGAACCTCCTTGTAGAGGAAGACATTAGGTAAAGGCCGAACGCCAGCAGCAAGAGGCTATTCGACTGAATTGAGGCCCGAATAATATACCAGAGGATCAATTAGTTAGTAAAGAAGAGCTGTTCTCGGGGGGTAAAGATGTAAAAGAAAGAGGGAGTGATAATAAAGGGTTATTTGATTAAGTCTTCACTGTAAAATTTGCCATATACTCTTTTTCTAGACTTCAATTGCGTCATAAAAGGAGTTAAAAATTGGAAGAAATGCAGATTTGCATAAAAACATTGAATTTTGGTGTAGGCGCACGCAAAAATCGATGTAGTTTAATAATTTAATATTTCACTTTTTTGGTGATTCGCTGTTCTGATCTTTTGGGGCCTAAAATCGCGCCGTAAGCCCTGCATTTTTAGGCAAGTTATGATCCTTGACTTGCCCCATACTTGGTTTCACTAGTGTTCCCCTCAGCAGCTAAAGTCGAGATGAAGAGACAAGAATTTCTAATTTTTCCACTCAATATGACAAATGCATACGTAGCAATAGTCTGTGATGAAAGTCTAATTTAGTCATAAAAATTAATGAATGAATTTCAGAGGCAAGCGTCCAAGCTATATACTCAACCGCCGGAACCTCTATTTCTTTTCCGCACTTCTTCCTCCTCGGATTTCAACATCCCATTTCTAGGAGCACAGAATTCCGCTTTTATGCCGCAACACACTTCCAGCCCTTCGACTTAGTATCGATTTGGTCAGGAAGTCAGGAAGTTGGAAATTTTCAGAGTTGGCGTTGAAGCTAAAGCCAGTAGTACCCTGACAGCTAGTTTGCTTGTACGATAAAATATCAGCATGTGTTCAAATATTCTATTAGCCACTAACCACGAGCAGAAGAATACTTAAACCAAAATTGTGCGGTAAAATCCTGGCTTTGACTTCCCAGAGGTCACATCATTCTCGAATCCTGTGCTGCAAAGCTCGACACAGGTTCTAACCGTGCTTGAGCCTGTGAACTTGAGGCCAAGAAATGCACTATATTTGGTTAGTTGCGGCGGCCCAGAATACAAGAAATAGGAGTTAAATTAGTGACAGAACTTACGCATCTTGCCAGGGATCTACCAGTTTAGTGGTGCATTTTTAGTAGAATGTTAGAATGAAGAATGAGAAATATTCAATATTGTACTGGATGTTGATTTTTAAAAGTTGATGTTGATGAGGAGAGTATGAAGGATAACGAGGAGAATTGTGGTGATATTTATGTGAAGTAATATCTCAGTCACTTTCATAAAGACAGTATCAGGTCCTCCCGCAAGGAAAGGCCTTCCTTCCCATCAACTGCAGGCGAACTGGTAATACACGAGGATTTCCTCACATCAATTCTATTCTCGATTCAGCGGCCAATGTCTGATGTCAAGTCATTACGTCTATGCAGTAGTTTGTTGTCGCTTACTGCAGATTCCAGTGGGTGTGGAACCAAAGCAAAGCCACATTAATTTTAAACATTTGCTTAGCATGGAAAGACTGATGATCTTTCGCAACAATTCAACCAGAGGCACTCGGCATTTTCGGCATACATTTGGATTCGAACAAGTCAGGACTACCTTCTTGTAATTATCTTCCTTAGTAGGTGTAAAATAATTTGAGTTATTCACTAATACAATTTTAACATGTATGCATGAAATAGATCGGTCAAATCGATTTTTGATTCCACTAATAATAGTTAATTCTCGGTTAAACCCCTTTTTACAAGGGGCCCAGCTAGATCCAACAATTTCACGTCAAACATCTAAAATGAAGAGGATGTCTTCTTTCAGGAATGGTTTCATATAGCAGGTAGGTAATTATTGTCAACAGTTCTATCTAGGGCCGAAAATTTTCCGTCGCGTAGATAATACAGTACAGTAAAGGATGCACGTCAGCTGCAGGATCTCACGACCAACACTTAGCAGATCATCTTACCTCGGAGAATATATTAAACTTGCAGCCGCTGGAGATTTAAACGCAGTCAGATACTGGGGTAGTAATGTGGAAATAGGTTGCTATTGTGCAATAACATCAAGAGCGTAATATCAGCATCCTATGTCAGGAAGGAATACCAACTCTAGGAATAATATATCACAGCCGCTAGTGTCCAAGAAATCCTGCCATAGCTCATAAAGAAACTGGATATATTAAAAAAGCACGCAAAGACTGTTTCTCTCTCTGCTATTTGCTGTTATTGCCGGTACCTCGCCGTACATAGCCTAGGGTGTCCAGAGAAACGGTGTCTCGACTACGTGACAATAAGTTAACCCTGAGCCATGACTATCGCCTCCAAACGTTTCTGTCAACACAAAATACGGACGCGAAATCTGACTAGATGAACGAATGATCGCCCTCTGCGCCTAGGAACCCTTTTTTGAAAGCTATCCCATGGTCAACATCGAAGCTCCTAAGATGGAAAAAGATTAACTCACCGCCTGGAATCAATGCAGCAGCATACATGACCAGAGTAATCGGTCTCAAGTCATCAGCTGTAACCTCCTGCATGTATTCTTCCCAGAATTTGACGACAGCAGCTGCTCTTGCTTGCAAATGTTCATCACCACCATAACAACCAATCCCGAGACAAGTCCCAAACTCTCTGAATGCCAGACGATATTGCGGGCTACGATCAAGTATGCCGCGTTTCTCTTCCAGTAGAACCCCTTCCGTAGAGTCAGCGAAACCACATTCAAGTTTGATGCAAGACTTACTCGCGTTCACCAAGCACTTCTTTCCCAACTCAGTAGCCCACTCCTCCTCTCCAGCAAAGAAATGACACATCCACAACTCCATCCCCAAATCTAACATATCCGTACTTGCCGTCAACTTCCCGTCCCTCATCATCAACTCTTTGTAATCCTCAACCTCCTGTTCTAACACTTCTTTCCCATCACGTTCTTGCAACAATTTAAAAACCACAAACCCAGTCGCAGCATCCAAATAGCCCTCACTTGGAACAAGAACCCGTTCCATATCCATCGAAATCTTCCACACCATTCTTTCTTCCCCCCTGTTCCTTCCCTCAAAAACCTCGGATGAATAGCCTTAGCAAGACTCACCGCCATCTCATTCCACTCGATCTCGTGACTTGCGATAGACAAGCGATTCAAAGAGAACATCCAAAGCGTCAAGTAGTGGTGATACATTCCGTCGCCGTCGCTTCCTTTCTCATCAATCTTCCCGATTCGCAAGCCTCCTTTTAAAGGTTCAGAATCTGTGGCCCCTGGTAGTCGAAACTTTCCATCCCGTGTTCGGCCGAGAATGTCGTGTACTGAGTGCACGAGAGACTTAGCGAGCGTTAGGGCTCCGATCGAACTTGCGAATTAGTT
>Ga0302221_10003003_pt1 | contig 10326 bp, 7 predicted proteins | sample II_Palsa_E2_1_FD_193517 | JGI IMG/M metagenome (GOLD analysis project Ga0302221, IMG submission 193517) | Peat permafrost microbial communities from Stordalen Mire near Abisko, Sweden - II_Palsa_E2_1 | ecosystem: Environmental > Terrestrial > Soil > Palsa > Peat permafrost | place: Sweden...
TTAATTATTTAATATTAATTTTAAAAAATATATAAATTAAAAAAATTATAATTAAATAATTATAATTTTTAATTAAAATAAATATTATTAATAATAAATATTTAAAAATTAATAATAATATAATATAATTTTAAATAATTAAATAAAATTTAAATATTTAAATTTTAATTTTATTAATATTAAATCTTTTTTAAATAAAATTAAAATTTTATTATTAAAAAATAAATTTATAAATATTAATTATTAAAATTATTTAAAATTATTAAAATAATATAATTTTTTTTAATTTATAATTATATATAATAATTTTTTAATATTTTAATATATATATATATTTTAAATTTAATTATTATTTTTTAAAAAAATATATTAATTATAAAATTAAAAATTTATTATTAAAATTTATTTAAAATTAAAAAAACTTTAAAATATATTATAATAAAAAAAACTTAAAATACTTTAATATAATTTTTATTTTTATTTTTTATAAACTTAATTTTTTTTATTTATATTTAAATTTTTTTTTATTTAAAAAAAATAAATAATTAATAAATATATACTTTAATTATAATTCACTCGCACGTTATATAACTATTGTCTTATTTTATTATTGTAGTAATTCCATCTTTATAATATCTTTAGTTTAAGGCAAATCTTAACCGTCGATTACTTAGAGATCCTGTGCGATACATCACGTGATTCACACATGCTCGTGACTCCCGCTTCGGGTTCCGCTGTGCGAGCTAGCTCGAACCGAGCCCAAGGTCCAGGCCTAACGGTTTTCGTAACACACCACTACTGCTGGCAACCTACTCTTTACCATTCTTCCAAATCGGCAGTTCGTTTACACTTAATTCCTTCCAGATATCATGTCTCAATCTTCCGACTCAAGCTTATTGTTTTCTGACGCTGTCTCCCTAGGAGAGCAGTCACTCTACCGGAAATGCGATCAGATCTTCGTTTCTGAAGAGTCGAAAACAGACGTGCAAGTCCGCAAGATATGCCCTGGCCAATCGTCCCAAAGTTTTCGTACGGGGTTCTAAACTATTTCTCGCGCTCTGTACTAAGGACATACAGAGTTTGGAAGAAGTATCACCGGCCAGGGCATCGATGGCGGCCAATCCGTTTTAGAGGTACCTAGCTTTGGAGGCCCTATGAGAATTGCATCACTGAATACTGGGATAGGTATATCAGAACACCGATAACAGTCAATGGTTCTTGTGGGTCTGGGCCATTTATACCGTGGAAGGTTATTGATCCGACTCTAGCTTTATATCCCAAGCGCACACATGGAGCCGGCTGAATGTGTCCCACGGCCTGTTCCGTCAGTTATGCCATGGACTGCAGATCATGCCTCAGTTTGCCGAGATTGTGTCCGCTTTTGGAGCCAGAACTACGGATGATGACGAATACTTTACGACATGTCATCGCCAAAAGACCTGGGGTGCGCAGAATGACAGTACGGGAACTTTTCGACATTCAGGTGAGACACCTTCCGCGATGTATGCAATGGCCCCCGAGCCTCCACGTTCATTAACATGTATAGACATTTGTTACAATATTCGTTTTGTTGAACGACACGAGCGTGACGGACTCAAGGATCCATGGTCATTTCGGCAAGTAGCTGTGTACCATTCATACGATTATGAACGCAAGAAATGTTCATGGGTGTTCATACAGCTGCCCAAAGCAGTTAAAGCGAGCATAGTAAGAGAGGCGAAGCCACATTCTCCTCTTTTGATACACTGGCTCATCCGGCACTACTGCGCAAGTGAATGGAGGTGGTATATCAATTACCTCAGTGATCTCGTATCTACCATGGTAAGCATGCTCCACAACAACTACGCGATAATCACTCAACTGAGGATCAGAGGGACGTCTCCTGTTTCACTCGCGTCGACCAAGACCTGGAAGGCCTACCACTTGACTTCCAGCAAAGTCAGAAGCTCGAGGTTCTGCGCAATAAGATCAGACGTGTGCATCTGCTGCTCGGATCATGCATCTCAACTACCGAGTCGCTGATGGCGCATGCTACGGAGTGCTACTGCCAAGAAGACGGCGATGAAAGGAATGGTAACAGAAGTAGTGAGATACTGCTGGAGTTGGCCCAGCACGTCGACGTCCTCAAGATGCATAAAGCCAAAGCATCTAGTTTGCTTGAGTCAACTCAGAGTATTGATTTCCTGGTAAGAAGTTCCTGCTGCTTTAGTCAAGCTTCTTTATCGCTAACACCGTCTAGACCACCAAAGTTCTGGAGTTTCGCCAGAATCACATGACATACAATCTCAACGTCTCGATGGAGAACATCTCTCGGTCAATGTCGAACGAGAATAAGCTCATGGCCTCCACTGCGGATCAGACCCGGCGAGACTCTAAGACGATAAAGACGATCAGCATCATTGCACTAGTGTATCTCCCAGCAACTCTGATATCCGTGAGTGCTCTCCGCCATATAAGGGTCAGAACTCACTTTCCGTAGTCCGTATTCAGCTCGGAGCTTGTTCAGCCGATCTCAAATACTAAGGGCCGTGCAGGAGGGTATGGAACATTGATAGGTGTCTATATACTGCTAACTTTTAGCCTCACTCTCATCACCCTCCTTGCTGCGAAGCTGTGGGAACGAAAGACCGGCTAGGCGTCGATCAAGGGTACAGTGTTCCTCTAGACATGTTCTTGCGCTACCCAACGAAAATTTCTGATATTGGCTCTACCGCTTCCTTGTAGAACGATGTGACATCCCTATATGTGGCGCTCTCATCTATATCGCCATCAAAATAGCCACCCAAACACCGTTGTACTACTTGCTGATACCTCAACCCTACCTCTTTGACAAGCTTGGGTACATATTTATCCAACAAGATCCTGCGAAAGGCATGTGGAGATTCTCCGGCATGACGCTCATGGAATAATTTTATCGGCTTCCAGGCGCCAATTTCCAGAAGTACGATACCGAGGCTATATATATCATATGCCTTACAAAACCGATTTCCTATTTCTGAGCACGTTAGCAGAAGCGCATTTTCTGAGAGAGACTGATCCGTACCAATAGAATCCTCGCTAACATAGTCCGGATGGTGATGCCGGGAGTCGGCGTTTGGATCTGGTCCTACGGTAGTCCATATAATGCCATCTGGACGGCTGGTTCGGAAGTTGACGAGGTAGAATGCGGAGAGGTCAACGTCTTCGAGCTTCTCATTGGCGGATGGAAAAAACATCACGCTGAGCGAGCGGATATCTTTGTGAAGCCAGGATACAGTGTGAAGAGCATGCACGGTGCTTACAAGTCTTTGGGCAAGACGGATCCTTTGCTGAAGATCGGGTTTCCAACCATGGTGTTCTCCCGCTTGGCCCATACTGAGTAGCTTGTGCAGAGTCTTTGGGTTACAAGTCGGCTTGCCGTCTGATCTGGGAAGTTCGAAAAGAAATTTAAACGCCGCTTCGGAATCTGACATTGTGAAGCCTCGGCAGCGGAGGGTTTGGAAGCTGAGGGGTTGCTGCTCTTTGGAAAGAAGGTGGGCCAGAAATCCGATTCGAACCATCGTCTCCTCAGGTGATTGGCTCTTCCAACTCGCGCTATAGGGGAATCTCTCCACCAAGACTTCTTCGTCCTTATTGCCAGGGACCACCAGACGACCAAAAATGTGGCCACCCACGTCCCGTTCTCTTTTCAGGTTCTGCTCTGGGACGAGAAGGTTTTCGTAGGTCGGCTCAAGGGATGTCAATTCGGAGAAGGCAGACTGAAGCTTCTTCATTTCCGCCATCGCCTCGAGTCTCTGATTGCGAGGATCAGTCTCCCCTAAAGCAGTGCCGTAGCGTGACGTACTCTCCAAATTACTCGTGGCGAGCAAATGACGTTCCCACACTGATTCAAGCTGGCGTTGTAACTTTTTGTTGAGATATTGCACCAATTTATGGACTACCTTGCCAAAACTGGCCTCAAGTTCAAAATGTGGGTCAGGTTCACCGTCAGCTTTGGGCAAAGTGCGTTGATTCCAAGCAAGGGAAAATTGGGAGTCGATATACAGAAGGTCTGTTTGCATCGCATACTCACTCGCATCCAACACGCTAACAACAGCGTCAAAGTCACTGCAGCGTACGGTATGACTACTGAAGCCTAGCAAGTCTCCCCAGGCCCTCAGCTTCGTGAAAGCAAATCGCATATCCAGTTTTGATGGTCCACCAGATGGCTCTATTTCAAGGCATGTAAGGTACGCCTCCACGGATTTCGTAGCCCTGTAGAAACAAGCTCTGGTAGTGAGGTACAACAAGTGGGACAATACTTCCACTGATGTAATGCGCGCTGTAGGTTCGATTTCCAACATCAGCTTTACCACGTATAGCAAGCCTTCGATCTCTCCTGCATCAGTGTCCGCTCGTGCCAGGTCGTCCATGTGGGCTCTCACCGCGGGCCGCAGGCCTCTATCGTGATAGAACCGGAAATCAGTCCAGCCAGGCAGGACCTCGATCCCTCTGCTCTCGATCGCATTCCGCAGTCCCCCAGGGCCACATTTGATATAGGTAGCGATGTCAACGATCATGCATCCGAAAGCCCATATGTCAATTGGGCGACTGACAACCTGGTTGGTGAAGTCGATTGCTTGGCATTCCGGAGCAAAGTAATCTCCCTTGGTCTCCTTGAAATAGGTCTTCGAGCCTTGTTCAATGTCTTTGATGCTTGCCAATCCAAAATCAGCCAACAGAAAGGTATCTTGACTGACGAGGATATTGGCAGGCCTCAGGTCGTGATGGTACCCTATTCGCTGGAGTTCAGTATCGTGATCGCGTAGACTGAGTTTCAGGTTATGGACTGCATCGAGCGCCGACGATAGACCTTGGAGCGCTCTATAGAATGTGATGTCGTAGACGAAATCCCCAAATCTCTCCTTCCGCTTTAAGAACTCCGAAAGATTCATAGGAAGCTGAGGGAAGATCAAGTGACAATGGTTCATGTAGGTAAATGAACACAGTAATTCCACAATGTTCGGATTCTTGAGCATCTGAAGGATCTGGAGGCAGTCGATCTCTTTTCGGAACTGGCATTCGGTATTATTCGCATTCGCAGACACCGACGCTATACGCTTGAGGATCAAAACACCCCCCTGGATATGGCTTTAGCTATCTGCCACACAAAACATACCTGATGCATTTGCAGGCTTCGCATTTCACTTGCTTACCTTTTGATGTGACGGAGACACCTCGTCAAGCTCTGGACTCAGTCGTACTCTTGAGATCATTCCAAAACTTCCATCCATATGTGGGAGCCGCTCCTCATCCGCAATGGGGAGTGGGTACTCACTCCGTATATGACGATGGACACCCCTCTTCAATCTATACGGAGTAAACGTCCACTGCGCATCATAGAAGGCTCTTTGATCAATACTTATCGAAGGAATCGCAGTGAGCTCCAAAGGTATTTTGGCGTCGACTATGCCTTCCTCCATAAATATGTGGATCGCTTGTGGTTTGTGTATATCTATGAGAATTGCAAATATAAGAAGCATTTGTTCGCATACAGTCGTCACAATTTTGGGAATCTCATGAGCTTGCACGCCTGCCTCGGAGACAATGTTGCGCACCACTTCTGGGGTAAGAATCGCTGATAGCCCGTCGGGATTCCGTGAATAGTCTCGCATTATATTGTTTTTCCCTCGCTCTCTCACCAACGCTTTGTGGACGTGATCCAAGTGTGACTCCATGACTGAGAATCGGACCACCGTCCACGGCCGTTCCAGGTAAACGGAGGAAGCGATGAAAGGGACGGATGAGAGGCCTTTTCCAGCTTCGTGCGCCGCGCCCACCTAGCCGGAAAGCCTCGTTCATAGATTCATTCGGCTCGCATGAAGGATTCACGTTCGGTCTGCATGGAATTGTGTCAGTTGTTCCTGAAGAGCTAGTATTCGAGGCGGGGAAGTACAGTGGTGAGGTCTCTCGGAGCAGTGATGACTATGTTATCATCCTCATCCTAGCACCAGTCAACACCGCTCGCCTCATGCAATGGGTCAGGCACATACTCTAAGGTTGTATTGGCCAGGGAAAAGGTTGTTCAGAAGCAGAAGCAGCGCATGCCTTTGCACGTAACGCTTCTGCAGAATGATCGTGGTGCCAGGCATGAGGTGCGGAAATGGCGAGAAGGGTGCCGGTGGGGCAGAAGCCAAGATGAAGCGTGCAAGTATTCGTAGTGCTGTTGAGTGTGGGGGAGGGGGGCGTGCAATTGGTGCAGTTGGTTTGAATAGAAAGGAGGAGAGAGGCTGATGATATATGGTACAGGTGAGGCTCGTCTCTCTTGCCTTACCTTAGGATGGCTTTGCCATAGACAATCACGCTTCTTTCTTTAGCTCTACTTCGCTGCCTGATTCTAATCTCATGCGGGGCGTGCGGGCGGGGCGGACTGCAGATCAGCGTTACACAACACAGTGATGGTGCATACTTGATTGGTTAATTCCGTAATTGGTGGCGGCCGGCTTTTCATCCGCAGCCTGGTCCCGAACGCCCTACCTAAGGTTATGAATATCCAAGTCTGCACCGCTGTTCGTTTACAGTATCAAAAGCTTGGAAGGTTTCCATGGCGGCAGCACGAAGCTAAGGCGAATGATTTTGATTTTTAAAAAAACTTCAGCAGATCGATCCCGCTCAGATGCACCGTCTGGGTATCTTAACAGTGTAGCTTGCATTATGCAGGGTGCATACTCCCTCTCACACTTTGCGCCTGCGCATGGGGGCGCGATCCGTGGCACCGCGTCTTCGTCCCTATTCGGAGGAAACTCTTTCTTCACCTCAGAAATCCGGAAAGATGCCCGACAGAATCGACTGCGATGCGATCTATTGTCCTTTCTCGAGACTGCGCAGTACAACGGAGTGGATCTCCTTGCCATCACGTGGCAGAGTGCTCTCGACATTCTCGGTGCAGGCGCAACCGCTGAGGTTCGACAGTCGCTCGTCAACTTGCAGATGAGCTTTGCCTTCAAGCGCCCAATATCACGCTATAGATCAGTCGAGGATGATACGCTGTACGGGTGGCTCATTCGTGAAACTACAATTCTGTGTCATCCAGTCGTCCGGCAGCACAGGAACCTGTTGGATTTGGAGGGGGTGTGTTGGGATCCTTCAATATCCGACAAGTTTTTGCGACCGGTCCTTGTCTTCAAACGGGCGGAATACGGAGATTCGCACAAGTTCATGACTAGTGGGGAAGGCCAGGCAATGAGTTTGACAGATCGAATGTCATTTGCCATCGATGTCATAGATGCTGTGATCGCGCTCCATAACGCCGGTAAGTTCGACTTGATAATTACGCTGCTTTGCACTTGACTAACCGGAAGGCAAGATATCATACACGGAGATATTAAGCCACAAAATATTCTCGTGTTCAAAGATGAGAATGGGATGCCTTTGCCTCGAGTCTCAGATTTTGGATACTCGTCCTTGGTCCTACAGCATGATGGTTCCGTAGCTTTGCCTATTTCCAAGCCTTGGAACGCTCCAGAGGTCCTGCATCACGTACACACTTGGTCACTCGAGGAAGCAAAAGGAGCCGATGCATATTCCATGGGGCTAGTCTGTCTATGGTGGCTGTTTGGCGACAAATTGGCCTCCCAGCAAGGCGCACGAGATGCAGATATCTTCTTCACCGAGCGTGGAATTGCACTTGTCCAGGACTGGAAAAAAGATGGCCAAATTGCTGAACTGGCTACACGCATGATTGATATGGAAGCAGATATGGACAAAAGGGACCAAAGTTTCTGGCGATCCTTCTTTGAGGCTACATTTCTGCAGGACGGCCTTAAGAGATGTCAAGATATTATTACGTGCTTGGGAAATCTCCGAAGGAGCCGAATTGTTGATGCCCCCCCTTGTGTTGATGAAATTACGGGAGATCCAAGTCAAGATGCTTCTGCCCGGCCACCAAGAGACTTCAAAGTAAAAGCATATCAACAGTGGGCATTCAACTGCTAACAGGCTTGGTCCAGATCACCCTCCACTTCTTGCAGCTGTTGCTATCCCATTATCGACTGCGTCAGCATATCAAGGAATGCCTTGTAGAACGCGCTTATCACGATCCTGACATTGAAGTCCGACAGAAAGCTGCGTTCCAGTTAGCAATCTGCTATTCTGTCGGCTTCGGATGTTCTAGAAATGAGATGGAAGCAGAAAAGTGGCTAAAACTGTCTAAAAACCCAACGAGCGAATTATCATCTGCCATATTCTTTCTTCGGGATGAGCAGGATATTGTTTACGAGAACAAAGCCATTGTTGCACTTGTCCGGAATGGCAATTTTCAGAGCCTTGAGTATGGGCTAGAATATCGCCAAGAGCCTTCTCTGCACAAAGTCGAGGAAGAATATAAGAGAGAAATCCATGATCTCTCGGCGGCTTTAGGACCTGACCATGTCGGAGTGCTGATCTTGCGCATGATACTGGCCGGGATCATGATGGATCAGGGACGCTTCCCTGAAGCAGAGCAGGCTGTCAGACAAACATTGGACATGTATACTGCACGTCTTGGACCCGGTCATCAAGAAACCTTACGCTGCACCAATGTCCTAGCGACTATCCTGGAGGAGAATGATAAATTTGACGAATCCAAGTCTTTGCACAAGATAGTGCTTGAGCAGAGAGTCCGTCTGTTAGGTCCCAATCACTTAGATACTTTAGAGAGCGCCCGACAACTTAGCACTGTCTTACAATCACTCGGGGAGTATGATGAGGCTGGAGCAATGGCAACTCGCGACTATGAAGGGAGACTAGTCGTCCTTGGAGAGAAGCACCCTGCTGTGTACGAAAGTATGGCTAACGTGGCCTCAATCACGCAAGACATGGGTCATCTCAATGACTCAGTGTGGTGGAACGAACGTGCACTAGAGGGAAGAACGCAGGTCCTCGGCCGGGAGCATCCACAGACACTTACAAGCATGAGCAACCTAGCAAGTGTGTTGCAGGAGTTGGGGGAATATGAAGGAGCCGAACCTCTTTTTCTCGAGGACCTCGAACTCAGTAGACGCACACTTGGCGAGGAGCACCAGGATACGATAACTGCCCTTAGTAACCTCGGCTTGCTTTACATGGACATGGAGAGATACGACGAGTCTGAACAGATAACACGAGACGCTTTGACCATGGGCGAGAAGGTACAAGGCCATGATCATTCGGCCACCCTTATTGGAAGAAGCAACCTCGCACTGGTCCTAGAAAGAACAGAGAGATATGGGGAAGCAGAAGAGCTGTTGCGCGAAGTCCTCCATAGCAGGGAAAAATTATTCGAGCCGAGTAACCTCTTGATTGCCACGAGCATGTACAACCTTGCACAGAATTATGCGCATCAAGGTCGTCTAGAAGAAGCAATGCGCTTGCACGATGAGGCTCTGCAGATTAGGAAGACTAAGTTGGGAGAGAAGCATCCCTTCACTCTGGAATCAATGGCTGAAGTTGGACACATTATGAGAGTGTGGCATAGATTTCCGGAGGCCGAGGATCTGCTCCGCACTGTGCTACGTTCACGAGTGGAGGCACTTGGCTACGATCATTCTGATACCCATGATGCTTTGGGGGAGTTAATCTGCGTACTGCATGATCAAGGAAAATCAAAAGAGGTAGCAGAAGAGCTTGGTCGATTTGCGGAGGCGCAAGGCGCTGAAGAGGAATCCGATGAAGAAATTGTGCAGTAGGACTGGCTAGTCGAGATAAAACCTTTCATCCTTGCACAATATAGCGGAGATCAATGCTGGATGTCAATGCACTATTTGGGAGGAAGAACGAAACGTGAAGAGCGGATCTAGGGGCTCTAGAAGCAAAAAGCTTAAAGCTGGAATGGTTTCGACTGATTTAAATTTGTTAATTAATAATTTTTTTTAAGTCTTATTCTTTTGTTTTATTTCTTTAATCTAAGAAGAGAATAATTAATAAAACTTTTATATTTATTTTAAGTAATTAATTATTATAATTAAATATATAATAAATATAAAATAACTTTAAAATATATATAATTAAATATATAATAAATATAAAATAACTTTAAAATATATATAATACTTTTATTTAATAAATAATTAATTTAAAAATTTAATAAAATTTAAAATTTAATTTATTAATATATTTTTAAGTTTTATTATATTAATTTTTTTTTATATAATTTTTTATTATTATTAAGATTATTATATTAATTTATAATTTTTAATATATTAAAAATTAATATTAATTTTTATAAACTTATATATTTTATAAATAAATTTATATTATTTTTTAAAAAAATTTATTATTAAAAAAAATTTATTATTAAAAAAAATTTATTATTAAAAAAAATTTATTATTAAAAAAAATTTATTATTAAAA
>Ga0302221_10003004_pt1 | contig 10325 bp, 6 predicted proteins | sample II_Palsa_E2_1_FD_193517 | JGI IMG/M metagenome (GOLD analysis project Ga0302221, IMG submission 193517) | Peat permafrost microbial communities from Stordalen Mire near Abisko, Sweden - II_Palsa_E2_1 | ecosystem: Environmental > Terrestrial > Soil > Palsa > Peat permafrost | place: Sweden...
TAATTATATATTTTTTTTTAAAATAATTTAAAATTTTTTAATTAATAATTAATTAATAAATATATATTTTATATTTATAAATTATATAATAATAATTTATAATTAATATTTTTATATTTTATTCTTTAAGTTTTAATTTAATATTTTAATTTATAATCTTTATTTATAAATTATATATTTTTTATATTATTTTTTTTAAACTTTTATTTTTAAAAAATTCTTTAAAATTAATAATTTTTTATATTAATATATTTTTAATATTATATTATCGAGTTTTTTTTATAATTTTTTTATATTATTTAAAAAGTTTATATTATTTAATCTTTAAAATAATTTATTATAAATTTATTATTATTTTATAAAGTTTATAATTTATTTAAATTTATTAATTAAGATTTTTAGTTTAATATATTTTATAATTTTATTAATTATAATTTATTATATTATTATTATTTATTAATTTAATTTTTTAATTAATTTATAAATTATATATTAATATATTATAAAATATTATTTTAATATTTTTTTTTATTTATTTATAAATTTCTTTATTAAAAACTAAAATATTATTTTTATAATTATTTATTATTTTTTAATATTATATAAATATTTTTTTTTAAATAAATTTTTTATATTTTATATTTTATATTTTTATATTTTATTCTTTAAGTTTTAATTTAATATTTTAATTTATAATTTTAATTTATAAATTATATATTTTTTATAAAATATTTTTTTAATATTTATATTAAAATTTTATTAAACTTTTATAATAAACTAATAATTAATAATTAAATCTCGAAATTATAATATAATTATTTTATTTAAAAATAATTTAATAATATTAAAAATATTTAAATTAAAATATTTTTTATTTAAATAATATTTAATTTTAATTTATTTTTAACTTTAAAATTAAATTTAAATAAAATAATTTAATTAATAATTTTTAAAAAAAACTTTAATTATAAAAATATTATAATTTTTTATATATTTTATTTAATAAAAATTAATTTTAATTAATTTTTATAATTTTTAATTTTTAATTTAAATTATTTAATTATTATTTTTAAAATTATTAATTAAATTATTTTATTTATTTTTAATATATTTATTATAAAAATTAATTTAAAAATTATAAAATAATATTTAATTAAAATTATTAAAATTTATATTTTTTTATTTTATATTTAATATAATATAAATTAAAATATAATAAAAATTTTTATTAAAAATATATATAAAATAAAAATAAAAATATATTTTTAAGTTTATTTTATAATTTTTATAAAAATAATAATAATTATTATATTTATTATAAAAAAAAAATTTTATATTAATTTTAATTATTATTATATAAATTTTTAATTTAAAAAAAAATATAAAAATTATTAAAATTAATAATATTTTATATTATTTATATTAAATATTATATTTTAAGATTTTTATAAAAAATTTAAAATTTAAATTATTATTTTATAAAAAAAAAAATATAATTTCTTTAAATATATATTTTAAATAATAAATTAAAGATATTATATTTAATATTTTAATTTATTTTTTAAAAGTATTTATAGCGTGGTGATTAAGTAATTAAAGAAAGTTATTAATAATAATGATTAAGGAGACACGTTTTTAGAGTAAAGTACGAGCTCGCTTAAAAATGCGATTTTAAAGATTGTTTCCGATATAGCTGTAAGGCCGCGAGGCGCGTCATAACCACGGCGCAACCTACGAATCATTCGCAAATGCAGGCTTGTGAGACCCCTCCATCTCCCTCAACTTATTCTAAAGCCGCGCATACGCGACGTATGCCACGTCATTTGTTGGAAGAATTTGGAAACTGCCACGAAAGTCAGACTCTAATCCCACGTTGGCCGGATCCATTTTAATCTCCGGACGTGAGCAGCGGCCGCTTTAACCTAACGAGCCCGCATCCCATAAGTCTGTGGATTACAGGGTATTTCGCTAATAAATTGCCATTGAAGAAATAACTGAACTTTTTGCGCAATGTAATAAAACTTTGAATTAGATAGTAATATTATCATTTCGCTTCTTTTTTATTAAATTCATAGAGTTTGAAGGAAAAGGAATTTGTAATTATTCAATAAATTCTATTTAAAATGACTGACATTGTTTTCGCGAGGCCTGAAAACCTCGCTTAAATGCCCTGTAATCCACAGACTTATGGGGGGTAGGCTCGTAAGCTAAGGGTAAGCTGTTCCGATTTACTCGCCAAGTGCCGTTTTGGCTAATAAATCGATTTATTGGCCAATAAATTAGATTTGGTCAATACAGCAGGATACTGACCAAAGGTATAATTTTTAATTACTTTATCCTAATTATTATTCTTCGATTTACGTAAAAATAATATATATAATTCTATAGTATTATTAAAAATACAAAAACCTTTACTCCCACCACTACTCACTATATTAAAAAATCGAAAAATAATAATAAAATAAGTGTGAAGGACGTAACTGGCAGGGTGATACACGAGTATCCAAGCTCAAGCTCTCAATTCAGAATAACTAAGAAACTAATCGATAACCCTCTACAACCTGCGCCGGGCATACGCTTTATACCTGCAGGTTACACGACAGCGGCCCGTGACCTGTATTCCCGCGCCTTATTCCCTGAGCCCTGATCCGACGTCCTGACTCGCGATCCTTACTTGTGGATCATGTGCTCTTCACAATAAGCTTTATTCCCAATATACGGAAAGTTTTGCGTAGCTAAAACTACTAGAACAATACCAAAAACGTACTGAAATACTGCTGGAACATTAATATAACGAGAACGGAGTCGCTAATGGGGGCGGGGCGGTGTCAGTCCTGAACAGCCTATTTGATATCCCCCTTTTTTACGACCGTTATTCCTAAAAAAAAAAAAAATTAATACTTAAAACCTAAATTCATTACACCTTTGGTGAAACTAGGTCGTTACTGACCAAATGCGATTTATTGACCAAAAAGCACTGATTTTGGTCAAACTAGGTATAGTGTTGACCAATAAATCACTTGGTGGGTAAATCGGAACAGAGCCTACCTGAGCCAAGCCTGAGCAAGCCTGAGTAGAGCCTGAGCAGAGCATGAGTATCATGAGCACGACTGAGTTAGCCTGCATACTATTATATGGGACCCGTTTTGGCCTCCTAAATGCGCCGGCTACAATTGTCTTACCGAACCTCGACCGGAATCCGTTTCTGCTCCCTTATAAGGGTTCCTGCCGGAGCAGATTTTGGATTGTTAAGGCTTTATAAGCTATAACGGATGCCTACAGGCACCATAGTGCCCTCGGGGCCTAGGTGAGTCTAGACGAGCTCACTATTGGCGTGGCTGAGCACCCGCTAAGAAAGGACTTGTTCTTGTGATACCCAGCTACGAGATTGAGGCCCCATGAGGGCGGATCCTTCTTCTGCTTCGGCCTTCAGTTCCATCTCGTTCCAAGCATTAAGCTGCATCAATGGCAGAGATTACTAACACCGAATTTTTCATATATGATGCACATTGGTCACTTTCATTTGCTTTTCCCCTTCCGAGACTTGGCATATGCGCGAGCGTCAACCTAGACGTAAGCGACTCCAAGCTTTCTCGTAACAGTGATTGAGTCTCGGATAGGGAGCGTAAATTCTGGAGTCCATATCACTTGTTAATGTTTCTCCAAGCTTGCCTGGTTAGTTCTTTGTTGGTTCTTCAGCCCACGGGTACTCCACGTGCAGTAGTTGCCACTTTGACCTGGAAGGCTATCAACCAGAAATAGCAGTTGATTGCTGTCTAAAGATCTCACTCAAATGACTCTCGAGGGCAGTTGCGAGAACTCATCTAAAGTAGTTGCTGTACAGACTCTAGCACCAATTATATATTCCCAAGCTCTCAGGGGTAATCTCATCGATCTAAGCCTCCTTTCCTTCCAACGCGATTAGTCACCATCGCCGCTCTGCTCAGGTTGCTCAGCCACTTTCCTATTCTCCCTTCCAGGTACTAATCATGATCTATATTCGGTTCTACTGTGCGAAAATTGTCCATTCTACACAACTATATTCAGAAGACCAAGTCGGCTCCTATGGAGCTTAAATAGGACCCCCCACCCTAAAATCCCGGATAAAAGAGTGCGGGGTTCGCTAGTCGCGGGAGTCCGTGCCCACTTAACCTAATCCGGAGATACGGTTCCAAAGGGGTAAAGCGTGTGCTCCGCTTGGCATCAACTCTCTTTTATAGGGGGTGAATCCACAATACTAATACCAATACCAATACGAATATAATCCCATTCCACTCACCCTCTGCCCCCCCCTCCTGCCTCCCCCCCAAGACCTTAAATCGCCGATTTTAAGGGATTTTTGCTAAAGTTAAGCTTTTCTTTTAGCCCACGCGTCGTCCCTAGCCGCGCGCACAAAATTTGGTAGAGGTGCACGTCCCTTTCCCCGCTTCCTTACCCCCACTTAACCCCCACCCTCAACTCGCTTAAAAATATATCCTCATTTTCGCGCGCACCTACTCCTCACCACTACCACTACTCCCACCACTACTACCACTTTTATTTTTCTCGCTCTTTAATTAGATTTTGCGAGAGAGCTTGTCGGCGCTTCACGCTGACAAGCGAACGAGCGTATTAATTAATTAATTATTTTTCAGGATCACCCGCAAAAACGCCTTAGCAAAGACGCCCTGGGAAGAACGCCCTGGCAAGAACGCCCTAGCAAAAACGCCCTGCCATATAACTATGCCCAAAGAACCCTGTTGGAAACGCAACGCCCAGGGCACTGCACTGTGCTTGTTTGAGTTATTGCTAAAGATTGATAACAAGGTTAAGGCGGTTGGGTTCGTAGAGCTGTACCTGGAACAGTAGACAAACCTGATACATACCATTTGAAGTTTCCAACCTCAGCTATATCACTAGTGATTTAGCAGCGTAACACCCAGCGAAGCGCTTGATGGGAGGACGACTACTTCAACATTTGCTGCAAGATCCGGTTCTGCAACCTTCAACAAATGGGGCAAAAGTAAACTGCGGAACAAGTTGTGTTGGAGTTGGTCCTGAGATCCCTGCACAAACTGGGAGAGTTGCTGTGACCCTTTTCAATGTGTCATCAGCTCTCTGACCAAACACCGCGAGTATTTGCGGTGTAGTAACCTAGCAAGATTACTATCTAAGAGTACAGTCATATTTAGTAGAGGTAGAGAAGTTAATTTCTTTCTTATATTAGATTAATATTTGATACTATGCTAAAATACGCAAAAGTTGCGCGGCAATTATATATAAATCTCAGAGATGAGAATCTGGAGACACCTTTCCTAAGGCTTATAAAGTTATGCTTTGCTTTGGAAAACTTCTACAATCAAACTCTTTGATCTCCATACAACTCCGAGACCTGCCCTCCTTGCATCACTGTTGATGCAGTATGGCCACTGGAAAAATGGCTAAAGTTATCCGGCACTTCACTGACTTGACGACCATCCAGCATATTCTCATTCATTAACTGGTGTTCTTGCATATTTGTTGGTGAAACATGGCCACTAGCGGAATGGTGATAATTTGGCGGTGCTTCACTGACTTGGTGGCCGTCCAATTCGTTTTTGTTCCCGAAAGCAGGAGCAACAACCTCCGGTGGCTGTCTCTTAGAGCTTTTGTTACGAACTCGCCACCAAAACCAAATTGCTGAAAGAATCGCAATACAACCAACAGCAACACCTACACCAATTCCGGCTTTAGATCCTGTTGAAAGGCCGCCATGTGGCTGTAGCGGCAGACTGAGAGCGAACACCTCCTCCGTTATGGCAGGAGTATAACTTGAACCTCCAGTCGTGGGAGTTGGGAATTTAAGGGGGGATTCCAAGGAGCTGACACAGGGTGTTGGACCTCCAGTCGGAACAGCTTGGTCGTACATAGAAAAGCCGCTGTGAACAAGGTTAGTACAACCTGGCATCCATATCTTGCATTCCACATCTTTAAAAGGAACGGTAAAGACGACTTACGTGGGACAGCAGTTTGATCCAACAGCAGAATAGTCCTGAGGACATCTTCCCAGTGCTTGTGAGCTAGGCGGAAGATCCACATACGGGACGCCTTGGGGGCTTCCAGAAAAGGGACAGCAGTCTAATCTCTCTTCCAGGCATCCTACGAACGCTAACCAAAGATATGGGGATATGACACTATCCGGAACGGAGGTGAATGTCGGGGTCCCACATGTCCCTGTGAGTAGTGGCCTCCCATTGAAGGTGGTGGTGAAGTTGATATCAGTCTCCGAGCTTCCTGCTCCAGCACTCGTGCTCTGCGTAGAAGAGCTTGCCTGGGACATTGTTGGTGGTAGAACCCCCGGAGAGGTTGTGGACAATGTCGGCTCCCAAAAGAAGCCACTTGGAACAGTAATCTGGATAGCTGCCGTCGGCGAAGTAGCAGCAGCATCAGTCAGCACCGGATATTTGCTCGTCCACAGCGATGACAAGCAGTACGAGTTCACAATACTGGTGGCCTCAATTATTGCCGTATTGTTACCGTTGCATTGTTGCATGACGCAATACTCCACGTAGTCGAGGCGGTTGGAGAGCTGCGAATCGAGGCAGAAGCATTCGTTCGTATAACAGGCTGACTGAAATGCTACATCGTAGCAGCAGTAGAGGCACTGTTGAGCGCAGGCTGGTGTATTTGCAAAACCGGAAACATTGCGCATGTCGATCTGATTGTCGACTGCTAAGACATGGTCGAGCAGGAATATCCACAATGTTCCGGTGATAGCCTGCCTAGTGGCAGGCATTTTGAAGCTTGATGACTTGGACTGAGTTTTCATCAACGGCTTAAACGAAGGCGGCCATGAGATCAACACAGTCAATGGTAGGGGCTACAGCTGTATTGAAGAGCGCATATTCAGAAGTTGAGATGAGGTTGTTCGCTTGCTATTATGAAAGACGGGTCCTTCCTGATAAAAAAAGGGGCTCGAACAAAACCCCTCTCGAAGGATTTGGGTCCTGGCTAGCGCCATAAGGTTGTGCTTCATACGGAGTAAATTGCACCGATCTTACCAGCCAGTAAGGGATTGTGACAGGGATAAGATCACTGAGTAAATGGATACAATAGAAGAGAAGGCCCTTAATCCCTGTCATACCCTTGTACAGGCTATCCCAAAGCGTCAACTCTGATCCAAAGAGGAAATGCTTGGCGAGAAAAAGGATCAACTCATTCTTACGAAGTAGATATAGGGGGGTATCCCTTATATTAATAAGACTATCGAGCTAAAATAACAACAATAATTAGAATAATTCGAATCTTGCCCTCTAACCCCTATTATTAAAGGGCCCGATTTTTTGATATTTTTGTTAAAACCTGGACTTTCTTGTATACAATCTCGCAGCCCTACTCGCGCTCGCGTCTCTTTCTATACGACACACGGCCATTACCCCTGCTTCCACCCCCGCCGTCACGCTCGCTTAAAAGTATATCCCCAATTACCTGCACAGACCCTCTTCCCGAAACACCCCTTAAAATACCTAGCCAGCCACAACTCGCAGGAGGCGCGTCAGCCTAAAACCTCCAGGACCACCAATAGTAACGCCCAGGACCCGAACGCCAGGAACGAGAACGCCAGGAACGAGAATCCAGGAACGAGAATCCAGGAACGAGAATCCAGGAACGAGAATCCAGGAACGAGAATCCAGGAACGAGGATCTAGCAACAAAACGTCCAGGAACAAAACGCCCCAAAACGAGGGCCAGCACGCCTTGAACTCGCGTTCAGCGACGCCCTGAACTCGCGCTTAGCAACACGCCTGTAAGCACTTTATAATAGCAACCTACAGGCCCGGCCCCCTGTAACATTCCCTGTAGCATGGCCTGTAGTTTCGCCCATGGCGCCAGCACGCCCTGAACTCGCGATCGCCTCTAGTTGAGGGCTTCAATAGCTAAAGGTCTGAGGCTCTTGAACCATATGGTGAGGTATAAAAGGAGTGAAATTGCTTGACTCCTTAGGAGGAGGAAGAAAGAGGGTAAAAGATAAGCAGACGGGACAACTTACTCCGGTTGTTAAGTGCCCAATTACCTTGTGTCCGTAGTAATGTCTATGTGAGCTTCGAGTCGCACGCTGTAAAACAATTAGTACTAGACTATAGACGTAGTAGGTAAGAGTTATAATAGGCGGGTCTCTTAATATAGGGTGAATCACGTTACACAATTACCACGTGACACAAGCGAAGCAGCCAGCTTAGACCACTCACGCCAAGCCCGGATTCTGGCTACCTAGTCTATGCAATCACAATGAAGCGAACTTCAAAGTTGTTTGAAATTCTCAAGGAAAAGCCAGAGGGCGGATCGAAAGGACGCACAGGCGCGGAAATAGGAGCGGAAGCGGGAACGGTAACGCAGTCTTCGCAGGCGACGACACCGACGACTCTGGCCTCGAGTGAACAAACGCCCGCATCTGATTCCGCTAAGGTTAATATCTCGTTCATCACTCTCCAACCGCCTTCCGCCTCGCCGCCTCCCGCACAACTTGCTGCTCGATCAACCAGTTCTGAGACAGCCGCCTCTTCGACGGACATAAATATGACCTCCTTGCCTGGATTTGATCATGGCCCAACTAGCTCCATCTTCACCAGCTCAAAGTCCAGCGCTAGCATCGGCCTCACCTACTCTCCTTTGGCCAAGCCCACCGAGATCAGGCTTCTATCAATCTGCGCCGGGGCCTCCCAGCTTGATATCTGCTGCGATCTGATTAAAGCTGACCTTGCAAACCTGACATGCGAGTACGAGGCGCTGTCCTACGTGTGGGGTGACAGCTCGAAGCCCTGCAAGATCTATGTCGGGCCGTCCGGGCAAGTGCTACCGGTGACTATGAGCGCTCACACTGCGCTGCGCTGTCTGAGGCACGCTGACAAGCCGCGCCTGGTTTGGGTCGACGCCATCTGCATCGATCAAACCAACATCCCCGAGCGTAACTCGCAAGTTACCATGATGGCACGCATCTACAAGAGCGCATCCCGAGTCGTGGTGAACCTGGGTAAGGCTACCCATGAGGTCGAGACGGGCATAAAGTACCTCCAGGAGATCGCCAGGCGCAACCCGGCCACAGATGTCATGTCGCCGCACCAGGAGGGCAGACCGCTGCGAGTCAACGACGCCAACTGCCCGGTCTGGTACTCCGGCAAGAAAAGCACTGAGGCGGATAAGAAGTACTGGATGGGGCTGGTCAACGAGCACTTTCCAGCCGTCTGGGTGAGCGAGGACACGCCCACCTCGGTCACCCCTCGGTTCCCCACCAAACAGGAATTGTCCTCCTTGCTCAGACTATTCGAGTACCCTTGGTTCACGCGGGCGTGGGTTGTGCAAGAGATGTACCACGCGGTGGATGTCACTGTGCTATGCAAGCCGCATAGCTTCGAGTGGATGTCGTTCGAGTGGTTCATCGAGAAGTGGAACCAGAACCGCATGGGCGTGTATGCACTTCCGTACGTGCTCAACGTCCGAAATCCTGTCCGTCCCACCAAGCGGCTCTGGTCCCTACTCAACGGCAGTTTTCGCTCCTGTGCATCGACAGACGCTCGCGACAAGCTATACGCCGTCATGTCCATGGCCGCTGACCCTCAGCCGCACATTCTCTCTGTTGACTATGACGCTAGCGTCGCCATGGTCTTCTCGCGAGCTGCTGCTGTCCTATTCTATCAAGTGGGACTTAACATCTTCTCCGCTATTAGGGGGCCGTCGACGGTTGCTGGTACGCCGACCTGGGTTCCGGATTGGACCATGTCCTCGGAGGCAGACAAGATATACAGTAAGGCGGACGATGATATCATGCGTCCATTCCACCCGGCCGGCGGTCCGCCTGACTGGACAGTAGCGGAGCTCACCTCCGCGCCTCGGGGCAGTGCCAACTGGCCAAGTGGGCACCCAGTACTCAGGGTTCGTGGAGTGAGGGTTGGGCGGATCCGGTGGATTGGCGAGCCATGGGATCCCAAGGACGACTGGAGGATCCCGGTTCGGCGGTGGAAGCATGCCGCGCAGGGCTTGAACATCCGCCAGTATCCCTCAGCCAGGCCGATTGACCCGTCTCTTTCTAAGGCCGATCCTTTGTCGAGCAGTATCGGCCAGCAGGAGCATGCATCCAAGGCCCAATACCCGACGCAGGCGAACGGTGGCTACGAAGTCACTGACATGGACATGTTTAACCACCTTCTGGCAGCTGGGTGCTATAAGGACGTCGAAGACCCGCAGAAGTTGCGCAAGGAGCTAGAAGAGAATGACGGCGTCTCACAATTGTGGCTATGCAAGTTCGACCACGACACGCTGTTCCAATTCGATTGGCCAAAAGGAGTAGAGAGCAATGTTTGTGCCATTCTG
>Ga0302221_10003005_pt1 | contig 10325 bp, 2 predicted proteins | sample II_Palsa_E2_1_FD_193517 | JGI IMG/M metagenome (GOLD analysis project Ga0302221, IMG submission 193517) | Peat permafrost microbial communities from Stordalen Mire near Abisko, Sweden - II_Palsa_E2_1 | ecosystem: Environmental > Terrestrial > Soil > Palsa > Peat permafrost | place: Sweden...
TATATATATTAAACTTTTTAAATATATTATTTATAACGTTAATAAGAACTTTATTAATAAAGAATTTTAATAATATATTATAATTATAATTATTTCAATAAAAGTTATTTTAATTAAAATATATTAATTTATTAAACTTATTAATAAATTCATTTAATTTTATAAAGAGTTTATTAAATTATTATAAATAAATATAAAGATATTAAAAAGGAATTAACTTTATAAATAAATAATTTAAACTCTTTTATTTTATTTATTATAAATCGAGTAATTATAATATAAAAGGCAATAATTGAAATAATTAAATTATAAATTAAATAAATTATAAATAATACATTATATTATTATAATAAACTTAATATAACTTTAATTTATAACTTCTTATTTAATTTTAAAATCTTTATATAATATAATATAAGAATAATAATTAAATTAAACTTTATTATTTATTAATTATAAAAAGCGAAATATATTATATATAATTTCTTAATAAATCGATTAACTTTAAAAATATATTTATAAAACTCTTCTTTTAATTTAAAACTATTTATAATAAAGCTTTTATTTAAGTTTTTTAATAAATATTTTATAATTTAATAATAAAAAAGATTATAATTTAAAATATTTTCAAATATTAATTTAATTTTATAATTTATTTATAAATGAAAAGAAAATAATTTATTAAAAATTTAATTAAAAAATTACAATTATAAACTCTTAATAATAATTTAAAAGTTTTAATTATATCTTCTTATTATCTTTTATATATTTATTTATAAATCTTAAAAATATAAAAACTATTTAAATAAAAGTTTTTTATTAATTTTTTTATAACTCTTAAATATTTTATTAATCTTATAAAGACTTATAATAAAGATAATATTATTTAATTAATATATATTTAAAGAGAAAATAAATATATTTATATTTATTATATTAATTAATTTAATTGTCCTTTCTTTTATTATATTAATATAATAAAAAAGAGAGTAAATTAAAAGTAAATAAATATAATAATTATTATCTTATAAATCTCTTTATAAATCTCTTTATTAAAAGCGATATTTCTTTATTTAAAGTTAATTTAAATTATAAAGTCGATTTTTTTTTTAAAAAAATAAAGATTGTCTTATAAAAGAAAAACTTTATATAAATAATAAATAAATTAAAAATAAGTTTATAAACTGTTTTATGATTTAATTATAAATTATAAACTTAATATTTATTGTGACACGAAGTCACTTAACTTAATTTCCTGTATTTAATCGGCCTTTCGGCCTTTTTTCACTCGACATCTTATATTATATTTACAACTAACCTTATAATACACATATTATATAACATTTATTTAAGACAAGAATTTATAATTAAAGATAATATTATAATTTTTTAAGAATATAAGGGTGAAAAGAAGATTATAAAATTATTAATTATTAATTTAAAGAATAAGTTTAATTTAAAAAGTAATAAGTTTTCTTAATACTTCTATCCCTATATAGTTATATTGGAATGCGCACCGCCAGCTCTACGTTTTTAGTGCTCAGTTAAATATTTTTAATTTGGTCACCAGGAACGTACGAGCTCTAGGATAATGTCTTGATTATCCCAGACCAAGGGTGGTTGAGGGTGCTGACGTGAGAAGCAACTTATTTAATCAACCCTCTCTTAACCTCTAGAAAGTATTATCTTTCAAGCGGGGCTAAAATTCCTCCATTTTTATTAGTGTAATGTTACGACAAGCGCAAAACAGTCAGAAAATGCTCGCTATGGCTTCGTATTTCCATATTTTATATGGTTTGAAACTGCTTTGCAGTCATAAGTACAAGCAAATACTTCCATTTAGGAGATCAATTCTTGAAACCAAGCACCACAGTGCTCTGACTGGTTTTAATTCACAAGAAGCGAGTTCTGTGAGTCTGAGCCACTGAGGCATGTGACGGATAGGACGACGAAGCTGTAATGGGCTGCCGTGCACGGTCGATCCCCAAAAACATGCAGCGTCCGCTAGGCTGAGTACTCTTGAGATATATAAGCTCCATTTCCTTTGGTTGGTTTCTCAGTTCTCTCCTTTTCATGCTCTCTGCCATCACTGGACTCAAGTGTACGTCGACTTTCTGTTCTCTGTGAACAACAATCCGGCATTAGCTCTTCTACACAAACATTCCCAAATATGTCTACCGACATAGATTTCCGCCGCACGATGGCCTTCGATGCATCAACAGACATCGGTCGCCACCCTCCTCACCAGCTTCCCGATCTCATCGTCAAGCACCCCAAGCTCAAGATCTTTAGCCCCTCATCCCCATATTTCCAAGACATAAAATCAATCTGGAGCATCGAATACAACCTCAACCAACCTCTAGCCTTAATCCGCATCACAAACGCCTCCGAAGTCTCAACCGTCGTCAAGTTCTGCGTGACCAACAACCTCTCCCTCACAGTACGATCCGGAGGCCACGATCTCTGGGGCCACTCCCTCATCTCCGGCGCCGTGATCCTCGATATCCGTAAACTAAACCATATCACACTCTCTGAAGACCAAAAATCGATCACGATTAGAGGTGGCACGTAGAATGGTGATGTGGTTGATTTTCTCGATGCTCACGGCCTGGTGACGCCGTGTGCGCTTGCTTCAGTTACTAGCCCTTCAGTTACTAGCCATGTAGGTTGGGCTTTCAGGCGGTTTTGGCTCGTTTGTTAATGCGTTCGGGCTTGGTGTTGATTAGATCATCAGTGCGAAGATCGTTACTACTGATAGAGAGCTGCAAGACGCTGTTAGCGAGCTGCTTTGGGGGATGAAAGGGGCTAGTAGTGCTTTCGGCGTCTTGACTGAGGTGAAATTCAAGACGTATCCTTTGCCGAAGATGTTGGGTAGTATGTTGATGTTTAAGTTTGATGAGGGGGAAAAGGTCATTGCTGCTATCCAAGCAATGCTGGATGAAGAGAATGTCCCGAGCCAATTGTCGCTCGGTTGCCACTTCTTAAAGAGAGGAGGAATGCAGACTCTTATGATTCTGTTTTCTTGGGCCTTAACTGATTTTGAGGAGGGAAGAAAGTGGTTGGATAAGGTCAAGGGATTGGGAACTGTGATGATGGATATGGTTTCCGAAAGTGAGCTTGAAATTTTCGTGAGAAGGTATCAGGCTGACTTTTATCCTTCTAAGCTACGATCAAGAAGTGGTGCGACATGATGGGACCTATACTGCCTCAATCCTCATACAACTCGTCCCGGTCCTTCCTCATCAGCGAGCTCTCTCATCCTGCCGTTCAGATTCTGCTTACACCCGCGACCAACGTCCCCGAAGGAATGGAGTGGGGTATTGGAACGTTTTTTGTGAGGGGAGAAGGCATCAAGCCGCAGCCAAGTTCCTCATTCGCCTTCCGCGAGAAATACGACTTTCTTCATGCCCAGAAGGGTCTAACTGCCAAGCGTATAGAACGAGAATCAAGGAATAAGGAATAAGGATCGCGACTTATAAAATAATATAAAATCACGAAATAATTATTTAAAAATAAAACCTCTTAGAATATAATTATATAAACAGATGTTTAAAACTTCTATTAGACAGAATAATTAAATAATATATTATAAAATCAAAATTATATAGACTAATACTTGAGGCAAATATTATTTACTGTGCGTATATCATTCTCTATTCAAAATCGTCGACTTCATCACGACTTCTATTACTATAACACTATTGTAACTTCATTAAAAGAGTCTTAAATCATCGTATATACTCTTATAAAGTATTTTATTATATCAGGCGTATTTTAAGAAGTAATTGAAAGCAGCCTTAAATAAACCCGAAGTATACGTAATACGTATACTATCTTATCCTCGAAAGTAATAAGTGTCACGAATCTATCAGTTATTAATATCATAAATAATAGCTTTATTAAAGCAATTAAAGAGAATGTGAGTATTGAATCTCACTTTTAATAAGAGTAGATTACTTAATCTTTATAAAAATAACTCTTTTCTTTCCGTTTTAATCAAATATAAATCGAGATTCTCGTTATTTACGGCCTTAAACGTAAACTTTAAATTAAAGACTTTATTAATACGTATCAAGATCCTTTAAGAGTTCTTTTATATAATCATCGGGTTATTAAAGCTATTTTTATTCAGTCACGGTTAGTTTCTAACTTCTTATATTATATAATATTAATTATATATAATAATATTAAAAAGTCGAAAAATCAACGTTATTTTATTTACGTTAACGACTCTTAAACTAAGGGATTATTTATTAAATATATTAAATTAAAAGGATATTATAATAAAATATATATAAATTATAAGCGTTAAGATAAAAGTTTAATATATAAGGTTAAAGATATAAGAAAAGACGAATTGAAAGTAATATTAAAAGAGGAGTTAATTAAATATATATATTAAAGAGAAGACGTATAATTCAAAAGTTAAAAAGTTATATACTTATTGATATATAAAAGACTCGACGAAAACTAAGTTTAAAGCTTTAATTATATAATAAATTCAAAGATGACTTATTAAAAATAAAAGGGATTATAATAATTTAATTACATTTAAATATAATTTATACTTTATAACTTAATACTTGAAATATAATACTTTTAATAAAGAATATTCTATGAAATCTTATAAAATAATAATTATATTAATACTTTACTTATAATAATAAAATCAAAATATTATATAAATCATTATATAAAAATAAGCGAATACGTATAAATATCAATAATATACTTTATTTTTAAACTTAATAAAATAAAAAATAACAATAAATCATTATATAAAAATAAGCGAATATATATAAATATCAGTAATATATTCTATTTTTAAACTTAATAAAATAAAAATAACAATAAATCAAATTAACTTCTTTTTAATATAATTTAATTTTAAAGTAATTATATAAAAAAATCATTATATTAATCATTTATTAATAATAATAAATTTATAAAACTATAGAAATACTATTGAAACCATTATATAAAATAAGCGAGTATATAAAATAAAATTATTATAATAACTTTTAAACTTAATAAAATCAAATCAAATAATAAATTAATTTAACTTTTTTTTAATACGCTTCGATCTTTAAGGCTTTATATAAATCCGTTGTTTAAAAGAAATAAGATTATGACGCTCTTAACGTTTTTTAATCTTTAATTGAATTAATAATAATAGAGTTTGAGCTCGCTTAAAAATAAATAAAAGATCTTTTATATTTATATCTATATCGTTTACCGTCTTTTTAATAATATTTATAAAAGTAAAAGTATTAAAAACAAGTGCTTTTATTAATAGAAAGTTAAATTCTTTTAATAAAAATCAAAGATCGATAAATAAAATATATAAACTAGTATTTACTATTTATACTTCTAACTTATTAACTTTATTAAAGTCTTATATAAATAAATTAATAAGTTAAAAAATCAAAGAGAGAGATTGAAAATAATAAAAAAAAGATATATATAAGTAATTAAAGCTCTTTTTATAACGTTTCTTCTTCGTTCTCAGTCTCGTCGTCATTTTTAAAATTGTCAATATTAAGATTAATATCATTTATAATTACAGTGCTTTTAATAACACTCTTATTTTTAAAAGAATCTTTTTCTTATTTATTTTATTAACGTCTCTTCTCTTTCTTTACTCTTTAATATATTATTTCTACTTTCTTTCTCTCTTCCTTTTCTTCTTTTTTTATCTTCTTCTTTTCATCCTTCTCTTTTTTTACTTTTCGACGTACTTTTTTTATCTTTTTATCCTCTTCCTCCCGTATATAATATTCAGTACTTAATTAATTATAATCCGTCTTATTATAACGCTATATAATATTAATTTGAATAGTTTTACCTTTTAGTTTTAAAAAGTTAATATTGTTAATAAAAGTATAAAAATTCGAGATATTAATAAAAACGATTATTAATTAAAGAATAATACGAGTAGTATTATTATAAACTTATATTTAATTAATATTATCAAAGTCTTAAAGCTCATTATAATAAATAAAGTATTGATTATTTATATAATAGTTTTAAAGAATAAGAATAAAGATGTCTTTAATGAAATTCGGAGTAATACTGAAAATATAATTTAAAAGAACAATACGATATATCATTAATAATCAAGGATTAATATTAATATTATATAATAAAAAGATATAATGTTTACTTTATTCTTTAAGCGGATTAAAATACTGAAAACCTTTAAGATCACTCTTTATATATTCTTTATAAATAAAGTAATATCTTTTTTACTTTTATTAAATAATAATAAAAAGACGAATATCATTTATTAATATTTACTTCCCTTTTTTATTATTAAGAAAAGGAATCAATTAATTATTAAGAGTTAAAAATATATTTATCGAAGGCCGGAAAGAAAAAGGCATAGAATTAACGTAAATATATTATTAAATAAGTAATTGTTTTATTACTCCCTTTTCTTCGAGTCTTTAATTTCTTTTACGTTAAAGAAATATAATATAATTGACAATCTATTAATTTAATGATTCAATACTTATTGAATATATATTATTTAAGTAAAAAGTAGTTTAAAAACAGTTAATAAATTAGAAATAAAAGATAGTCTTTAATAAAAGACTAAATTCGACATTAATATTAAGGAAATAAAAAGAGGAATCGGGGTAAACGGAGTATTACTTTAGTTTAATATCGATTAAAGTATTCCAGTCATTAATAAAATTAAATTTAATAATATTTTAACGTTAGAATCTTTATTTAAAATAAAGACGTAATTAAGATTAAATATATAATATTAATCGCAACTTTATATATTATTATATTAACGATTAATATTAAAACGAAAAGAGTTTAAATATATTTTTTCTTATAGTTCAAATATAATTAATAAAACGATTGATAAAAAACTAAAGATTATTATAATTATATAAAAGCTTTTAAATTAAAGAATAATAAAAGACTTTAAAAATAGTTTAATACTTAATTACTTATAAGTCTTTTAAACTAATCCCGATCTATTCTATTATTTTTAATATAATTAAATTAAAGTAACTCATTATTCTTTTATAAAATAAAAGTCTGACTTATATTTTATAATTAATTATGGTATTCAACGTTTAAAAAGAAAAGGTTATAAAAAGCGCCACTTCTTATTATTATAGCTTCGTATCCATTATAAGGAATTCTTAATTCAATTAAGCGGGATTAATTCTCTATCCGAATATAATTATAAAGCAGTATATATAAAGTATAATATATATAAACGTATAATAGTTTATTGTCGGGGTTAATATCAGAGAGTTTAAAAGTGTTTATATTGATACTTTGACTTATAAACGTTTACTTATATTAATCGATAATTATTTAAAGAAGATATTCATTAATATTTATATATATAAAACAATTTATTAAAAACTTATCTTATATTTCATAATCTTTTAAAAGCGCTTCGTAAAACTATAAGTCCACCGATTAATTATACCGTACTTTTGACTTCGGTCTTCGATATATTATAAAAAGTTTATTAAATATAATATTCGGACGAGTATTATTATAACGGATTATATAATAGTTTTAAAGCTTAATAAAACCGTAAACCTCGTCTCGGATCCGCTTTATATATAAAGCTAATAATATAATTTTATTTTAAAAGTTTTCGAAATTATAATACTTTTAATTGACTAAGTTATAAAAATAATTCTATAGCCACTTAATTAATTAATTTATATAAGCGCTTAAAGTACCGATTCCGTATTCAAACTATTAAAATATAACGGTGAGTATTTAAAAAAAGTAATTTTAAGAAAAGTAATATAAACTTTTTAATAAAACAATTATAATATTTTTAACTCTTATTATTAAAATTCGATCCGTTGATTTTTAATACTTTTCTTAAATTAAAAACAGTCTTTAATACGTTTTACGTTAAGATTTATAAAGCGTAAGAATATAAAATAAGCCTTTATAATTAATAAAAGCTCGTCGCCACGATTTATTCGAAATAACTTCAGATAATAATTTAACTTCGTATAAATAATGAGATATTAATATATTATAAAATAACTTATATAATTAAATATTTTAATATAAATCCAGATAATATTCTTAGAATATATATTAATATAAGCGTATATCTCAATTTTAAAGAGTGACAGTTTATTATATTTATTAATCGATTAAATTTAATCCGGTCTTAATATAATATATTCGCTTTTTTTTAATTAAAGTCTTTATATTCGCCGCTCGATTATAATAAGATTAAAGAATATTAATATCGAAAATAACGTGGTTTTATATATAAATAAATAGTTAATATTTTAAAGATAAATATTAAAAGAATAAAAAATAAAAATAATATAAAAAATATAATATTATATTATTAATTATCCACGTTTTTTAAAATAAGTATAAAGATGACGTCGATTATATCTTTCGAGATAACTCTTATTAAACTCTACTTTTAAAATCTTAAATAATTAAACGTCTCGTACTTATTTATTAAAAACACTTATCTTTTTACGAAGTCTTATTTCGATACGTATACGCTTCACTTTAATAAGTATTATTATATAACCGTAATCGGCTAGTTCTATTATTATTTCGACGTCAATATAGTTTAATCGAAAGAGGATTATAATAAAAGCTCGTAATAAAAGTATATCTTTAGTTCGAACGCGTCGGTGAAAGCCTTATTTATTAAAGCGACGATAAACAATTCGTTTAAAAGTTTTGATTCTTTAGTCATCTCGAAGCCGGCGGACGATTTCATTAGTTCAAACGTTTATATGAGCCCAATTAATGATATAATACTTTATATTATCAATTGACGCGTCTTTAAATACTATTATTAAAGGATTCCAAATAATAATAAAAACACTAAGTAATACGAAAGATGAAAGAAGAGCGTAAAAATATAAAAAGCTAAGTATCGCGAAATTTTTTTAATATATTATTTATTTTATTACTATAGAAATATAGCTTAAAAATAATATTTACTGCGCGACTAATTTTAAATCAAGATTAAATAATAATAATATATTATTAAAACTTAAGAGTTAAATCATTTGAATCATACGAGTTTCCGCTTTTTAATATATTTAAAATCATAAAAATCCATTGGGAATTATATAATAGAGAATTAAAAATCTAACTTTATTATATTGATTGAAGCGAATTTTAATTATCGAAGTATGATTTTTTTATAAACAGGAACATTTTTATAGAATCTAAGTGGAACTTTATATGATCCTCTTATTATATAACTGATCTGTCAATCGATTTTATTTTTATTAATTATGTTATATTACTAAGACTAAGATCCGTATTCCATATTCCGTATTCCCCTATTCAATAATCTATGCGCGTGGCAGTAAGCCCCTCTGGGGCCTCGGTACTATTGCCCCAGTCAAGAATAAGGAAAGGCTCGCTGGGTCCGTAGAATGGACGAATGGGATTATAAATGAGATGAAAGAGGCGGGTTTGATCAAGGCTAACTATCTCGCGGTTATGGGACCTGATCTTTCGTCAAAGGATTGTTTTGGAGAGGAGAAGTTCGAACGTTTGAAGGTGTTGAAGAAGGTTAATCCGGGAAATGTTTTCAAGTGTGTCCCTGCCCAGTTGGTCTAGGAAAAGGCGGATGCTACACTTCCAAATCTTATGCCAGCTATAGTACCAACCCAAACTCGAGCAATTTCCGGTTTGAACCTGTAATAGAGTAACTATCACGTGACAAATGTCCAGCACAAACACTTCGAAGCTCTGAAGCCCCTGCTCAATGGCAAACCTCGTTGCGAGTTCCAAGTGGTGGTACTGGTCTATTGTTCGTGGGGAGATTAAATGTAAGCTCCTTTTACCCAGAAGTCGTATAAATTGGCGATTCAAAGTTGGCGTTGCACAGTAAGATGTTATTTTCAGACCAATGAGCAAACACTAAGCTGACCTCTAGTGATCAACCGGCTATAGACTACTCATGGTCAAAACTTAAAATCGAATGTATTGATGATCTCCTCCTTACGGATGAAGGGTTGCTCAGGTTTCTCAGGTGAGCTGGCTGAGCCGAGGGTGATTAGCACCTGAGCAGAAGCGGCCATGCTTACCAACCGAATGTGGAACGAAGATTGAAGAATTAGAGTGCAACTACCATGAAAGTCTTGCACTAATTATATCTTCGTCGGGTCTGTTTCACTCTGTGGACGTAAGCAACGACTACTTTTACTTGAGCCCACAGTGAGCAAACCTGAGCAGATCCTGAGCATCCTGAGTCTCCAACCTGCCTACTATAACATAGGTCATATTTTTTTTTCCCACCTACCTAAAGGTGTAAGATCTACTGAGAGCTAAGCTTGCTTCTG
>Ga0302221_10003007_pt1 | contig 10323 bp, 1 predicted proteins | sample II_Palsa_E2_1_FD_193517 | JGI IMG/M metagenome (GOLD analysis project Ga0302221, IMG submission 193517) | Peat permafrost microbial communities from Stordalen Mire near Abisko, Sweden - II_Palsa_E2_1 | ecosystem: Environmental > Terrestrial > Soil > Palsa > Peat permafrost | place: Sweden...
GGTCGCGTGGCTTTGCATATAACTGCTATTTATATATATATGCCCTCCCTTTTACCCTTTTCCCTATTAAACAAGTATTAAACAAGTCTAAAAAGCACAAATTGTATATATTTTATCCCCTTGTTTTGTTTTGTTATTTTGTGCCCTTTCCCTCTTTAATACAAGTGGTAAAAACAAATTAGATAAATACTTTAAGCTTATATAAATAGGAAGTATAACAAGGGAATAAGCTTGTTTTAAGAGGAGGAGTAAGGGAAAATAAATATAAAATTGTATTACAAGTATATTATCTTAGCAATCCTTGATTTCCTCTTTAATTACTTCAGGCTTTTGTTCTAATAAGATAATAGATTAAAGCAAAAATCTAAAGCTATACTAGCTTATATAACTATTATATATAGAATAGTTTTTCGATAATAATTAAATTGATGTTTTTCTAAGGAAACTCTAGCCTTATAAAAGCTTTGCAAATTTTGTCTCCATTAAAAAGTGGGGCATAGCCCCTGATTTTCAAAATTATAAGGGGGTAAACCTTAGCTAAAAGAAAAAACCTTATAAGAACACTATTTAAAAGAACCAACAAACAAGACTATAAGTAGAAAAATAAAAAATATATATAATATAAAATTAAAAGAAACAACTAAAATATATAAGAACTAAATAGTGTATATTGTAATGGGGGTGGCAAGGCGTACAACCAAATCAATAGAGGGAGTGCAAATGGTGATGCATTTGTTGACTGAAGAACTAAGTGTATAGCTGTCCTGAATCACTATATTTATGTTGCTTCGCTTAGGGCACGTGCATGCGCACGTGACCCCACCACAATATATAATTATAAAAGAAAAGCAAAACTATATAAATTGGCAACAAATGTGTACAATTATTATAAAGGAGCAATGTGTGTCAAACTAAAGTATAAAAGTGTGATAGGCTAAACAAGAGTCTCTAAGATACACTTTATAAAGGGAAGGGGTCTATAACCTGCTCTTGTATAAAAGGCTTTAATTTTAAAGATCTAAAGCTTAAAAGAGAAGAAAAGGGTAAATGAGGGAAGAGGTAAGCTATATATATATATAGTGGGTGTCAAGTGACATATCATAGTGTGATGGGGTTGGCAAGGCGTACAACCAAATGAATGGAGGGAGTGCAAATGATGATGCATTTGTTGACTGAAGAACTAAGTGTACAAGTGTCCTAAATCGCGATATTTATATTCCTTCGCTTAAGTCACATACATATACGACACGTGATTCGCCCTGCCACAATAGCCTATATATAGCCTATATATAGCTTATATAAAACTTGTAAATATAGTAATAGCTAAAGCTATTATATTCCCCCCCCTTCTAAAAAAAGCTTCCCTTTAAGCTTTTAAAAGCCTTTATATTATTATCTAATTTGTTGTATAAATCTGCTTTATCATTTTTTATTTTAATCTAGTCTTATAATAGCCTAAAATGCCTTAGCAAATCCTTGTTCATAAAGTAAAAGTCTTATAGCTTATATAAAGTATACTTAAAATTACTAGCCAAGTACTATTTAAAGTCTTTATTATAGCTAACTTGTTTAACCCAAGAAGATAGTGTCTTTCTTATTTTTTATATAGCTATAATTTCCTTTACTTCTTATTTTTAGTTATTTATAATGTTAATTAATAAAGGGGGCACATTTTATTAACTTAATAAAGGGTCTTTACTTGCTTTTTATAGCTTATTAAGTGAAAATATAAAGTAAATTTTTATTAATTCCAATAGCTTTACTTTATATAAGTTTTTTATTTAGCGTAAAATCTTATAAAAGCTTGCTATTTAATAGTCGAGCTTATAGCTAAGGTTTTATATATACTAGTTTTTAGTTAATACTTATACTTTATCCTTAGGTTGAAAGTTAATTAGCCTTTAATGTTAATTTATATCTTGTTTCTTTTTTTAAGCTTATTTTATAATTATATAAGCCGTTTTCTAAGCTTTATATAGCTTGTAAATAGTTTTCAATGCTTCCTTTTAATTAAGCTTCTCTTTTAGGGTTATTACCTTTAATATATCTTAATTAAATAACATATAAAGCTTGTTTTATTTAATAGTATAGCAAGTAATATGCTTATATTATCGTGTAATAGCGTGAGCTAAGCATAGTTTATAATTAGTAAAAGCTAAGGCCAATTCTTTTAATAATAATTTATAAATAATTATAAGCATTAATTTAAGTATTAATTTATAATTTCCATTTAGCTATCGATTTGCGGATAAAATGCTATAAATAACTTAAGTTATATTCTTAAAATCCGGCAAAACTTGTTTTAAAAGTCGGATATAAACTAAGGTCATCGATTGGATATAATCGATTATAGTGCCTTATAAAACTAGTATATATAAATAATATATAACTAGACTATTTCCTTAGTTATTGTTATCTTATAGCAAGGGATTAATATACTTTGCATGCTTAGTTGGTCGATAATAACAAATGCTATATTATAGCTATTCTTTATTTTAAGAAACAACTTGAAGTTTATTATAATATATTACTATAGCTTATCTAGAACAAGTAACAAGTAAAGCATTCTTTGTATATAATCCTTAAATATATAAGATTATTTACAAATATAATAGTTTATATATATTAAGCTACATTTGCTATTAGCTGTTTTTAGTAATACTTTTTGCTTTATAACCAAATAGTTTTATTATAGCTAAAGTAAGCAATTAAGACTTAATTGTAGGCTTCGCGGATTAAGTTTACAATTACCTATTTATTTGTTAGGATTACTAGCTTGCTATAATATAATAATAGCCCCTTTATAAAGGAGAACTCTTTTAAAAAGTTAGTAGCTTATATATATAAAGCTTAAAACAAATTATATATTTGGTTAATAGTTAATAACTATTTTACTAGGGGTAAAAGCTTTTATATTGCTACTTTTAATAGCTAAAGTTTTAGCATTTCGCGGATTTGCAAGTCGATTTGTTCTAGCAAAGCAATGCCTTTATATATAAGTATATTTTTAAGTTTTTAAAAGGTTTAAAGTCTTAGTCTTTATAAGAAAATATATCCACTTTTGCATTTTCCTTCTTTAATTAATATATAATAACAAACAAATAGTTAGCGAGTAGCTTCGATTAATAAGCTTAGTAGCTATTTAGCTATTTAGTAATTATAAAGTATTTTAAAGGTTTATAATCTATAAACACTTAAGTTTATTTAGTGTTACTTTATAGCTTTAATTGCTAATAGCTAAGGGATTATATAATAGTTAATATCTCTTTGTTATAAATCTAGTAATTTAGCTTTATAAGTGTTATAGCTTTTAAGGAGTATTTAATAAAGCATTAGTTTTTGTCTAAATATAATTATAATAATAGAGGATAAAAGCTAAAACAAGCCTTTATTTAAGCTCTTTAAAGGTTATAATATAAGCCTTATTTTATATAAAGGGTAAATTCGGACAAGCAAGCTATAAAAAGGGCTTTAAAAGTATATTAAATTCCCGAATAAAGCGCTAATAAAAATTGCAAAAACTTAAAATAATTATACTCTTTTTATTATATAAAGTTTAGCTTTATAGTAAATAATGTTTGTCTTTTCCAAGTTGACTTTAATCCCTTATATATTTATAATAAATCTTAAATATTTTATATAAGTGACTTTAAATTTTCTCTTTTCAATATTAGCTTATAAACTTGTGTCGCAAATCTATTAAAGGATTTTTTAAATACGCTTTTAATATTAAAGCTTATTATTTAAGTAAATTATATAAAAATTATTTAAATAATCAAATAAAACATCATTTATATACCTTTAATATATAGCCAATTTGTTAATTAATCTAAAAGCCAAAACTTAATATTTATATACTTTATATTTTATATATAAGGTAATGAGTTCCTTCGAATTAAAGTATATACAAATTCGGTAAAAAGCTTACTATATATCTAATTTTGCAAAAGTCTTAGCTTAACTAATTCGCGCAAGTGTTTTATTAATTAACAGAAAAGGGTATTAACCTCCGCAAAAAAGAACATTTAATTTGCAGAAATTGACGCAAAACTATAAGCTCTTATCCGATTTTTCAATAAATAAAGTAAAGGATATATATAAGCCTTAGCTAGCTTTAATCAAACCCTTGTTTAAGTTATCTAATAAATACTATTTAATAGCTTATAGCTTATTTGTAAATTAGTTTTATAAAGGGGAATATCTTAAAGTATTATTAGATTTTAGTTAAATTTAATAGTTATATAAACAATATAAAGGGAGGACATTAAAGGCCGATTTAAAGAAGATGTCTTTATATAATTGTTATGGTATACCAGTCACGTGGCATGCCTGCACGTGCTTAGCACGTGTGCGGGCCACACAAAACCTGGTTTCAGCTCTAAATTCCAATGCAAGCTCTTTACCACCACTACAATGCGATCACTTCGTGACAATAATTAATACATTAAAGGGAGTTTCTTTTAAATCTCTTTGCAAGTAAAAGTATCCTCCTTTTAGTTTATTTTCTCGACTATTATCTAGTTTAGTTCATATAAACTAGTATAAAAAGAAATGTTCTCTTCTTTGTAAGCTTGTTAATAAAAACTAATAATAGTAATATATATAATATCTAATATTAAAAGGTCCTTTTTCGGGCTAGGCCTTTTGTAAAAGCTTGCAACATTGCTTATTATACATTTAAGCGAAATTTAGCAATAACAACCCCTTTTTCCCTTTGTAATTTATAAACACAATGACTATAATTTAATCTCTTAGTAAATTTTTTTTAATCTATTATGTTTTCTTCGTGTTATAGCAATATTTTTAAAGGCATATATCATTTGCAAAGGCCGATTATAAAGGGTTGTTTAGAGGTGGTTATCGCTAAATTTCGTATAAGTGTATAGTAAGTAATGCCGCAAGCTTGTACAATCTTTACTAGCTAGTAATAATAAGTTTTTAAGCATATAAATCTCTTACTATAAATGCTAAACCCAATCCCGGATATCCTATTTGTGCTTATTTTAGCTAATTATACAAATTTTTCTTAAAATGGTCTTAGCAAAGAATTGGTGCTCTTATAGCTAAAATCTTAATTTATAAGTTGATTTGTAAGTTTTATATAAGGAAGGATTTACTAAATAAAATAGGATCCAGATTGCCTTTGTTTATCCTCCGATTTTATAGCTTAGTCTCGCCTAGCAATATCCTTTTAATAGTCTTAGCAAGGGCAAACTTCTTGTAATAAACTCTTAAAAATCTAGATCTCTTTATAAAAAGAGAAGGGTGCTTCCTAGGTAGGGTTATTAGGCTATATAATCCGAAGTTCTATTTGCTTTTATATTAAGTAATAAAGGTATAATAATATTATATTTATTCTTTGATAATATATAAAATATAATAAAGTGTTATCCTTTTATTAATCGACTTAAGTCAATTTTTGTACAATTGACTATATACCTTAAGTAAGAGTCTTTCTTTAAGGTTCCTTGTTTCCCGACTTAGTAGTGCTCTCTTCTTTGGTAAAGGCCTTATATAATTCCTCCTCGATTTTATATAAATCGGACCTCTTTAGCTTAAAACAACTAGAAGAGAAGGTTCTTAGTTTATTGCAATTAAAACACTTGTTTATAAGTTTAGCTATATAATAAGGTTTTATACAAAGAGTTAAAGTCTCTTAAGTATAAGGCATACTTGGAGTAAGAGTTGTATAAAGAGGGTTTGCAAGTGTAGCATGGACCAAAATAGATCCGAAATTAGGGCTAAAAACAGCAAGGCTAAGGGCAAATAGGGGCTTTGTAGCTTGTTGTTCCTTAAATCTCTATTAGCGTTCCTTGCAAGCAATAATTCATCGGAGTTTTAAATGTAAAAAAGAGATATTAGCTACTAATTTGGCCTATAAATAGAGCCTTAGCGAGTTAAGAGCTATACTTTATTAAAAGGCTAATGTAATTCGGTTATATAAGTTTATTTGTAAGCTAAAATAAGGGATTTTTGCCTCTTTTACTAAATGCAAGAGTTTAGTTTAAAATTAAGCAAAGTTTAAGTCCTTTTTATAACTAATATATTATATTTATACTTAGCTTCTTGTATATAGTTTAAATTTGTATAAACCAACACTAAGTAAGCTAGCATCTCTTTGGCAATTTTAAATCGAGTAATAAAGTCTTTATTATACCAAGGCTATAAATGGTGTTAAGTGTTCTTTAGCATATAATTAAATATATAAAGCATTTGATCCTCTTTTGCAAAGAAGTAGTCGGCGTTTTTATAAAGCTTTTTACAAATTAGAATCTTTTAGCTAAAGAAAGTAAAATTAATATTATTTGAAAGTTCTTTAAAATCTTTAAGCTTTTTAAATTATTTTTTATATAATTTATTAAAGGTTTTAAATAAATCGTGTTTTGTAATCTAATAGATAAAAAGAGTTTCTATAAAGGCCCATTAGCTTAAGTAGGTTTAGCTATAGCCTAATTTTGTAATCCATTATAAGATTTGCTAGAGAATTACTATAATTGTTGCTTAGTGGCAAACTAGTTCTTAGACCTAGTTTTATATAAAATTAAATTATTTTGGCAAGTTATTATAATTGGAGGTTTCTAGCTATTATTCGAGGTCTTAAAGGGCTAAGTTTTAAGGGGTTTCTTGCTAGGTAGCAAGGTTAAATAAGGAAGCTATTGCCTTTCCTTTAATAGTTTTAGTCGATATTGTTTTATATAAATGTTAGCAATAGCTTTGTTTTTTTGTTACAAATAATAATATATTTAAGTAAAGTATATAAAGAGTAACCATGTCTCTTAAGTATCTGAGTTTATATTATATAATAAACAAATCTTTTTAATTCCTTTTAAAAAGCTTTGTAGCTAAGTAATTAAAGCGTTTTTATCTATAATTTTCCCGGAAAGCTACAAGCATTATAGGATATTATAAAGGCCTTTTTAAGCAAAGTAAAAGAGTGAGCTTTAGACAATGTGACGGGCCGAATAAGAGTCTTTAAGATATACTTTATAAGGGGAGGGGGTTTGTAACTTGCTCTTGTATAAAAGGTTATAATTCCGAAAATCTAAAGCTAAAGAGAGAAGAAGAGGGTAAAGGAGGGAGAAGGTGAGCTATATATATATAGCGGGTGTCAAGTAATATAGCGTGGCCTATATATAGCTTATATATAGCTTATATAAAACCTATAAGCATAGTAGTAGCCAAAGCTATCACAAAAAAGTGTTTTCAAAATTGATAAATAAAATCTTAGTTAGCGCCGGGTTTCACCTTACCAATCCTATCTTTTCCTATTTATATACACTAATTCTCTTTTTAAAAAAAAATTAAGCTAGGTTTTAAAACCAACTTAGCTATAGCTAAAGTCCTTAAAAATAGTCGAGTTAAGTATCGAACACTAAAAAGCTCGATTTAAGGCGCAATAACAAAGCTTATAGAAAAAAAGACCACTTGGGGCAACAAGGGCCTTTGTAATATAGTATAGCTAGAATTGTGACAAGGCGTCTCGGGCAAGAGCATATATTAAACAACATTTTATTCTTAGAACAATAGATATAGAAGAAGAAGAAGAAGCAAGAACAAGTATATATAAAAGGACCTAGATATATATACCGAAGTTGTTCCCTAGCCTAGCGCTATACTAATTTAGTATACAATTAGTATATAGCTATAATGCAACCTATAACTTGTATATTCGGCAATATATTTAGCAAGTGTATACAAACTAGAACCATTGCAAAAATATAGGATATATTGTTACAATGTGATCGACCTTCTAATTTAGAGGTTGAAAATGCTCTAATAAGCTTGAATTGAAATGGGCAAAAGCCCTTATATATATAAGAAAGGGGTAGCTGCGCTAGCCCCTAAAACTAACCAGAAATGGCTAGAGAGAACATGTGAGGGAGCTTATATATTTGCAACACACCCCCCAAGCTAAGAGGAGCTTTTATAGCTACCTCGGCTTGAAAATTTATTAAAACTAAGTACAAAAAGTAAAGAAAATTGGCTAAAGAGCTAGCAGATCTTATAATATATCTCTTTTTTACTTTGCACAAACAAGCAAATCTCTACAAAGACTGGCCAAGCAGGCTATAAGCTTTTTAAAGTCTATTGCACCCCTTAAATCCTTGTATTCCTCCTCTTCTTTGTTTACAAATCTATATTTATAACTTGACTTAAGTTGCTATTATATAAGTCTTTATAGTAGTGCACTTTATAAAGAGATATAGCAACTCGAGGTTTGTCTTTGCTAAGCTTATAGTTTAAACTTGCACTTAAATTACTAATTAGACTTGACTAGTAAGGATAATATATTTAAAGTGCACTATTGCCCAAGTTATATAGTAATTATAACTAATTTGTAGTTTTTTAGGGCAATACAAATCTGAAAAGCTTCTTATAAGCTAATAAGCAAAGCTTTAAGTCTATATTCCATTATAGGAAATAGATATAAAAAGTAGCTAGCTATTATTAGGCATATAAAATAATAAAAGCTTATTATAAGCTTATTGTTAAAGGGAGCGCCAAATAAAAGCTATTTAATAGTAAAGAGGGTAAAGAGAGTAGCTAGCTTGTGCTAAGCTTTAAGGTTAGCATTGCTTGTCAAATTGTAAGCGCCAAAGTGAGATATAGCTAGCATATTATATGCTAGGCTTTTGTAGGTTAATATACTTGTTAAATTATAAGCACTAAAGTAAAGTATAAAAGGATAGCTTGCTAAAGCTTCTAATTAAGGAGTATAAGAGGGCTAGTGAAGGCCTCTAGTTATATAAGCTATATAAGGGCTAGGGTGTCTACTAGGCTTTTGTAGAACAGTTAATTAATTGTATGCTTCAAAGGAGAAAGAGCAAAGAGCGCCTCTATATCAATTGCGCAAAGGAAATAAATGTAAACTAGGCTTATAACTATTGCAATGTGATTAACCCTCTAATTTAGAAGTTAAAAACACTTTGATAAGCTTGAATTGAAATGGGCAAAAGCCCTTATATATATAAGGAAAAGGGTAGCTGTGCTAGCCCCTAAAACTAACTAGAAATAGCTAGAGAAAACACGTGAGGGGGCTTATGTATTTGCGATATATATTTTATTAATTAGCTTGCAAAATCACTAGATTTTAACCTAATTAAGCATTATTAGCGGGTAGTTAAGTAAAAATTAAGGAATAAGAACATATATAATTAATAGACTATATTTTAAATAGGGGGTCTTTTAAATCTAATCTAAGAATTATTAAATCTAATCCAAAATCTAATCCAAAGCACTTTTAATTAACTAAAACACTATACTTAGGTTTAAGGGCATAAACTTTTTTGCCTTTGCTTACCTTTACAAGAACCTCAAAAATTTAAGGGTAAGCATTTACTTTAAAGGCTATCTTGCCCTTATATAAGCTCTAAGAGGAAGCTATAGCTACTTGCATTCCTTAGTCCACTACACTAGCTATCTAAAACTCTATTCTCTTTTTCAATAGCTTGCGCAAAGCAAGTATTGTAAGTAAGTATACATTCTATTATTTAGACATGTTTTGGATTAGATTTAGTAATTCTTAGATTAGACTTTAAAAAAAGTCTTAAATAATTAAAGCGATTTATAAGATTTAAAACAAGGAATTAATTGTCGATTATTTAAATAAATAGATTAATTCGCTTGTAAAGTGTATTTAACAAGTTATTAAATATAAGAAAGGGGCTATAAACTAGTAATTTGGGTGTTTAGAAAGGTAGTGTGGTATAGTGGGGTAAATAGGGTAGTATTATACTTATTTATTATTTATAAAAACTATTTTCTGTTACGGTTTGCTCTGTTTGCACTAGTGCATCACATGACCATTAAGCGAGCGCCATATAAAGCCTCCGACTTTGTACAACTCGACTTTTACTCCTTAGCTTAGAATTCTCGCAATAGACGCACCTTAACCTTCGCCCTTTGGGCCCTAAGGCTTGTGTTCGTGACATTTTCATATAAAAACCCAGCAATTATACCTCCTTTGCAATCACGTGTAGCGCAATCTAAAAACCTCCAAAATCGACAAAATATAATAGTCTTCTTAGCGCTTTACTACACTACTTAAGGACTTAGGCTTAGCTTTTAGCCTCCTTTTTACCAAATTTATTGCCAATTAAAAATATATATAATAGATTAAAAAACATTTTTATAAAAGATAAACCTTATAGTTTATAAGAGTTATAAAAGGCTTTAAGAGGCTGTTTTAAGAGCTTGGGAGATAATTATAGACAATGAGATTATAGTAGAGATTAGAATAATATACTAGTGCTATTTAGATATAGTTATAACTTATAAAATAGAAACAAAGTAGTAAAATACTTTAAATAGCATTGATTATAG
>Ga0302221_10003017_pt1 | contig 10288 bp, 6 predicted proteins | sample II_Palsa_E2_1_FD_193517 | JGI IMG/M metagenome (GOLD analysis project Ga0302221, IMG submission 193517) | Peat permafrost microbial communities from Stordalen Mire near Abisko, Sweden - II_Palsa_E2_1 | ecosystem: Environmental > Terrestrial > Soil > Palsa > Peat permafrost | place: Sweden...
ATAAATTATTTAAATATAAATTTTAAGTTTATAAAATTATTAATATATACTTTTATTATATATTTAATTATTAAATTAATTATTTAAATTATATATAAATAATTATTTAAAAAATTTATTTTAAAATTATTTAATAATATAATATTTTTAAATTAATAAAGTTTAATAAAAAAATTAAAATTATATTTATATATATTATTTAAATAATTTTATATTACTTTATAAATTTTTTTTTTTTTTTTTTTATAAATATTATATTTATAATTTTTTTATAAAGAATTAATAATTAAAATTTAATAAAATACTTTAATAAATAATTTTTTATTAAACTCGATAAAATAAATTTATAATATTATTATTTTATAATATATTTATATAAATAAATTTCGAAAATAAATTAATAATTTTATTAATCTTTATAATATTTATATAATTAATAAATAAAAATAAAAAAATTATATTATTTTTTTTATAATAAAATTTTTAATTATAAAATAATTATTATTTTAAATAAAAATATTAATTAAAATTAATTAAAACTTTATATAAAATATTCTTTATTAAAGATAATATTAAATATTCTTTAAACGAGTTTATTAATACTTTAAATTAATTTTATATTTAAATTTTTTTTTTATAAATAATATTTTATATATTTAAAAAAAAATTAGTTTTTTATTAAAAAACTATAATATTAAATCTTCTCGGAATAATATATATTAAATAATAATATAAAAAAAGACTAAATATTAATAATAAATTTTTTTTTAGTTAAATTAATATTTTAAAAATATATTTAAAAAATAATAAAAATAATAAAAAAAAAATATTTTAAATAAATTTTAATAGAGCTTAAACAATAAAATAAATATTATATAATTTTTAAATAAATTAAATTAATTTTAAATAATTAAGTTAATAAATTATTTTTAGATTTATTTTTAGAGAACTTTAAGTTAAATTAATTTAAAAAACTACTTAAATTTTGGGTGTAAGTAGCGGATAAATCAAAGTACTTTAGTAAATTATAGATTTTCGATTTTCGGATTTTCGGTTTTCGTGTTTTGAGCCTTTACCGCCTAAAATCCTGCCGTAATAGCCGCGCGCTGATCACGCTCTTGAAATTGCGTCACCCACACTTCCCCCACATCCAGAATTTCCAGCGTACCCTCAACTTTCTCGAACCGATAGCTATAGATCCACTCTACCTACTCTACAAAGCCAATTTAACGAAGTCTATCGACTCTAGAATTACGAGAACCATTAACTACACCCGAAACCATGACAGAAATATATCCCATACATTGCGCCACTCGACTGAAAGACCTCAAAACCTTGGTTGAAGTATTAGGGAAACCAACGACTGGTAGCATTCACCAGCGTGACAGACTGGGAAATACGCCTCTTCACATTGCAGCTGAATCTGGGCACGTAAATCTGATTCAGACTATACTGAACCATGGAGCTCATCCGTTGGCCCGAAACATTGCTCGGCAGACAGCCCTTCACCTTGCGACTCGTGCAAATGTTGTCGAAGCTGTACAGCTGCTTCTAGACTATGGATCCGACCCCTTAGTGGACACCGATGACGAAAATGCAGTTAGTTGCCTACAAATCGCCGCTGAGATTGGAAATGCAGAACTCGTCGGGATACTCCTGGGTTTCGAAGACGATTTTAGGAAACACTACGTATGGAAGTCGTTGCAACAGGCAATATTGAATCTTCATATGGCGGTAGTATCGGAATTCGAACGTCACGGCCTAAGCATAAGATCTTGGGCAGGTCATGCGAGCCAAGATGGAATGGGATTTCTTCACTATGCAACTTCCAACGACATGCTCCTCGATGCGGTCAAATACCTACTCAAGGAAGGCATCCCGCCTGATAGTAGAGATCATCATGGGGCTACTCCACTTCATCATGCCGCCCAAAACGGTTCTTTTGCAATTCTGAAAGAACTGTTAACAGCGGGGGCCACTGTTGATGTTCGCGACACCGCTACCGGGGGTACTCCGTTGTTCGGAGCAGTACAAGGGCAGAACATTGACTGTGTGACTCATCTCCTAGAAGCCGGTGCGGATGCAAATTCAGTTGTTCGTCTAGGCAATAAAACCAGGACCTTACTTCATATTGCGGCCCACTTCAAGTCTGCAGAAGTCGTAGACCTTCTCATCAGGCACGGAGCAAACCCAAATGCGCTGGATGAAAAAGGTGGCCGACCCGCAGGTTGGGCCGCTCAAAGTGGCAGTGTTGATATTCTCAAGCAACTAAAAGCTGCCGGAGGGGACATTCTTGCTGCTGACCGCAGTCTGTCAACTCCTCTCATTGCCGCTTCTCTGGCAGGCAAAATTGACGCTGTACAGCTTCTCGTCGAGGCAGGAGCGCCATTGAATGCACAGAGTCTGGACGGTGACACAGCGCTTACTGCAGCTGTTCAAGCACAACACACTGCCATTGTCAAGTTATTGTTGAAAAATGGGGCTTTGGTCGACGGAGGAACGGTTGAGAAAGGTTGTGCAAATTGGAACGAAGAAATTTTCCCACTGATCTTATCACATGGGCCATCACCGGATTATTATCAAAAAGATCCGAGCGCACTTTACTACACTGATTTTGCCATATCATCTGGTGGCTATAAGAAAGCTCGAGAATTTATTTTAGCCGGAGTGCCTTCAGAGAGGCTCGACCAAACAGCAAGGGATAAGTTGCTGCTTTTGGCTTGCACAGAGGGAGATCTCGCACTAGCTCGAAGTGCTTTGAACAGCGGTGTAAATTGCAAGACATGCGAAGTGGAATCTCAAATGACACCAACACACATGGCTGCAGAATCTGGAAACGTCGAATTATTCAATCTTCTTGTTGATTCTAGTTTTTCAATTCACACTGAAACACAGTATGGCCAAACTGTCCTTCACTCAGCTGCATATACTGGTCGCCCTGGAATCATAAGATTACTACGAGGTGTTTTAAGTCCAGGGGTTAAAGATCGAAACGGAGCAACGGCGATACACTGGGCAGCAGAAAGAGGCCATGCTGAGGCAGTCAGAGAGTTGCTTCTCATGAAAAGTCCCATTGACCCAATTACCAATGTGGGCGAAACTCCTCTCCACTGTGCCTGCAAAAGCGGGCACTTAGAAATTGTGCAGCTTCTCTTGCAAGTTGGGGCCAATCCTTCACGTCTTGATCAGCAGGGGAAAACTGCTCTGCATCATGCAGTCTCTAATGATCATCTTGACGTGGTTGATTTTCTCCTTTCCAAGAATCATGATGATATCAACTCTCAAAACTTTGCCGGCTTCACAACCTTGGCCATGGCGAAGTCACCAGAGGTCACTGAGCTGCTTTTAAAGCATGGCGCAGCGTTCAGCGAGAGTAACGTACTTGGTTTCAGTGACTTGGAAGTTGCAGCAGCACAACAAAATGTTACTCTGTTAAATGCACTTCTGCAAAATGGCCGAGGGTTAGATAACCCCAGAAGTTTTGCGCGGCTATGTATACTTGCCTGCCAGGTAGCTGAGCCGAAGGTATTCGACTTTCTCGTGGAAAAATACTCTTCGGCTGTGGAATCCTTAGATCAACATACCATTGTACGAATGCTTTCAGAATGCGCATTATTACCCGATGAACAACGACTATCAACTTTGTTGAACCTATTAGTCGTTCGAAAGAAACAGATATCTCAGGGCCTTGCTCTGCGGTTTTTGCTTATAGCATGCAAGTCATCGTTCATTGAGACGGTCCGACTACTATGCGGATCCATGCAGTTAGAAAACGGTATCATGCATGGATGGACGCCGCTAGCGGTTGCTTGCCAGAAACAGAATCAAATTGTGATCGAGAGTCTCTTGGAATTAGGAGCTGACCCGGAGGTCTCTTATCCAACGACAGGATTGAGCGTATTAGAAACCTCCTCAAATCAAGGATGCAATAAGATTATGCATTCATTAAAGGACTATATTCGATATAAACAATGGAAGCTTCGAGCTTAATCGAGAACTACTTCAAGGAATAAAAATATATTTCATATTCTCATATTCTCATAAATCAAGTATGTGCTTTATATATAACTTTTTTAATAATTATTAGGGGCTTAAAAAGTAGACAGCAAGCTCTTATAATAAGCTTATTATAAGCGTGAATGAATTTGTGTCTAGCATAAAAGAAATTCAACAGGTATACGCGCAGTGGCGAAGACGTGATAACCTTTTCTATGAAATTCGTCAGTCAAGGCCGCATCTATTTCCCCAGCAGAACAGCCGGCGATGAGAACTGATCTGAGTGTTGAAGTCATTTGAAGCCTGAAAAGATGGCGGAAACAATTAAACAGCTTGCGTGTTTCTTCTCGAGAAATTTATGCTGGAGGCATGGATCAATAAGAATTAAGTCAGCTCTTGGAGAAGATTGTGAGAAGATAGTTATCACAGACGACACTGCACTTGTGTCAATTCTTGGAAGGTCATGGATCATGGACAGAGGGAGTCAGGTAAGTAACTAACGCTACGCTACGTTTTCAAGTTTCTAGATATCCACCAATGACGGGCAGAAATGGCGAGGCTTTTCTAGCTTTACGCTAGTTCTCTTGAGTTCTGTAATGTATCGATTTTGAGCGTTTCGAGAAGTACAGCCTTTCACAGTCCGGGTCATGTGACTAGAAGTCTCCCCCCTATTCGTTCGCTTAATTTGGAACGCTCTGAAGAATAAGCATTATCCCCCGAAATGACTTTCAATTGGAAGCCTTGGCACGCTAACATGAGCTTAGCGAGCTGATGTTACAATGACGACGGAGCTCGATCAGCAGTGTATCAACTTCTACTCCATTTCTTTCAAAATCACTTCGCGGCTATGCTGGAAATAGCACACAATTAACTGTCTTGGCACACCGGATAATCTGTGATGCAGAAGCACTCGCAGCATTAACTTTCATAATCGTTAGAAACGGAGCGAGAAGAGCGAATGTAAAGCTATCCCATGACCAAGCAGACTCGGGTCATAACCTCTTCTCGACTAGTTTCCAGTCTTGGCGAACAATCTGGGCAATTTGGCCTTAATCGAGGTGAATACAATGTCTGTAACGAACGGATCAGGTAAGCCATCATCGAGATTTGTCTTATTCTTCTTCTGAAGCAACGGCTGATGTTTATTGGATCGTCGATCAGATTTCCATTTTATTGTAACTACGAGTAGCGAGAAGACCAATGAAGAGACGCGGGACGCTCATCAGGCGCCATCTCATGCGAGGAAAGAATCAGCTCAAGTTTCTTCCCGCAAAGCAACCAGGAATAGCAAGCTCTGCAATCAGGGTAAATCCCCATTACAGTCCGCAGGCAGTCCCACACGACCAATGGATCAAAACTTGTTATTCCTATATTCCTAAAAGGGTTGTCTCGAATTTATCCTTTATAAACATTGCAGCTGAGATCACGCCGGCCATATTTGGAGATGTTCTACAATGTCTGTCGCCTTCTTTATTCTGCTAAAATATTGTATCACGAAGTAGCTCACTTCTGAATAGTTTGTGCCACCGTAATGAAAGTCAAGTTTCCAATTGGAGAATTTATGAGCTAAAACAAAAAAGACACATCGTGCTTGGATCTCCTTGCTCTCGATTCGAACTCAAAAAAAAAACCAGAGTTTCTAAATAGCAAAAGGTTCCGCGCCGAATCTCTAATGCCCGGGCTTCGTAATGCCTGTCGATTTGGGAGAGTAGAGGCGTACATCCTTTCTAGCGGGTTTCGATTCAACTACGGGTGTCTATTTCCTGTTTTCCCATAGGCCCAGCTAGTTGCGCGTTGGCGTAAATGATCGATTAGGCATGGTATATTGAGTATACCTTGAACCTGATTCGTTTTGGTGTTAGTTTCACTGCTGGTGTTATGCGTGGCGGCTTACGCAGTGTCGCTCCCCGAAGGGCGGAGGGAATCTTCTTATTTTCCGTTATATAGATAAGGCTGGAGAACTCGAGAGTGAATCGTGGAAGTCGCTTCGACATGCCGCCTACCTTCACATAACAGCGTTCTCGGCCGGAGCCTTCATCGGCAAAGTATTGGGTCAGCCGAATCATGCTACCAGTCAAGAGGCAACACTGCACTACGTAAAAGGCGTTCGGATTCTACGCGAAAGGCTCTTGCTTCGAGATGAGGAAGGAAAAGTGTCAGATGCCACGGGTCAGTGATCTTGACTTTGGCTCACTGTGCATACGGCATGGGCAAGTACGAGGCTGCAAAGCGGCATTTGAAGGGACTTTGTAAGATATCGAAGTTGAGACAAGGGCTGCCAATTTCAGGCACAACAATCTTAGTAAAAGGCATCTGATGGAAATTTTGAGGTAAGTGGATGCAATTGTTTATCCCCAAGCCCATATTTTTCAGCGACCCTCTCTTGGAGCCTTTTCCGCTATATCCTGACCAGAAGCTCCGGGTGGTCGGAAAGAGTATTGCTATGTCCAACTCGCAGAGCTCCCTCGAAAACTTAGATGAGGCCGTAAGTGCTGCATGGGTAGCCCTGCAGAGACTCTGTTCACTCGTCAATCTCGCGACGGGGACTCACCGAATGTTCCTCATAGAAATTTTGATGGACACTATGGCTGCTGTCATGTATCGTCTTCTTCATATGAGCTTTCTATCGGGATCGATTGAGGAAGGAATCCGTCTGGGGCTATTGTCTCTGTCATACTATATTTTCTTGCAGTGGCAAGACTTAGGGTTCCTCTCTTTTTACTTTCCGTCCAGCTACAAGACTACTCTTTCCAGCCTTAAACATGGGGTTGAGTTTTCTCCGGCGATTATGCTCTCGCTTCTTATGATTGGAGGCCTTTCGAGATTCACTATCTTGGTCGACATGTGGCTGAAGAATCCCTTGCAAGAACACCTGGATATATGTCACGTCAAATCATGGAATGAGCTGCGGGACAGTTTAAAGTCTTTCAGATGGATCAATTCTTTGCATGACAAGCCAGGGAAGGACATCTTGGATTTTGTCTTGAAATCGTAAACAAGCATAATATAATTTCACCCACCCTGGTTTTCCCCTTCTATGTGCATTCTCAACCCGTGTTTCCCAGTCCAGAAACTGACCTGAATCTTGTCCCACTTCTCGATCAGGCTAATCAAGGTAGCTTTTTGGAACTAAAGAAATAACCAGGACTATGGACAAGCCATTTGTGGCTCGGTTGGGCTGCGATGCATGAACGGCCAAACGCGCAGTGTCTCGAATTGTGTTTACGGAAAGTGTTAGACTCCGTAGTGGCACTACACCATGCCAAGGTCTCTGTACACTCCTTGTACCAGGATTTGTGGTGCTGTCTAGTTCCGTAAACTCCTCTTAAATGCTCTACATTAGCTTTCAGGAAGAGTACTTTAAAGCTTGGGCGCTCCGTGAAATGTCCTTACAATATCTCAACAGTAGGCCAGCAACCAGGACTAACCACCATACCAGTCCTGGTCCTACACTTTCCTGCTTATATCCCGTGAGAAGAAGTAATTATAACCAATTGAGTACTAAGATGTGACTTCTTATATGTCAAATTCACAACGTGGGCATTGCTAAGGAACTGTGCTTGAGGCCCAGAATGTTGTGATCTTGCTATTTACCTGAAACCTTGAGTCCAGAATCACCTTTCACCAAATCCAAAGGGCAAACGTCCGGCCAGAAATACGAATGACTGTATTGCTGAAGATCAGAGCGGTAGACTTGGGATAGAAGAGAAATTAGGGAAGTTAAGTTTGCCTTAATTTCTGTCGAGGTTTGCTCTTGAGCATCTCGGACTTGCAACATAATCTCGTCTCAGGAAAGTAGTGCTTGCAGTGAAACGGCTAGATTATCAACGAGTAGGAACAGGAGGGTACTGGAAGAAGCGGAGTCAAGGTTTTCCTATTCTCAGAGATTTCTCTTCTTTCATCACTTAGAATTTGTTATCGACGAAGTAGCGCAGCGGATCGCGGTGTCCAGTCACAGGAGTAGCGATTGAAAGTCTACGATGCCTACGGGTGATTTGCTAGCAGGGGATACTGGAGGCTATAAAGTAGTATTGCAGTCAGCATTTCCAGTCATGAAAACCCTTAATCTAAAATGGCGGGATTGTATTGACGACCTAAGAAGAAATTTGAACTTTTGTCTTGGTTGATTTGAAATTGACTTATTGAGATTTTGCAGTGCGTTCAATGGTGGAGTTCATGACTATGTGCTTTAGGCTATATGAGGAATATTCGATGACCATGTCGAAATAAACGCTCCCGGAGGTAAATGGAAAAGAGAATATATTGACTCGAAAAGAATGAAAAGCCTCGCAAAGAGGAAGATTGCGGAGGTAATGGAACTTGCGACCTTCCCCACCTTGACAATGGTAATATCCATGCCATTCCAGTCAGAAGTTAGCCCCAAAAGCATTGCGACGATTGTGTATGTAAGTGGGAAAGCAGCGATAATCACAAGACTTGAAATGCGCCAGAGGAGCAATTCGATACTTGTGTGGGAGTCGAATTTCCAAGCCGTGCTTTCAACGCAACCAAGTATAATCCCACCCCACAAGAACCCTAGAATGAATTTGTTATCGATATTTTCATGAAAAGATATTGTTTGGTTGGGCATGGGCTCGTTGTCTTTCAAATTTCGTTGTTTGTAATCCGGTAAAACAACGAGCTCGTTGAAGCAGAATTCCCGAAACTCGAGAAGTTCTTCCAGTGCTTCAAATTCAGGAGCCTCTGATAATGGAAGTTCCGTAACTGATCTGACAGCTTGTGGCTTCTCCCACCACAACAGGTACGTGAGGAACGTTAAGGCTGCAAATCCACAAGCCGTGACCTCCAGCTGGGTTATTGGAAGCCGCTTGACAGCGCGCACGATAACTTGCACAGCCATCCAAGAAACTTGGCCTACAGCGGCAATTTTCGTGAATGAATCTCCATTGCTCAGGTCATTGAGATGATCCGCGGTGATCGTTGGAAGTGTTCGAAGAAAGCCTCTCCTTCTGAGCCGCAGGATATTGAATGTATCTATCACTCTGGTATCCGTTGTTCCTTCTCCGTGAGGATGGATTACAAAGCCACCCATCTCCGCGTAGAATGCATGAGCTGTCGTCCAATTTGAACTCTCAGCCTCTGAGAAATCAGCATTTTGAAGCTTCAAAGATCTGACTTTTTTCATCGATTCTTGTGCAACCATCCTCTCGGCACATGCCTTCGCAAACATGAATTCAGGAAGAATCAACGTGAAAAGCATCCACTTGAACTTCGTGAAGAAGCCCTTCCAAGCCCATTTCAGATCTCCACGCCAGCCTGGATCTCGACCCTTTCGCTGCTCAGGTACATTGAGGTGCTGCACCGTCCAGATGCAAATGAAGATCGTAAATAGACCGCTCCAGAGGATATCAAATGTTCCACGTATGTTGGCCCCCGAAACGATGGTTGTGGTCTCAGTGGGGAGTGTGCAATTTGTCGAGAAAATTGAGGCTGAGGCGAGGCTTGCAGTGAGGAGGAAGCTCGCAAGCAAGTGGTTCATGTGACTCGAAATCATGGCTTTTTGATCAAAATGGGAGAGTAATGAATGAAAGGGCTACACTATATGATACAAAAAGGCTGTATTCAACGATGGAAGAAGAGGAGGAGGAGGGGTGAGAACTGTAGAAGAAGAGGTAGGAACGAGGCTGGGGCTGAGTTGCAGCTAAGCCCTGCCATGTCTCAAGCCCCACGCCAATCACGTTTCTCCACGCTTCTGAATCTTCTACTCTCAAGAGATTATTTGATTTCCGACGCGCAACAGATTCATTTACCTTTTGGGGTGTTTGGTTCTCAAAGCTGGGAGAGAAGCGTTATCTGAGGTTACCCAAGTGTAACGTTCGCCGATACCGACAAACTTCCCCAAATATGCATACCGTATGCATATGCACAGCGTATGCGATAAGATGTGCAACAAAATCTGCGGCTTTGTCCATCATTCCATTGATTCGCTGTGGCTTGGTGGGGTGAAGATGGGCCTGCTTTGGGAAATCATGTGATGAAGGAAAATTAATAAAGCATCTCAGAATGGATTATAAAACATTGGATGATCATTTCCAATCAGATCACTTTCGGAATTCCACTTGGGACGTACATCAAAGTTGACAGGCTCTACTGATGGTCCTGATTGGGATGACTTCGAGCTAGTCACGTGCCTGACTCGACTCCAATGCACATGCTGCGAGCCCCCGACCTGACGGGACGCTCGGATGCCTCGAAAGAGTTACAAGATAGGTGCCTAGGTACTTCCCCAAGAGGAGCAACAGGTGTCTCTCATCAAAATTTAACCGCATAT